>Ga0208767_1000278_pt1 | contig 39266 bp, 22 predicted proteins | sample VirMetDEL_Mar_21_FD_184514 | JGI IMG/M metagenome (GOLD analysis project Ga0208767, IMG submission 184514) | Aqueous microbial communities from the Delaware River and Bay under freshwater to marine salinity gradient to study organic matter... | ecosystem: Environmental > Aquatic > Marine >...
TTATCTATACATGATAGTTCTCAACCTAAAGTGTCTAAGAGAAGCGGAATGAGTATGCCTAGAAATCTAAAAAATCATAATATTTCTGAACATAGTAGAACACCGGGTGTATCTCATAAGATTAAAAACTCTGAGATTGGGAAGTTATCGCATTTGGGTATTGGTATGGCCGATAACGGATTACATAGTAATACAAACCCAACTGCTAGAGTAGGTAGTACACTAGGTTATACTTTTGATACTAGTATATCTTCCAATTCATCGGGTATTCTTAGAGATTCTATACTAAGAGGCATAGGTCATAATCCGGGTGATAAAGACATAGCAACGGGAAGAACAAAATTAGGCTCACCTGTTTCTATGTATGGTTTAGAAGATTTATTCATAGAAGGAAAAGTTCCTTTACCTAATATTGGTGATAAATCAGACTTTTTGCAATTCATGATTGATAAAAACACATTTGCACGTTCTGAGGATGAGCAAATGAAAACACTTAATTTAGACATGGAACAAATAATTGAAGAACTAAATTATTCTGTATTACAAGAAGAACATAATATGGGCGGTCTTTCAGAAGTAGAAAAAGAACATCTTACTGATAGATACCAAGAACTTGAAAATCAAAAACTAGAAATGGTTAGACAAATGAATAATATTGATGATAGTGATATAACTTTAGGTACATCACATGGAATCATGTTAAGAAATCTAAGAGAGAAAAAATCAGACTTAAACGCTATACATGATATAGCAAGAGAGCATATCATACCGGGTATGAAAAAAGCAAACCCTGATGCTTTTCCTTTAGATAACCCATCTCAATTTTTAATTGACTCAGCACAAGCATTACACGATGCTGAGTTATTTGCTTTACACTCGGATGGTTCAATACATGGAAAAAATAGTTTAGGTTTGACCCATAATGAAATAGAGACTGATAGTATACAAACTAAATTGGGTCAATCACCACATCGTGATATGGCTCAAAGTGTGAGAGATAACGGTATAATTCTAGATTTAGAAAGAGAAGATAAGGATGTTTATGTTAATGAACTTTTAGAAAAATTAGGTATACCTGTTAACAATCACACACAGAAAGATGTACACGTTAAAAGAATGGTAAAAGAAGCGTTAGAATCAGGTAAAACACATCTTACTACTATGGGTAATTTATTAGCACAAGAAGAGCATGTTCCCAACCACGTTAAAGACCACAAAAGTATGATTGAACATTATGAAGAACAACTTAACCAATCTACATATGGTGAGGGTAGAAAAAATCTAGCATTAGATAAAAGCCATCTTTTGAATCGTATGCCAGCAAGAAAACATTTGTTGTTAAGTCAAGCAACAAAAGATGAATTAGAACATTGGGGTTTGGATTATCACCAATTACCAAAAAATATTTACGGTAATGAATCCAAAGGAACTAGTGTGAAAGATTCAGGTATACCTAGTAAAACTAAAAGATTCATGAATAGTATAGTTAGTTATGATGAGGGTGCATCGCCTGATGTTGAAAATATCGGAGATGTGGGTAGAGTAACAAGAGATGAAATAATTCATGGCTCAGATAAAATTAATTCTGTGCGTTCTAATGATGGTATAAATCCTTATCTATATTATTCTAGTAGTGCTCAAAAAATACACAGGGGAAAAGTAATGTTTCCTTCAAGCACTAGTATGAACATAGATAGAGATGGAAACGCACAATGGGGAAATAACACACAGCAGAGTTATATGATACCCGCTTCGGAAGAAGGTTTAGTTGCCATGCATGGAGAAAATACTATATCACAAATACAAGGTTTAGCAAATCAGCAGGGTTTAGACACTATGTATGTTAGTCCTACTAGTAATTTAGATAGAATTAGTCCTGAAAATCCTATAGGTGAAGCAGTCAACTATGAGACTATAGCCACTAGTTTTGATAAGATAACCAATAGTAGTCTATTGAAAAACTTACCAAAAGAAATGCCATTACTTGACCCCTATCACAAAGTTTTCGATTATGAGAATGTGGAAGAGTTGAAAGGATTTACAGGAGATTGGGTTGTTGCTGCTATGGAAGTAGGTCAAAGAGTCAAAGTTACTCGTAAGGGTACATTCATAGAAGTCAAGTCTAACGATGGAGATAAAATAGGTTTATCTGATTCTATGCGTACATCTATTAGAAAATTAGGAAGTAAAAACTTCATTATGGATGGGGTTCTTAATGATAAAGGAATTACTATGATGGATTTGATGTATTATGATGACACTGATGTAACAGACATGGATGTAAGAGAAAGGATGAAATTATTAAGAAGTCAATTTGATAGCCATGAAAATATTTTCATCCCTAGTCCTTCTACTCTAAGAATGACAGACGAAGATGGTTTAGAAGAAGCAATAAAATATTTGAGAAGTGAAAATAAAGATTGTAAAATACTTATTAGAGATGCTAAATCAACTTATATGAAAGGGGAAGAAAAACATCCTAAGTGGATTTTACTTACTAAATCTGATGATGACTTTCACATACCCTTTACTATGGAGTTAGAAGAAAATGTATTTATTATCAATTATGAACATGATATAGTTAAGTTTGATATTGTTGATGAAGAACCTATCAACCCACGGGCCATATTAGGAGAGTTGAACAATAGCGACTATACATTAACTTTAACTAAAAGTTTAGAAAAGTATTGGCGACCAGCATTTTACGAAATGGTGAAAGAAGAAAAAGATGAAGATGATACTGAAGATGATGAAGTTATTTCAGACCGTAGAGCAGAAGTTATGGAACAAGAAAGTGCTGGAATATTAAAACCTAAGAAAGACCCTAATCTCTTACTCAAACCAAACATGATGAAAAATATTATAGAAATTATTGAAAGAAGCATGGATGCTTTAGAAAAAGGCCATTTCCCAATGTCAGGTGGAAAAGGCTTAGGTATTGATGTTGGTAGTGATATAGAAAGTCCTAGAGGGCCAACTAAACTTACCAATGAGGCTTCTTTACCTGATTGGGATATGAAAGAAAGACCACAACAAGACCCTGAGAAACCTGAAAAGTACCCTAATAGAGAAAAGAAAGCATTGGAAACAAAAAGAATAGATTGATTTCCGCTTCATTCATATAGTATTGCATTATACATTATGGTGTGTGTTATCCACAGCAAGCCTTTATGGTGACGATACAATCACCTTGCTCAAAGCAGGGAATGATTTGGTAGTGGCAGGGTACGCAAGCGTAGAATTAGTAGATAAACAGGGGGATTTAATAACAAAAAACGCTTTGAAAGACGGATTCAAAAAGTTCATGACCGACCCAAAATACAGAAACGTACAATTAGCACACTCAAATATACAAGTCGGAGAAGTTATTCCAAATTACACAGATAGCGAAGGGAGGGTATGGAAAAGCGAAGTTGATGATGTCGGAATGTTTGTAGTAATACAGTTACGTGATGACATCGAGAAAGCAAAAGAAGTTGCTGCTGAAATCAGAAAAGGAAAACTAAGAGGTTTTAGCATCGGTGGACAGGCATTCAAAAGAGTAAGAAAAAGTGACCCAAAACACGGCGACTACCAAGAAATCAGCAAACTAGAATTACACGAAATAACAATCTGTGAAAAAGGAATAAACCCTGAAGCAACATTTAGAATATTAAAACAAGATAAAACAAAGGAAGTAAATAAAATGACCGAAGAAAACGAAGATATGACGAAGCAATTGGGAGATGTTCTCTCTCGTCTAGAAGGCAGACTTGACGCTATGGAAAAAGGCTCTATGCCACCAGCACTCAAAGAAGCAATCGCAGACAAGAAAGAATCCTCTGAAAAGAAAGACGACAAAGAAAAAGCATCTGCTGATAAGAAAGATGAAGATAAAGACGATAAAGAAAAGTCTGAGTTTTCTGACGTTATCACATCAGATTACTTAGATTGGATGGAAAACACCCTAAAAAGCGGCGGTGTAGACATTGATGGTGCAAGAGCACACTTCGATGACCTCAACAAAGCAAACTTGGGTTCAGACCTAAAAGACGATGGTGCAGAAAGATTTGCGGCACAAGTCAAAGGTCGAGTGCAAGAAAATGGCGCACCTTCCACTAATGCTATTTCCCGTACAACAGGAAGTGGCGGAAAGAAAGATGTTAAGAAATCTGATTTCCTAACACCTGATTCAGTAAGCGATGCAGATGTAGAAGCAGCATATGAAGTCTACAAAGCAGCGGCTATGGAACAAGAGTTCCGCGGTTCTCTAGAATCAACTTTTGCAAACCGATTTGCTAACGAAAGGCAAGAAGAAATTGCAAAAGCACAAGCACAACAATTTGATGCTCGCGGCCCACTTGATGAAGTAATGAAGGCTCTAAACTCTCTTAATGCGAGAATTGACGGTATGACTTCAGCAGATGGTACAACAACCATCGCTAAGAGTGCAGACACAACACCACAAGTAACTATTCCATCAACTCAGGACATGCACAAAATGTCATGGGATGAGGTTCACGCCCTAGCAGACAGGGCTTTTGACAGGGGAGAGTGAAATAAATGGCAAGAGATTATGTACGAACAATAACTGATATGGAAAGATACTACTACGGTGCAGGTAACTCAATGGGTTACTCTTACACAGGTAGTGAATTACTTAAGGCTGATAGCCCTATGCTATCAACTACCGCTGGTACTTACCAAGCAATCTATGGTAGAAAAGTATGGTCGCAACTGAACCAAGAGTTCAATGCGTTCTCTATACTACCTAAGAAACCGTGGGATAGAAGTGGATGGCGTGTTATTACTGCAAAGCCTAACGGCGGTGCTCTACATGGTGGAGTTGCAGAAAACGCAACATTACCTGAGACTGTAAAACCTACATTCCAACACATCGGTGCAAAACCTAAGACAATTGCTCACACATTCGATATGTCTGAAACAGCAATTTTCCTAGCAGACCGTGATGATGGTCTTGGAGACATCAGAGCAGTTCTGAAAGAAGAAATGGGTAAACACCACGCTGAAATGGTAAATAAAATGCTATTAGGTGATGTTGATACACCAGCAGCAAATAACTTTGAGTCATTAGACAGAATTACTGCTGGTGATGCAGGTACAACAGGATTAACAGGATTGAAAACATCAAGCAGCGATGCACACGTTACTGCTGCTTCTGACTTAGACATCTACTCAATTGATAGAAGTGCTAACTCATGGAGTCACGCTGAAATGGATTGTGCTGCTGATACAGCAGATGCAAGCCGCAGAACTTTCAGCCTAGACCACTTAGATACGCTATTCCAGCGCATTTGGGAACGTGGAGGAAACCCTAAGGTTATTCTAACAGGTTACGATACTCTAATGAGATTACAACAACTTCTACAATCACAACAAAGATTCATGGAAGAGAAGAGAGTTACCCCTACCTACAACGGTGTGAAGGGTGTACCCGGAATCGAAGCAGGTTTCATCGTAGCAACATACAACGGTGTACCAATTATCCCAACAAAGGATATGCCTGATGATGGCGGAATCAGCCGTCTATACTTCTTAGACACTGATTACATGTACTTCAGTACAGCAATCCCGACTCAATACTTTGAGTCCGGTATCGAAACAGGCGACCCATTCGCAATTAACAGACTAGGACAGGAAGGACTTTACCGAACTATGGGTGAAGTATGGACTACTTTCTTTGGGGCGCAAGGCTCAGTGAGGGATTTAGTCTGAGGTTCGTGGAGAATTGAAGATACAGGAGGAATAAGATATGGCAGATACATTAACAGTAACAGGCAGTAACACAACAGCAACACTAGTAGGTGCATGGGAACTTAGAGCAGGTACTCATGACACCACTGAGTGGTTAGACGGGGCAGCAGATGTAAGTTATCCGGGCGGAGGGCCGGGTACTTTCAACGCATCAAACTCAGACGGTGCAAACGGATATGACGCAGCACCTAAGATGGCAATTATTACACTAGGCTCTACAGCAGATGCTTCAACAGTAACATTAAGCGGTGGGGCATCAGCAATTCTAGGTGTATTCCCTGCAAACGGCACAGCAAATAGTGGACAAACTCTAGGTACAAATCACAGCGGATTAGTAATCACACTAGAAACAAGCGGCACAGTAACAGCCGGACAACTACTTGTACTATACAATTAAGGTGGTTTTGAATGCCTATTATAAGATACAATGGGCCTTCATTCTACGGTAGATGTCCTGACCCAAGAATGACTGACTTCACTCGCGGAGAAGAGAAAGAAGTCAGTCAAACTTGGGTTGATGAATGGCGTAGAGTCATTGGAGAACCTAAGTTCACTTTAATTGGTGATGAAGGTGTAACCGTAGACGCTGGTTTAGACGGCATCCCTGATGCTGGATGGAGAAACAGTGACATAAAAGCATGGTTAGTTGAAAGAAATGTAACAATTTCTAGAGGCTATACCACAAAGAGTGGTTTACTTACACTAGTTGAGGAAACTCTAAACCCACCTGCCCCTACCCCTGTTGTAGAAGAGGCAGTTGAAGAAGCGGTTGAAGTACCGATAGAAACAGAAACATTAGAAAACGGAGAGTGAAAATAAAATGGCATTTACAAGTACACAAGATACAAGACCGCATTACATAGGCGACCTTATGATGGTAACAGGAACTTTCACTAATGGCGGAAGCGATACAGGTGGAAACATTGACCTCTCTTCTATGCTTGCAACAATAGTGGGGGCTGGCGCAAATGCTGGCTCTTCTACTGCTGGCACAGGGGCGGGGGTTGACGGTGTTTTTACATTGATTAACGGTTCAACATTAGTATTACAAACTGTAGCCGGACAAGACGGTACATGGTACGCATTTGGTCGCCGCAGTTAAGGCGGTGAAATAAATGGTTAAAGCAATACAAGTTATTGGCCCATATAGCCCTAAGGAGTTTTCCGGGGCAGGTAATGACGGTGCGTTAAGCACTAGCATGACAACGGACATAGAAGCATTAAGTGGTTATGCTAGTGCAAAAATAATCTCCGTTGAACCTATAACAGTATTAGGTAACATATTTTTAGTAGTATATCAAAAAGCATGAATGGTGGGATAATGAATGAGTTTTGGCTTAAAGCACTTAGATGTTGAAGATATAGAAAGGCTTCAAAAACAAGGTGTAAGGGCAGAAGAGCATTACCATCCTAACATAGTCACTGATGAAAGAAACCCTTTGAAGGGCGTTATCACCAAACAAAGAGCCAATGCTCAAAAAGCATCTGATGTTCTAAATATCAAATCGGGTACTAGATGTACTCATTGTGGTATGCTTCATTTCATGTGGAGGGAAAATTGTGCTACTTGTAAAAAACCAATGGATTACAATTTAGGGGTGAAAGAATGAGTGATTTTTTTGAAGTCTTGAAAGCAAGAAAGAAAAGGAAAGATTACTTATCTAGAAAGTACAAAAAAACATATGTCCACCATCCCGAAACAGGATTCAAAGGCACTGCGGGTCAATTTGCTAACAGACTAATGAATCAAAAGTTTGCAGAATTAGGTATAAATCTTAAAGATTTAACTAAAGAACAAAGAGAAGATTATCGAAAAAAGATAGAAAATGATATTCTAAATATACCTGATATGACCGACCACACGTTCAATGATTTTGGTCTAAAACAAATTGATAAACCTTCTAAAGAAGAAGCACCACTTAATTTTGTCTCACATGCTGATGGCTTCAAAGGTACTATAGGTCAAAGAGCCTTTAGAGTGATTCAAGATGGTATCAAAGGTGGTATGGACATTCCTGAACATCAAAAAGAAGCATTAAGACAAAAATTAGTCTTAGATATGCAACAAAACCCTGAAAAGCATGGGCTTACTGAGATAGTTGGGGCGAAGCGGTCTGACTTTAGGAAGCCAAAATCCAAAAAAACACCCCAAGCCGCTTCTACCCCGCCAAAAATTGCACCAATTTTACCAAAAGAACCTCAACAGTCTACTCCTGATGGTTTGAATATGCAAAAAGTTATGCAAGCGATGAAATTATTACAGGATAATAATTTCCCTGTGAATGCAGAAAGCATAGAGGCTCTCTTACCACATCTACCTGAACAAGACAGTTCACCTGTACAAAGTAGGTCAAATCAAAGCGGTAATCCATATCCTACGGGTTTGACTCCTGAGGGTAAGTTCCAACCACAAAGATTGGCTACATCTTTTAGAGGTGCTGAAGTAGAAACACCAGCACAAAAAGAAAAGATGTTGGAATACTTTAGAAATAATCCTGATAAAAGAGTTCAACATAGAAGAGAAGGAGATGAGTCAGAACAATTTTTGGCATCATTAATGAACAACATGAGTGCTGAAAGCGATGCAGAAACTGATTTTACTCAATACTTCCCTTCTAGATATAATGAAGAAGGTTTAGCAGGTGCTGACACTAGGAGTGCAACTGATGATACGGATAGACCTGAGATACCTGATTCTTTAGACCCTAAGAAAAATAAAAAGCGAATAGAAAATATACAACGTAAACAAAAAATATTCGATGCTAAAAGTGGCATGACTGAAGAACAATTGATGCTTGCTAGACAAAAGAAAATGGAAGCAGATAGGGTTAGAGCAAGACAACAAGATGCAACTAGAGAAACAGCGATGGCAGATGAAACTAAACCAGCCGGGCAAATGACAATGGATGATTGGATGAACCGATTACAAACAAGTGCTGCGAATCCAACGGGCGTAGAGCCAACAACATTGAATAGCAATTTTGACAATAACATGTTTGATGAAAACGGAAACTTGAAAGAAGAATACCAATGAGGATGAAATATGCCACAAGTGTTTAGTCCGGGTGAAGGAGAAACAAGACCTCTTGACCCCGATGCTATAGTTTACACAACTGCTCAAAAAGTAGCAGATTTACTTGAGATTGGCCCACAGGAGGCAGTTGCTGTTGCTTATGATAGTGACGCTGATGGTGTATATGTTACAGGAAGTGATTATAGAAACTTAGGTTATACTGTTGGAGATACACTACTTATCTATTCAGACGCAGACCCGTTAGGGTTAGAACGCACAATCACCTCTATCACCACATCTATTAATGGTGTTAAACTCAACTTCACTAGTAACATAACTGCTGCCGATTACCAATCTGCTGATAACACATATGTGCAAAATCTAGCCTCCTTCACCAACGGTAGAACAAGAGGTGTAAAGAGAAGTAAAGTGGAAGATTTAATCAAAAGGTGTCAAGATAGAATAGATAACATTACTCATAATTCGTGGAGGCCAAACTTGGTTTCAGCAGAATATATTAATTTTGACACTTACAAACCGTATAGGAGAAGATATTACACAGATTATGTTGGTACAACCCCCCTATTATTCAGAAATGTTCAGCAAATCCTTCGTTTAGAATTATGGCAAGGTGACGATTATAGAGAAATAGGCTCATCTGAGGCTCGTATTTCTTTACCTGATAGTGTTAGAGGCTTGAGTGGTTCTATAGTTGTGTCACCCGGAAATGGAAGTGCTGGTGTGCTTACAATAGGAACAGGCACAGGTCAATGGCGAGCAGATTTTGATAAAATAACATCAGCACAAAACTTAGTTGATTTGATAAATAAAGAAGATAGAGTTAACAAAGCGGCTGTTGATTTCAGCCCTGCTTTCACTTTGGAAGGTAGTACCGATAATGTCGGTGTGCATAATGAGTTTTATGCTACGGCTAATTCTGATTATGGTGCAGGTAAGGTGAAGATAACTAGTATGCGGTCTACTCAAGCGGGTGAGAGTTGTAGTATTGTGTCAACTAACACTAACTTGGAAATTAGCCAAACGCAAAGTCATGTTGCTACTTTTAGTAGCCTATCTTCAACTACAATTACTGTCAGCGATTCTACCGGAAGTTTTACTGATGCTGGTGTTGCTGTTGATGCTAACGGAAAAGTATTCAGTTATACAGGTAAAACAGACACCACGTTCACAGGTTGTGTGATTGTGGTTGGTACTGCTTTGTCTGAAATCACAGGAGTGTTGACTCAACATATTTTACAAGTTGATTTACACGGTGGCAGTGCTAGTGGTGATAGAGGAAGATTGAGAGATTGGTGGATAGATAATGAAATGGGTATTATTTACTTTAACAATTCATATCCTTTCTTTGAGTGGAATGCTGTTAAAGTTGCATACATCTTTGGTGAAAGATATTTAGAAAAAGCAATAGAAGATGTCTGTACAAAAATGGTAGCCATTGATATTTTAATGTCTGATGATAGAAGTGTTCTAATCCCTGAAGGTACACAAAACATAGACTTAGCATCTAAGGTACAACTGTACAAACAAGATATTGATAAGATATTACCACGTTACATAGAGGTGGTAACTTTTGAGTGATGCCTTCATAGAAAGACAATTAGATGATTACATTTGGGTCATAAAAGAATCTTATAAATCAAGTGAAATGCAAGAGTTATTGCAGAACTACATAAAAGGCTCACCTCCTGAATATAGAGAGAAAATTAAAAATCAAGAATTATCAACGTATGGTATGAAAACACAGGATGGTGTTGTCATAAAAGGTAATGGGGAAGAAGCAAAACCCGAAGATTTGCAAAAAATTGAAGATAATGTTGATAAAAGAATGTTAACAGAATCCCCTGCACTTAGAGAACAGAATCTACAATTAGAAGGCACTTACTTGTTTCCTGATAAAAAAGAGTTGAAAAAGAAAGCATATGAAGAATTGAAGAAAACTAAAAAACTAGCGAAGGATGGGATTAACTAATGGTGGCGACTTATAGTGAAGCATTAGATGTCATCATAGACCTTTTTTCAAGTAATTGGAATAGAGGAAATACTGATAATATCAAACCGATAGTTGTTGATATTGCTAGTACAGACCCTGAAAGGGGTAAAAGAATTGATATGAAGAAACATGACTATGTATTATGTTTTGAAACAGCACACAATGAAGAAGTTCCTGAGATATTATATGACTTTGTAACCACTAGAATCAACATAACGGTTGATATTAGAACCACAAGAAGTAGAGACAGATTGAAGAAAATGGAGAACGAAATTAGAAGATTAGTTCACTCAAAACGCAAAGGAGATGGGGTAAATTACGATAGGTTAGTATACAAAACACGAACAGACCTATCCGATAGGAGTAAGCAATTGTTCAGAATGACCTTCCAAATAGAAGTAATTGTGTTTGCAGAACTAATACCATGAGGTGAAAAAAAATGCCATCAACAGTCTATAAGGGTGATTTAACAGAAATATCATTCGGCCACGAAGCCACAGTAAAATTACCAACTCATTTTGATGAATCATTTGTCTTTTCAGTACAGGCTGAAGATGCTAGTGCAGACACTACCACAGTCAGGTTAACAGGTACAGGAAGCGGCACAGCACCTATTCATAACGGTCAATTATCATTCCCTATAGGTATGCTTGTAGGTTCAGAATTAACATTTTCTGATTTGGGTACTAGTCAAAACTTCAATGTAGATGACAACTTTGCTACATCAGGTAGACGTTATACTATTGTTAAGAATGAAATAGGCTCTAATTATACAGACATAACAATTACACCAAAGATGCTTAGTGGCACATCTGCTGCTACTACTGATTTTGGTAACGGTACATTACACATCCATGCTTTCAAAACACCTGCTATGGATGTAGATATGGGATGGCATACTAATGCTAACGCATCATCTGAAAGTGTAGCCACAGACCAATTTATGGGTCTTATTAACACAATATCTCTTCCTGAAACAAAAGTGGATTTGAAGCGTTATCACGTTATAGGTCTAGGCCGAGATGTGGCTGTTCAAGTGCCGGGTAGATTCACTAATGTTGGGGGTAGTTTTGAAACCACAATGCATAGTGCTAGGTGGTTGTATTATGGTTTAGGAGAAGAAACTGTTTCTTTCACACCTAATGGAAGTGCGCCTTCTTTCGCAACAGCGTCTGCTACATCTATTGGTGAGACTTTGATGACAACATCTACTGATTTATCATCACCTGTAGGAAAATATGTTTACATTCAAGATGATACGACTGTGCCTATACATTTGTATAAAGAGGTAGGAACACAGCAAACCTACGGTGCGTCAGGTATTGGGCCTGAAGATTTAGTTACAGACACCCGAAGTAGAGAAATGAGAAGAATTGTTGCTTACTATGAAAATAGCACTACTAGTGTCAATTATATATGGTTAGATGAAGGATTAAATTATGTACACGCATCAGGTAAAACTGTAAAAATGGTAGATTATTCAGCCTCTGCTGCTGCTAACAGTACACCTGTTTTGGACAATTCGACAAAAACAATTACTAATCCTGTTAACAGAATGTTATATTCTAAGAGTACAGTTCCATCTTTTGCTATGGAAGTTAGTATTAGAAGGTTAGACAATCAAGAAGAAGATGGGTTAGTAGACACAGACGGTACAGTAACTGAAGTTGTAGATGGAGGTGCTAGTGATTCTCAACAATTAACTAGAGTTTTCAAAGGTTGCAAAGTCAAAGAGTTCTCTATGGTGGCTGATACAGATGCTGCTGTGAGATTGAATGTTGGATTCGATGCTGCACTTTGTTACACCGATACAGGTAGACTTGAGGCTAGTAATAAGGGTGATAGATTTGATGTACATAGAATCTTTGAAGATACTGCTGACACAGTAGCAAAAAGAAGAGAAGCGGGTATTGGTAAAGGTACACAAAAACCATTCATGTTTTACAACGGTCAAATACAATTAGGCGGTGTAACGCTTGGACAAGTTATTTCTTTCGATTTGAAGGGTAAGACCGGAGTTGAACAATACTACACTATTTCAGGCAACAGGATGGCTGACGCAGCAACAGACCAAGTTCCTTTTGCTGGTGCTAGAAACGCTAGTCTTGCTGTAGAAGGTAAGACTGAATATGAATTAGATATGGAAATCATAGTGGATAATCCTACTTTATTCCATCAAATGAGAAGAGCAGTTAGAAACTTTGACAATGCTAACAAGATGGTTAGATTGTCTTTCGTTAAACAAGGTACAGCAGCAGCATCAGGTAGAGAAAGTATGGATATTGTAATAGATGATTACTTCATTACAGAAGCCTCTTTACCACTTCCTGACGACCAAGCCCCAATAAAATCTACCTTAAAGATTCTACCTAAGTCCATTAGAGTGTTTGCACAAGATACAATTTTCCATTATTGAGGTGAATAAATGAAAATACCACCAAGTAGAAGAAGATGGCATTTTAAGAAAAAAGGATTCAGTAATTACTTAGATTGGATTTTAGAAGAAGTTGGTCTAAAAGATGTTGATAAAGAGATTTTCAATAATGTTAACAATCGTAAAGACTTAGATGTAATGGTTGCTAATTTAATTCCACAGGAAGTTGAAGAAAATGATACAAGTGAGAATATTGAAGATAGTGTTGAAGAAGTTATTGAAGAAAGTAAAGAAGATGAAATAGAGGCAATAGTAGAACCTGAGCCTGAGCCTGAGCCTGAGCCTGAGCCTGAGCCTGAGCCTGAGCCTGAGCCTGAGATAAAACAAGTAGTACCTTTAGTAGAACAAATGTTTGTACCTGAAGAAATAGATTACAATTCCATGACAGTACGTGAATTACAAGAAGTTTGTAGAGAACGTGGTATCACAATAAGAGGCACAAAAGCCGATGTGGTGTTACGTTTAAGAAGAAACGATGAAGGACTGTTAGGAGATACCGTAGATGACGAGACTGAAGCCCCCTCAGAAGAGGCTGTTGAAGTTGAGTTGGATGCCCCCGTTGAAGAAACGGCTGTAACCGAAGGTGAAAACAATGCCACAGATAGCGAACAAGGAGAACTTATTGACAAAGAAGAATGAACAGAAATATGATATTAGTGTAGACCCTGATAATCCTGACCTAATTATGGAGGTTTGGATAAGGGATATTAATTTCTTTGATGTTCAGAATGCTGCTCAAAGCATGTTCATCATTAAACCAAATGGTGAAACAGAACTCAACCTAGAAGGGTATTGGACATACGCTTTCACTAATTGGGTGGTTAAAACCAACCCATCTTTAACACCAACAGAAATGACACAACTACAAGCACATGTAGCGAATCAAATAGTAGCCCACTTGCCTAAGCCTGATGAAATGGCGGAGATGATGCAAGGGGGTTTTACGAAGGCGAGCAACTGAAGATTAAGGGTTTTCTAAAACATCGAAGAGTAAGAAACTCAGATGATTACAGAATCCAAAATCAGTTGTTCGCCTACTTCGTATCGAAGCACTATAACATATCAATATGGGAGACACTAAACATGCCGTTAGATATTTTCTATCAATCTTTGAATTGGGCTATTGTTATGGAAGAACGGGAACAACAAGAAAGAAGTAAAAAACGGCTTGGAAACGAGACATCAAACGAAACCATTACACTTGACTACTCTTTCCTGAACTCGGAGGATGAAGAATGGTAGCACCACTTATAGCATTAGGTCTAGCGTTGTCTAAGACTTCAACCATCACAACAGCCGCAATTGGTGGTGTTGCTAAACTATCTACTGCTGTGTCAGGAATAGGTTCAGCATTCAAAAAAGTCTTTGATATGGGAATTAAGTTTGCTAGTAAAGCGTTTACTTTCATGAAAGATTTTTGGACTGAACACATACGCCCTTTGTTTGAGCCTATAATTGGTGTTTTTGAAACTATATTTTCTACAGTCGGAACTTTGTATGAGGGTTTTGTTAATCTATTGGTAGACCGTTGGGAGTCTTTCAAAAAAATAGTCTCAAGTCTTAAAGATGCACTTGATAGTGCATTTGAGTTAATCACAAATCCATCTTTTGATGCATTAAAAACTCATTTTGGGAATATATTAACTTTCTTTGAAACTGTTTGGGATGAAACATTTGGTAGGATGTTTGCGTTTATATCAGATGCTGTTAATTTTGATGGTATTTCTAATGCTTTTAGTGGCATGGCAACGTCAATTTCCAATACTTTCAACAATGTATTATCAGGTGTTTTTGGTGCTATGAGTTCAGCCATTGACACCATAGTAAACGGCCTTACAACAGTTGCTAACAAAATAGCAGATGTTTTAGGTTCTGTTGCTGGCACTATATTGGATATAGGAGGTAAAGGTGTTGATTTTGTCGCTGGTGTAATACCCGGTGGCGGCGGCGGCGGCGGTGGTAGTACCAATACTGTTGCAGGTGGCGGTGGTGGACACACATTCAACATCACAGTCAACGCTGGTGGTATTACAGATAGAACGGATAAATTAGCATTGGCTAGAGAAATAGCATCATTATTACAAACAGAAGTTGCTAAAAATATTGGTGCTACAACAAGTGCGATGAAGTATTGAGGTATTAAGATGGCTGCTAGTGGAACACCTATTCGCCTTGTAAGAGAGGATGGTGAACTCATTGAGTTAAATGCCACTAAAATAGTCATGAGTACAGATAGAAGGTTTGGGCCAAAATCAGTACCGTTCTCAGGAAGCAATAGAGTTTCTCTAGATTTGAACTTGAACAAGGCTGTTATTCTTATTCAAGGTTTTTTCTCAGATGATGAGATAGCAGTTGGTGGAAAGAAAGCGGTTGCTACTGTGGATTTTAACGTAACAACTAGTTTTATTGCTAGCACTCGGATAAGAAAACCTTTTACAACAGCGACTAATATAGATAAAGTGTTTGCATCATCTCAAAATACTAAATTAACTCTTAAAGATAGTAATGGTACAGATAGGGTGTTAAACTTTGTTGCAACTACAAGTGGTAGTAACTCGTATAATAGCGGAACTCAAACTGTTACAATTAGGACTGATGCCACACCTGCTCAAATAGCAACACAGGTAAAATCAGGATTAGATACTTCTTATTCTAGTTATTTTACAACTAGCATAGTTGATGGCGATGCAACTTCAGCAGGTGGTAACAGAACCAATTCTAAACTTGTAATTACACAAGTTAGTGATGGTGTTGGTGGAAATAGTAGTTCTCCTTTTTTCACTTTAGATAATAAATTAATAGGTATGTATATTCCAAAAACAACAGATTTTGCTGGTGGAAAAACTGCTAGTAGAAAGTCTGCTGGTGATAAAGCACAAGACATGTACAGTATAATGAACAATAGTAGTAGAAGCACTTTTAGAGCAGCAGGTCGAAGTATGAAAAACATGCTCAAACAACAGAAAAACGAAAAGGATATACAAGATAGACAGAAAGCAAGTGATTACATTGTTGGTATTCTTATACCTTTTAATTCTATATTAACTGATGGTGGTTATACACCTAGAAACTTTTTCATGCCTACGGGTTTTTATGACAAAAATGAAAAAACATCAAAAAGTGCAAAAGCAGCAGGTACTGAGTTTAGTGGGGTTGACAATTTTACAGGCATAAGTGGGGGTATGAAAAGCATGGAACTCATGTATGATGCTGGTGAGGCAATATATACTTTCGATATGCAATTCTTACCTTCGGATGTGATGATATAACACTTATTGGTACTAGCAATCACGCTTTCTTTTTTGATGGAATAAGCGATAGTATTGTTGTACCACAAGGTTATTTTTCTTCTATAGGTGATAAGAACATAGATTCTGAACACGATATTAGAAGTCTTTTGAATGCAAAAGCAAAAGGTGGGATTCATTCTGTTACATCAGGTCTTTACAGTAGACACATAGCAATTGAAAGTTGGTTGATGCCTGATTTTGGTGGTGTGGTTGTTGAGAAAGGAAATCAGTTTACTCTCAAAGTTGGCGAAGTGCATGAAGCAGCACCTATCGTATTTACAGTTAGTTTGCTAAATAAAGGTAGAGTAGAAGAACATACTATAGAAACAGGTTATCATGATGGTAGTCGCTATGTTGGTGCTATTTATCCTAAAACAGAAAGTAGTGGTATATTCAACACTCAACCATCTGATTTGAATAGAAACCACAGAGAGTTGATGCACGTTGTTGCCACCTTCTATGGAAATAAATTACAAATATATGTAAATGGTTTGTTGATGGCACACAAAACGCTAAACAATCCTGATTACATTTTGAATGTTAGTGAAGAGAATATTTTCATTGGTGGTAAAGGCGGTCAGTTTAGAGGGGTAGTCGAAAGTTTACATTTGGCTGCAAACTTTAGACCACAGATGATTGACCCTTCAGTTCCGCTTAAGGGTGAAGATACATTACTTCTTTACCGTTTTGAAGAACCAATAACCGTTTTTGATGACGTTTTCAAACTAACAAGTGGTGCATCTTCAGGTGCTACAACAATAAACATCGGAACAACCGCTGCTGCTAAACTAGCCACGCTTCTCAAAGGAGTGAGTGTTACAAGCGGCACTATTGATTTCACTCAATCTCCGTTTAGTAGTGGAAATTACAAAGTCATACAGAGCACTTCCTCAGGGATTACAAAACACGATGTCGCTCATGTGCCTTACAATTTACTTCTAAGACCGGGTGGTTACGACTATACAACAAAGAAGCCAAATGGTAGTCCACCTGAAAGAGTTAGACTGAAGAGCATCAATGTCGCTACAGGTGTTTTAACTATAGCAAGTATACATTTAGACTTCGACACAGCCAATAATGGTACTAGAGGACTTCTTCACGCTCACACCACAGATAGCAGATTGGTTGTTGTGGGTGCTGATTTACTGATAGATTCGGGTACAGGTAAACCGTATCAACCACCACATTATTCTTCTAGAGCAATAGATAGAACAGGTCAAATGGTGATAGATGAAAGCACATACGAACAACATGGGTTTGTGTATTCTTCTAGAATGGCTCTTTCAACAACAGATACAGACAATCCATATGCAGCAACTTGGCCTACTACTATTTCGACAGACTTTAGCATAGGTCATTCAGGTAGACACATCAATAATCATGTTGAAGGTCATCATTATCTTAGAAAGTTTCCTAAGGCCAATGAAGAAATATTAGATTCTCAAAGTGACGGTAGTGCTGATTTAATAAGTGCAATTTACGATGTGCCTTTAGATGGTATGAAAGAGCAACTCAGCATTAATAGCAAAGTAGACTTATACAAAGAAATAGGTGATTATACTGTTATTGATTTTGTAAACTCATCTACTGTTAGTAGTATATACAGCAACTATGAACTCACTAGTAGCCCCGGTTCAGGAGTACAAGAAATAATTGCTATAGGTGGTAGTGGGTTTAATTACACACCTTTCCTTCTCAAATCTCCTGTTATATCTCCAACTGCGACACCAAACGAAAACACTAGGTCGCATCATCTAAGACCTAGTAAAGAAAGTAGAGTAGCGTTGTTACATGTTCCAGCATTAGCATCTACTTACAATTTAGCACCTTATGTACAAATACATTACAATGCTATAGATTTGACAGGTGCTTCAATGAATAGTAGCAATAGTAGTGTACCTTTATTGATGGTTGAAAAAATGATACCTTCAGGCACTACTGAAATCGGTGAGGGAGTTTATCTCTTTGAGACTATAAAAACAGCATTGAACTCAGGTAATTTGACTCTATATGCACCGGGTGGTTGTATATTATTAGACAGCGGAGAAAACGCCAATGCAAGAGATTTACTAGAAGTTCATGCACTATCATCAGATAGTAGTGAAGGGTATGATGCCGACACACTTCTTGATGAATCCAACACACCACCTAATCTAACTCCTTATGTCGGTGATACTCTTGTTAACACACCGCCTTCTATTATTACAGATTCAACAAGTAAAACAACACAACATGATTCTTCATTCCATAGAATGATGTTTGAAACTGTTAAATCTACAAAAAGTCTAGGAGATTATTCAGATTACAAAACTATGGATGTGGTTGCTACAAACAGTTCCGCAGAACCTGACACCATAGTTACATCATCCTCATCCCCTGTGTTTGAGTCTTTTGATATTATAGATAACGTAAGTATCGCTGACACACACGCAGACATAATGCTAATTGTGCAACCTTCACAACGCTCTAGGTTTTATCAATTAAAGAATGTAAAAAGTCAAAGAAACACCCTTGACAACCCAAATATAATTAGTTTGCATTATCTTCTAAGTAGAGGTAGGTTGAGAAGTGTAGATGAAACAAAAGAAGATGAAGGTGCATCTTACACAACAATGCAAGCGATAGGATTACAAAACTCACTTTCGGGTAGGAATGTATCTTTCACAGGTTCAGGTAGTAACGATTCACACATTGTCAAAGAAATCGAACCTAACGCACCTGTTGTTAGTGTAACTTTAGGTGGTGTGGGGCAAGGTGCTGTTGATACTAAACCAACATTCCTAGAAAGTGAGTTTAGTCGAGAACCGTATTCAACAAGAAGAGATTATGTTGTTACTACGATAAAGTATGACGCATCCAACAAAAGAATATACGTTAACCCGATAAACAACAATTCTGCAAATATGAAAAGTTGGGGTACGTTTGGATTCCCAAAGGCGGGTAAAATATATTTTGAAGATGGCTCTCATGCTAAGTATGATTCTAAAGCGTCAACTTATTTTCAGTTTTCAACTGCTACAGCAGGTAGTAATGACTTTGTTAGCGGTGGTAGAGAGTACACTGAAATCTATCAATTGTTACAAAGTAGAAATCTACTTTCAGGTGTAACGTCATCAACATCAGGAGATTTGAGCATTACCGCTGTTATATCTAGTGAGCCTGATTTTGGTGTTGAATCTCAAATAGAAGATGGAACAACTGTGAATGATAGAATGTTCCACAGTCTAAACGATGTATCACAAGATTACCAACTAGGCACTCAATATGCTTCTACTAGGGCTTTGGTAGAGATACCATTCTTCGCTAATCAATTCTTTGATAATGAGAGCGTAGGCACTTTAGTAGATGGTGATAACTCTTTCAAAATACATCTCGATGCTACAAACACAGCACATACATACAACCCAAGTCCTGTGGGTAGAAGGCCAAAAGGCGTAGAACAAACAGATAGAGAAGCACAATCCGCTTATGCACACGCTATAGAAAACAACACTTACATTTCTTCTGCTAAGGTTCTTTCATATGATGGAAGTAATTACATTTATGTTGACGATGCTAGTATTTTTCCTGATGGGCCTACAGATAATGTTGGTGGAATGTATAGAAACATAGGTGGTAATGGTGAAATTGTTAGATGGAGAAGGGCTTTTACTAAATCAGGAGAGTGGGTTGTGTACAATGATGTAAATTATTCCACAGACACTATTAGAATATCTTTACCTGTAAATACGAAACCTACACATTTTTCTTCTGTTAATTTCTTCAATGAATTAGAAAACAATCAAGGTGATTTACGCCTTTACGTTGGACAAACATTACCAACAGAATTGATAGAACCAATAGGTTCTGATAAGAGTACACCCTCGGCAGACTTTGAGAACCGTTCTGAATATTATCACGACCAAGCAAGTATGATGACTCAAGGCGGGAATGTTGACTATGGGTTGAGGCAATATGTCAGCGCAATCGAAATCAAAGCAGGGCCGGAAAGCAACCCACACGCAGAAAAAGTCACAACAAAAAGGGCTAAAGGGGATATTCAATCAATTCAAACAATCGGTTCTTCAGGGGTTAATACGCTTGTTGTCTCACTTTCTCCTGATGATTTACTTCTTTTTCCTAGTTTGGGAAATCGTTCAATAGATGATTTTACTCTTGGCACAGGAGAATTATTTTATGAAGCCACAATAGATTACAATGGTACTGATTACAAGTTCCATTATTACGGTCATCTTGAGGATGTAAACAATTATGATAATACAGGTGCTGCTGCTGTATCATCGAATATAGCAAAAAATAGTATAGTGTTGGTACATTATGAGTCAGGTACATATCCTACTTGGAGTAATTTTGTTGGAAGTGAAGTAAAACTAACAGGTAGAAAAAGAAGAATATTCTTTGATGAATATGTAGATAACGCAACAGGAAGCGTGTTACAATTTGAAAATGAGAAGAATCCATTATATTCTGAATTAATAGCGAACACTAAGTTTAGTTCAGGGCTTGTGTGGGCTAGTACAAGTTCAAAAACAATAACAGTTACTAATACAACTACTTCAAAATCTTTGAATGATTATTTTGATATGAACTTCAAAGAAGGAGATTTATTGTTTTTCAAATATTCAGGTAGTATTAGTAGCGTAAACAAAGATGAAATTGGTTATTTAGGTGTTGTGGATTATGTTACAGGTGGTACAAGTATAACTCTCAAAGCAAATGTACCTGCTTGGATGAGAGAAGAAACGACAGCACAAATAGGCGTTGCTGTAAATGATTTCAATGATTTTGATGCTGTTCTTAATTCTAGTTGGTTGCACCCTTATTGTAATGGTGGACTACGACAAGGAGATACTGTATGGGCTAATATGTCATATAGCAATCCTCATGCTATGGAAGGTTTGTTTTCAAAGAGTAGAGGTATACATAATGAAGGTCTTGTATGGAAAGGTTTCAATGGTGGTGAGGGTAGTTTACATGCTACAAACCCAAGAGACAGTATACCAATGGAGAACTTTTTGATTGGTGATACATGCATAGAAACAGCAAGAAACCTAGCACAACACATCAATAAAACCGTTGAAGAGAATTACAAGTCTCTTGGTTTAACAGCCGCTAATGCACCAACAGTAGCATTCGTAGACCCGTATCTAGCAGGTGAAAATCATGCTAGAGTTCTGTTATACGATGCTGAACACGATAGAGAGTACATCGCTTTCCAAGACATACACATGCAGGTGCAATCATCTGCTGAGACAACTAAGATTGGTTGGGATAGAAATGTGGTTGAAGGTACAAACACATCATCTACTGATTTAGTAAAAAGGCTACCTGAAATAAACGGTGCTGCTGCACATGGTTATACAACACAAATAGATGTTGCTAATGGTTATCCATCACAAAACAAGTTCATTCGCTCAACCCAACAATCCAAGTTTATTGAGAGTGCATATGCACACGACTTATCCAATAAGCAAACCGATGATTTAATTTACAGCACTTTGTATGATGATACAGTTAGACAAAATAACTTTTCAAGGTTGTATGGTAAAGCACATGGACACCACGTACATGTCGGTTTGAGCATAACAGGTAATGCAGACGGGTATGCTTATTCATTTAGTACACCACTTCGTAACAATGAATCTGTAGCATCATGGAAAATAGCAAACTCATATCATGTGTTAAGTAGGAGATTAAGAAGCGGTTTCACAGATAGATTGATGAAAAACATCAATGATTCCTTAAGAGAAAAAGGTACATTTTTTGATACCCCTGATGGTACAAGAGTTATTCCAGCATTTTTGTGTTTGAAGGGTATAAGAGCAGAATCTCTTGATTTAAGTGATGCTAGGATGAAACTCTTACCACAATGGACTCAGATGGATTTTGTAAGAAGAATGACTGTATCTATGGGGGAGGTCGCTGAAAGTGAAAGTGTAGTTGATGTTGAAAGTGCTGTCAATGAAATTGTTAGAAAGATAAACCAATACGGGGCATTACAGGCTAGACTATCTAATGGTGCATCTGCACATGACCCTTCTCCGTTTTGGGATTCAGATAAGGCATTTGCCAATCAAGATAGAGGTTCTCACATGGGCTATCTTAGAGCGCATATTGGTAGAGCAGTAGAAGATAGAGAAGGAAATCAAGGTTATACTGTGGTAATACATAGCACAGTACCGGGTGCTACAGGTAGAAACTTTTGCGTTTGGTTAGATAACAGCACATCACAAACATCTTACAACCCTCAATTTTTAGTAGGTCATGGAGGTAGATGGCGTAACTTTTGGGCTTTACCTGAAGAAAAACAAGGTGAGAACATGCACCCTGCCCCTATGCCTCTTGATAAGAATGGGCGACCATTCTCACCGATTACTACTCTAAGGCAGTATATACAATCCGATGAAAGTGGTGAAGATGTACTTTCAGTTGCTGATTTTGGTGCATCAAAGAAAACAGACTTATTGGCTCTTACTGATGTGTTAAGCGGAAAGAATCACAATTCTGTAAACCCTGATTCTTTCGATTTGGAAGCATCTGCTACTATTGTTGATGGGTTAAAAACAGGAACAGCAGCAATCGGTAGAGTGAACTTTGGTGGTCTTGTTGCAACAGGTGTACCGGGTTTTTCACCTAAAGCCGGACTTTACGGATTTGGAAAGAAAGGTGATACAACATTTGCTAATAGATATGGTGTGAGTGATATTGCGGATAATGACTACACTTCACACATTTCAACATCCTCATTAGATGAAGAAAATATAGGTTCACAAAATATATACGGTTTACAATTAAAAGACCATAAAAACAATACATACGGTGTTAGGTATATCTATAGTAAATTAGGTAGAAGTTTTTCAAATGAAAACACTGTTTTACCTGATACTTTTAGAAATGAAGTACAGGTGTATTTTGATGATTCAAGTAATGAAGAAGGTGGGTTTACCATTGGAAAACATATGCGTGGTACAGGAGATGCAACAGGTAGATTGTCTAGTTCTCTAACAGCATCTGATTGGAGAGGAAATAGATGGAATGCTGTACCTTCACCAAATCTAGGTGTTAAACTAAGTTTTGTTGTTTCGGGAAATAATGTAACAGTAGACGATGGCAACGGTTCGGGTACAGGGTATAAAGCACCATACACAAGTTCAGATTTCACACATCCCGATAAATTAGGTTACTTAGGTTTTCCAAAAGAAAACGGTGTCTTTCAAACAACTAAAGTGGCATCAGGTTCAACAGAAGGTGATGTTACTAGTTACGAATATAGAATTGGTGATACTTTTTACAATTGTGCTAATGCACCAGCAACAGGTGATTATATTGTATCTCCGACTATGAATTGGACTACATTGGTTACAGATGAGTTATTGGCTGCTGTTACAGCATTTGCAATTAATTCATCGTTTAATTCTAATAATGATGTTATAGATTATATCACGTTTGATTGTACATCAATGTACGCTGCTGATGGTAGAACATTTGGTGAACACGGTGTTAGGCGTGATGCCATTCGTATAAAATCATCAAAACAAATATCCAAGATGTTTTCAGCATCTACACACAAAGACTTCGGCATACAAGCAGCACATCTAGAGTTTGGAGAAGCCGCACAAGCACAGGAAGATGCTAATGGTGTTTGGTCTTTTGGAACAAATGTAGCACCTAGCAACACACAAGTAGATGCAGGTAGAAGTATTGATTGTGGTTATATTCCAAGTACAATTTTAAGAATTAAAACTAAGTTTTGTGGGCCTAATTCCAACACCGCTACACCAATTATAGTTGGTAGTGATAACAAACCAATAAACACATCTCGATGGAAAAAGAATCTATCAGGTGAAGATTATGTTGATGTAGCAGGTGATAAGATATTACCAAAGATAGAAAATCCAATAGTTAGGATTGATACTTCTACTACCGATGGTTGGGGTAGTGATAGATTTAGAATAACCAATGACATGTATCATTTCCTCAGACCTGCTACAAATCACACTAATGGTAGTCATATTGCACCATTTGGTGAAAGAAAGAACATATACATAAACAAAGACATCTATGTTACAGCAGAGGCTTATGTTGGTGATAATAGCACATATGCTTTGAATCGAACATTAAGTTGGCAAGCAAATAGTGAAATTAATTGGCCTACTGCTGAAGTTGATGCATTCTTACATTTACACCTATCTCAAGAGTTTGATGGTATACGCTCACTTGGTAGTGTGCTATCTGAACCTATAGTGCATTTCAAAGGTGGAAAATCAAGCCCCGACCATAGCGTACCATTATTCTTCGGTGGTGGTTTTAGTGGGGTTGTGTTGGATGTTAACGATGGCTCAATGAATGACTATTCAGACTTCTATACACATCCTTACTCAAATGGCCCAACAGGAACTGCGGGTATACAGAATGCAAATGAAATATCTACAAGTTTTGCTATGTTAGATTGTAATGCTATCTTCTCTTTCTTCCCCGGTGCTGCGTTATGTAACCAACATCGAGGTAGCCCGTTACCGCCTGTGTTCAACAAACAAAACGTATTGTCAACAGATTTGGATAGAGGTGGTACTTTATGTGATACTGATGGTGTTGTGAAAGCCAAACCTGTACCGTTAGTCTTGAGATTCCCACACCCAACAGCCCGTTATGAGGATTACAAAAACGATGTAGATAACAAAACAACGTACTTGGTATTTGGGCCGGGTCAAGCATTTCCATTTCATAATGAAAGAACCACATCTAATGGTGAGACTACTAACCCTACAGAACCACATCCGGGTAGAGTTGTAACAACAGGTAATGGTTGGAACAAAGTACCATACAATGATGACCGATTCCACAATCAAATAAACAACAAAGATACAGGTAATTCTTGGAAAGCGTATAGACCGAGGTTGAAAGCGAATTACCTTGCAGAAGCGATGTATCATTGGCGTTGTGTTATCAATTGGGAAACACCTGCTGGTTACTCTCTAGGTAGAACTCATAGACAGTACCCATCACATGGAAGAAACTACGGACAGATGATTGATGTAGACACCGCTTATGATAACCGTACACAACCACTAGGCTACACACCTTTCATTGGTTATGGTATAGCAACAGCAGCAGATACTGTGTTTCACATGGATGGTGGCTTCCATCCCGGCGGCCATTGGATGGATGAGATAATCACCTTCAATCCACCAAAGCAAACAACGGAGAAAATCAGCGTTTCAGGATATAGTGAGATTAACCCAACAGCATTTAGAGTGGGTGCTGCTATGGTAACTGCTTACATAGATTGGACACAAACAACAAACCTAGCAACAACCAATGTAGATACTGAGTATATTGTTGTAGATGGAACAAGGTGTCAGAATGGTGAAGAACTAGCATCCATCATTAGTTCGGCAATCAATTCATTCCCCGGCAAAGGTGCATTGAAATCCATAGGTGGTACACACCACCCTTCAATGGGTACATCAAACAGACAAGACCGTTACGGTTGGGTTGATGTTGCTAATGCTAGTGGTACAGTAAACTCATCAATTACAACAATGGGAGATATGTGGATTGAGAGTGCAGAAACTACAGACCAAGACATGTTGAACAACTTACCTGCATCGGGATGGTTGAGAGCAAGCACAACAACAAGTCCGGCATACGCTTGTTATTACATGAAGCAAGTAATACCCGGTAGTGGTAGTAACTTCAAGGCTAGATTCTACTTTGCCCCAAATCAATTTAGAGGCTCGGTAAGTTCAACAGCAGATAAGAAAACATTGAGAGGCTTCTTCCATGACAACACAACTGTTGACACAAGTTTGAGTGCTTTCACCGGAGATAAATTATGGGTGTGGTCTAAGACAGGTGTTATTCGTTTCAACAATGAGAACGCAAGCACACGCGACCATATGACACAGGTTCATTTCTCAGGTATAGTAGATGCTATTGATAGAACCAAACCAATAGGTGCTGTTGGTTGGCATGGTGAAAGATATTCATATCTCAACAGTTTGAAAGTAGGTACAGAAGGTTATGCTGCTGGTTTAGGTGCATATCACCCATTCCTCAATTTTACACCATATGGTACTGCTTCGACTGTGATGAATGTTTATGGTTCTTTACCACTAATAGCACCACTTACTGATTCTCCTGAAAGTAGTGCGATTATTAATGACGGTGAAACAACAGTCGGTACAAGAAAGTCTTACATTAGCGCACCTTACACAAGTAATACGTTTACAACTGCTGTTGCTAGTTTAAGAAATTACGATTATACAGACCCAAAAAATACAACACAAAGGTCGGTGAAACCACCAAACTATGTGTTTAGTTACGCTAATACAGATACTAATAGTGTAATGGAAGATTCGTTACATCACCCACAAGGTGTGTACTCATCTGCATTTTTAGTGGTGTCATATGAAAGCGAATTGTCAATGGTAGCGAAACACGATAGAGATGGTGTAGATGCTTTTGGTGATTGGTTGTATGCAAAACACGGCACTAGTGCTGATATATCAGACGGTGGCACTACCAAGTGGGATGAAAGATTCCACGGGCAAGACCGTTTCATAGCACCTGCTAATGCAGGGCCAAACGTAGAGGCTTTGATAGTAGATGGAACACAAGTACCTCAAGGTACAGTAGGCTCTAATTGGATTGATTCACACTTCCCACCTGCTAGTGGTGATTTCGTACATCTACATTCTGCTGTTTCTAACGACCTTTCGTTACATAACGCAGTACCCGGATTCAAAGCAACAGGAGACTTATTGTATGACTTAGACCACTCTGTAGGGTCTTTCAATTTACAAGCAAGTGAGGTTGAAAGAAATGTATCAGAAGATTATCATTCTTCAACTTACACTTCATTGTTACATGGAGATGCAAACAAGTTTTGGATGTCTGATATAAACGGTTATCAAACTTACAAAAATAGCCCTGTAAAAAACTTCACAGTAGAGAATGTAGTGTGGAAGAGAATGGATGGTGGCAACCTCTCATTACCTGCAATCAACGCTAGAGGTATGGGTGCTGTACCTTTCGTTACGAGAGTCAAAGAAGGTGCGGCACATCTAACAGGTGAAAAGATATATGGTAACGTGAGGTTTAGTTTTGAAACAACCAATTCTGTTATGATGCCTACAGTAGAAGCACAGGAACTAAAACAACCCGGTTTACCAAATTACAAAGTAAACAACGTGCTACAGATACCAAATGAAGAAATACAATTCCAAGAGATAACAGTAGTTGATGATAGTGGTAAGGAACACACCATAGAAGGCGGTAGTCCGTTTGGTACTGTGATTAGATGCTTTGATGTTAAGAGAGGTAAACCATCTCTTGCTAACAGCGGCGAAGCACCCAACCTAGCAGTTAGACTACCTAACCCTGATAGCATACCCGGTAACATTGTTGTGCGTTCAGGATTTGACCCTATACAAGCCTATCAGAATGAGACACTCGGTGCAGGTGGTATGCAACATCCCGGCAAAGGCTCAACACGCTTAGGAGAGTTGTTTGAGAGAACTACAGTTTACAATACAAACAACCATCCTGTTTACGAAGAATACGGTTGGGAACACTTTGATGAAGAATCAGGTGAGAGTAAGATTGGTGGTTTCAACACCAACAGTTTAGATTCTGCTTACGAACTACATGACAGGATGCTTTTATTCCATGTGTGTAAAGTCGGTGTTGGACACACTCATCGCTACCCAACTGCTTATGCACACGCTGTTACACATGTTGCGGGTGGTGGTGTTGTTAATCAGGCTCTAACTGTATCTTCTTTTTCTAGTGGTACGTTAACAGCGAGTGCTACAATAGATACAACAATTTTTGCTGCTGACTTCGGCACTAAAGAAGAAGATGACAACAGGCGTTACATTAGAGTGTACAACGCTAGTGGTGAAAGCGGTCTAGCGTCTTACACAGGTATTAGTGGAACTACGTTTACAACAGTCAAAGGAGATGCAAACTTTGTATCACTTGTAGCGAAAACCGACACACTAACGATAGTGCCATCCTATCCTATTCCAGCGGGTTCTGCTAGATTCTATGCAGCAAACAGATTACGCGACCACGCAGAAGTGAGTGGTAACTCTCCTGATATGGCACATACAAAATACGTTGACGGTAGTGAAACACCGTATCAAAGATACTCAAAACCAATAATGACACCTATGGCTTATCCTAGAATGGGGCATCACTATGTCAATGCAACACAACCTATGCTACCCGGTCATTGGGCGCACCCTGCATATCAATCACTTTACAAGAAACACAGATTTGAACAATCTGTAAACATTGGAAGAAAAGACAGTAAGACGATGAAAGACGCTGTTGTTGCATCGTCTGAAGAAGTACCTGTAAAGGCTGATTTATCAATAGGAGACAGCATTAACCCTGTGGAAGCAGAAGTTGTGTTTGGCTCTCTAAACGCTGCACCGAGTCCACCATCCGACTTACATGGAGGTGCGTTTACACTAATGTTTGAAACATCTGTGAAGTGGGATGGTTACGGCGTGTTAGCAAGTTTGGGTAATGCTGGTGTCATCAATAAAGCAGGTGGACATAGGATTGTGTTGGCCGCTGCTGCTAACTATACACTAGCAAATCATTTCCCTGACCCATCAGAAGTGGGTGCTTACCAAATAGTCATACAACCAAATATGTTTAGAGGACAATTCGGTGGTGTTATAGAAAGTGAGAGTTATGCGTTTACAGGTCAGCAAGTAAACACAGTAATTGGTATTAAAAAGTACGATAGTGAGTTTGGAGGTTTAATCTTAATACTAGCAAAAGCAACACAATTTGATTGTAGAGGTTGTGAAGTATTCGTAAATGAGTTGATGTTAGATATATCTCCTGATTTTGGTAGTCAATTTACAAAGATACCGCCTTTGTTACTTTACAATCCATATGGTGTTAATCTAAATGAAACCCCATCGTTTACTAGAAGGAACTTCCCATACTCTCCAATGATGGTGAAGTCAACACCTTCACACACACTTAACGTGCCGTGGTGGTCTATATTGTTTGGAAATATAGATAGTAGCACAGAGTTGATTTCAAATAATTCAAGTTACATGGGATTATCTCAATATGCACCTCATAATTATGAAGTGTTTGCAAAAAGTACCTATGGTAGTGTCGGACATATATTAGGAATGCAAGGACATAATACAAAATACCCAAATATATATTCAAGTATATTAGAAAATACATCTCCAATTGCAAAAAGTATAATTGCAACTAAGACAACTAATGGTGTATTTACTGTAAATGATGGTAGTGGATTCCCCGCTAACCCACAATTCGGCCAAGAGGTATATTACACAGCAGCAAACGGTAGGGTTTACTCTACTACCTATACACGTTCAGGCTATGCAGCAAGTGGTATTAATCTAAAAAATACGTTTACTGTGTCTAATAGTAGCCAATTCTATTCTAATATGGTTGGTGATGGTAGTGAAACATTATATCTAAGCACTAATTATAATTCATATACTTCTAAGCATTATAGTAATAATAAAACTATATCTAATTATGCAAAAACAATTAGTACATTATCTTCAGGTAGTAGAGATACAAATACATTACACCCACCTGATGCATTCTTATGTTTATGGAGTCATAATTTAGGTAGACCTATGACATATTTCTCAGATACTAGAAGTGCTTGGAATAGTCAACCATCAGTTCAAGCAAGATATAACGCTATACCTGAACACTTTGAAACTATACATTATCATTCTGCTAATTATCAAATGAGTTTTGGCCCATTTAGATTTATGATGAAAGCACAAAAAGCATCTAATGGTGATGGAACGGTCAATACCATAGATAACGACCTTAATACTTATGATATATCATCAGGCATTTATGGTGCTACTCTATATGGTGGATATTGGCCTTGTGGTAGTAGAGGTGGCCCACAAGTTAGTTGTTTGGATGGTTATACACAAAGCAGCGTTTCTTGGGCGTTACCGGGCTTTGCATCTAATGTAACAATGAATTGGGAAGATGAAGGTTGGGATAGTCTTAACAACACATACACAAGAACAACAGGTCTTACTACAAGAATTAGTAATGATACAGTTAGAAGAAACTTTGGTTACAGGGTTGGATTGAAGCAAGCATACAACCGCCCTGCTTGGGGTATTGTACCTGCTCGCGGTGCTTTAGAAAAAACCGCCACAGGTGATGCATACAACACCACTAGTTACGATTCAGGGCCGATAGTGCAAATAGAAACACATGGTAATCTTTCGTCCAAATATAATGGGATTTTAGGCCGTTTAAGCAACTTTACAGGTATGTTGAACTCAGATGTGCAAGGTGAACAAGTGCGTTACGCACAAGGCACAAGGATGACTAGACCGTTTGGTGTGCCTGTAAGAACACTATCTAACAAGAGTACAGTTGAGAGAGATTGGTGGGGTGATGTAGAAGGTTTGGAAATCACAGATTTGGCGTTAGCATCCAAACATTACCTAGTAGATTGGTGGGGTAACGATAGGGGTGAAGATGTCAGGAAATCACCTGTGCGTGGATTCGGTATTAGACCTGCTTGGGATTGCGGTAACGCATACAAAGAAGGCACTAACACACCGTTTGATAGAGTGTGGAATAGTGGCTCTCCGTTATTCAATGTGAAGAACATACTCAACAGCAGCGGTCAAGTCAGCATCACCAATAGTAAAACAATACCACGTTTTGGTGGTGTTGTTAACAGCGCAAATAACAACAGTAGCAGTACCTTAGTAGATGTGTTTGCACCATTCCATTCCTTGAGAGTTGGTGATATGGGTAACGGTAGAGGTGTTAGATACCCGACTTTCTTCAACCAATGTGTGTATACCGATGTTAGTCAGGCTGTGGTTAACACAGGTTTGGTTCTAAGCAAGCACACATCTGAACCGTTGTTTGGTGAGGGTCTGTCACGCCCCCGTAACGCTGTACTGCAAGCCGATGAAGTCAAGAGAGGTATAAGCAATTCACTCAATTTATCAGATGATGGTTTGTTAAAACCTGAAGCAACAGTTAGTAGCAGAACAGAAACAATAAGCGGAAGTTCACAACACGTTGATGCAATCAGTAGAACAAGTCCAAGAATCGGTATTGATGCACCGTTGTTTGACACAACCGAAGAAAACTTTGTTGCTCTAAACAGCGAAGCACACAGTCTACATACAGATAGAAACGTAGGTCAAAGAGTTGTGTTGCAGAATGCATTCCAAAGAAACAGTAACAGTACAACTAACGATTTCACCACACCTTCGTCTTTCACTAGACAAGCGGCTGGCTCTCCACAATCAGCAATATTGAGATTTAGTCACACTAACGTGTTCCGTAGTTATGGTGGCTCTTACATCTTAGATGCGAAGAATTATTCTACTGTGGTTGATGATAGTGGTTGGGGTAGAGACAACATATCCTCACCTAGTAAATCAAGTAATCCTTATCAAAACTCAGTTAAGAAAAACAACAACCGAGCAAACAATGAAACCGATAAATCTGTGAGATTCTTAGTAAGACCAATCAGAGTGTTGGATAACAAACACGTTGAATTGTATAGAATGAACGACCAACTACATTCTAGTAGCCCTCAAGAAGTTGACACGGAGAAATCTTACTACGCTGCTACATCAGGTAACAAATATGGATTGTTTAACTATGAAGTAGATACACCTTCCACATCATCATTCTATGTGGGTGGCACAGCAGGTGCAAACGCAAATGGCCCGTATTATCCTGTGGTGTTGTTCGATGATGCTTCTTTCACAAACACTCGTTCAACAGGCCCAACAATACCAACTAGTGAATCTTCAAACTTCACAACAAATGTAAAACAAACCGTTGCTAGACTTATTGTAACAGAAAACACATTACAACATCACCGTTCTGATTCTGTAAGAAAAGGTGATTTTACAGTCCAACCAAGATTCTCTCAAACGCTACATCCTAAAGGACACAAAGGAGATGTAAGTTTCAACACAGACGACCACACAGGTGATGCAACATGACTTTGATAGAACCTGCTAACGGGGCTTTCACCGAATCTCCAAATGAGATTATGTATGATGTTAGAAAACCTGTGTTTGTAGATAATGCACTTCATTTAGGAAAATACGAATCACAAAAACTAGGTTTGCCTAAGGTAAGTTTTGCTGCTACACCGCACACATTGGCTACTGAAAAAAAATATAGCGTTGTAGAAGAGCAATCTTCAATGTTATTATCCCACAATAAAACAGCAGGGCATACATCTAAAATTAGCGTTTATTCTCCTAGTGGTGTTAACACAACATCTAGATTACTCTACGACTCTAATGATGTGAGTAAAAGACTCTATAGAGATACTGTAGAAAACCTTTCCGAGCAAATTAGACTTAATTTATCCAACATGGAAAATCAAACATTCGCTGATTTAGGTTTGAGTAACACATTCCATCTAGGTCAACCTGTTGATGTTGGACTAAGAACTAGTGATTTAGCACTAGAGTTAGCATCTGAGGTTGATGGTGTACTATCTTCCGTATCAATAGGCACACCTTTGACTGTAACAAACGCAGATTCACAAAGGAGAAAACACAGTAACACTTTCTCAGCCTTTAATTTCAATAACTTCAATCTGATGGTCGCTCTAAAGATTCTTTCAAGAAGAGACAATAGAGTTTTAGAGTTTGATAACTTTGGTAATCTATTGTTTGTACCATTCAACTTCTCTAAACAACATCATAGAGTATACAAAGAATTACGATTTGGCCCTGAGAAGAATAACCCTATAGATGACACTTTGAATAGAGTAACTGTCAAAGGTAGTGTTATTGCTCTGAATGACAAGAATATTGTAACACTTAACGATGGTGGTAGACAAAAAGGCCGCTTCAATAGTAACGTCATAGAAAATACAACCCCAATAGTGGATTTGTCTTTAATGGGTCATAATGAAGTAAGTAAAGCAGCAAGACAGATTTTGAAGGCTAATAATTTACTTAGCAAGTCAATAGAGACAAAAGGCCATCCTGATTTGTGGTATCTAAGACCGGGAGATGTAATGATGTACGGTGAGAAAAGATATGTTATTATGGAAGCACAACATAGTTTAACAAATAGAATGAGTGATTTTAACTTGCTTTCATTACAAGCGGGTATAGAAAATATATTACAATCTATTGATGAGAGTGCTGTAAGTTCAATTGATGTGAAGAGTGAAAATCTGAAAGAGCAAATAATTAAAGAAAATCTCAATTTCTTTGATGAAATTAGAGTAACCACTAAAGTCAACATAATCACAAATATTGTGGAGGATGCTAAGTTAATTTTAGGTGGTAATTCCAATAGAGTTGGTTTAGGGGCAAGTGCTAAAACAATCGGAATGAATAAGAGCGTTCCCTTAGTGGATGTAGGTGATGAATAATGGCCGTTAATGATTATCTAAAACGACTCATAGTAGAAACGATAGCCAATAACATCAATGAAGTCATAATTGGATTTGACAACACACCCCCTACAAGTAGTGATGGGAGTGCAGGTAGACCTGCTATTACAGTAACACCAACTGTTAAGATTTTAGACAACTCATCTATACTAGTGGAAGCCGAAATACCTATCACAGAAAAGTTCGATGAAACGCTAAAAGAAGTATACATTCAAATGAAAGACAGCACAGGCTTTACACCTGTGAGTCGCCACGTTTTCAGACCCGTTGTGAAAGATGACAATACAGAAATGAAAATACAGATTCTATATGAGGTGAGTTAATGTCCAATCCGCTAAAAACACATACAGACAATTTACAAGATGGAGACTTTATTTTCTCATCCTCGCTAACTAACATGCTAGAAGGTGTTCATGGTAATGGTATACTGTTGTTAGAGGACTACGCTGTAGGTGAATCTAGAAGAGTTACACCATCTGCTTTACCGGGTGCGATTGCTTATGCTAGTGCTAACACTATAACAATCAAAGGCGGTCATGGTGTTCTTGATGGCACATTAATAGATTTTGCTGGTGGTTATAGCACCAACACACCTAACACATTAACACTCGACTTAGATAATTCAAACTACGGTTCTGCTTTAACTTCTTCAGGACAACAATGTCTATTCGTAATCTATGTTACAACTGATAACTCATCAGGTGTTAACAGAATTGGTGTTGAAAGAAGTAGTGTGGGTACAAGTTTTCCTAATACACCAACTAGTTTCTTGAATGAAGGAGGCTCTCTAGACGTAGACCAAACCTTCGTTTTAGGTGTAGTAAAGGCTGTCTACGCTGCTAATTCGACAACCATGAAGATAGACATACAAAGCAATTCTAACATTTATGACCTAAGAAGTTACGTTAGACCATCACCATTGTATTTAGGTAGAATGTCAAAAGGTACTGTTGGTGCTACTGCCTCAGATTCTATTAGAATCAACAGCCATACTGACCTTGACGGTGTACATGGTGGTGGAACAGAAAATGGTACTTTTTCAGCATCTAAGTTAGGTGGCCTATGGATGGGTGCAGATGAGAGTAATAACGATGTGTTATTCTTTTCAGGTTATCAAAGTTCAACAAGAAGAACGCATAGACTTGGGCCTAATTTAGTTTTGAAGCAAAGTAATGATTCTGCTATAACATTCCAATTTGACGATTATAATTACTTTATACTAACCCCAACGGGTAACATTACACTCACACCTGACGTAAGCGATTCTGCTTTTCCACCCGGTCATACTATCTTTGTATCTAACAAACATGCTAGTAACACAGTAACATTGGTGCAATCATCCGGTAACATTGTTATTAACGGCAATAGTAGTGCCGTATTCGTTTATGACACCGATAGCATTTGGCAACAAACCATGCTTTCCTCAACAGCAACCACGACATCTAGTGGTGCATCAGGGCTAGTGCAATTATCTAACGGTGCAAGTGGTTTTGTTAGCGACTCTACAATTAGTTTCAACACAACATCGAATAAATTAACAGTTACAGGCGATGTTAGTATTACAAATCTGTTGAGCGACCCTAAAGCAATAGAGTTTACACCGCATAGTAGTAACTTGGGAGGTACAGCAGGTCAAACACTATGGATGGATAGCGGTAATTCAAATAAACTGAAATTAGGTAATGATATTATTCTTCATAGTGGTAATACAACTAGTGCTAGTTACAGTTTTGCGGGTCTATCAGATACACCTGCTAACTTCGATAGTGCTTCCAATAAGTTCCTTCAAGTTAACAATGGTAACGGTACTAATGGAACTGCTGTTGAGTTCGGCACTATAGTTGAGGGTGATTTACCCACCACACTACCTAGTGTAACTTCTATTGGTTCTAATGGAAACACTCTCACAGCAGCAGGTAATGTGTTGATTAGTGGTACGTTGGAAGTATCAGGTGGAACAACAACAATTAGTTCAACAACCATTACAGTTGATGATAAGAACATTGAATTAGGTTCTGTGGCTTCACCTGACGATAGCACCGCAAACGGTGGTGGTATAACACTCAGAGGTGCTGGTGATAAAACAATTTCATGGAGTAGTACCACGGGTGCTTGGGAGTTCAACAAGGGTGTATTCCCAAGTGGAAACAACACGTTAGATTTAGGTAGCAGTTCAGTAAAATGGGCCAACGGTTATTTCACCACAGTACATGGTGCTGGTAATTTTACTACAATAACAGGTTCAGGAAATGTAGCGATTGATACAGACACATTGAAGGTTGATGTAACTAATGATAGAGTCGGTATCAACCAAGCAACACCACTAGCCCCCTTACAAATAGCAAATGTCGGCTATGGTGAAGCCACAGGCTCTATTACTGCTTCTAATAACAACGGTGATGGTAGTTCAGACGACCATATGGACATTACTCTTTTCCCTATTGCTAACTTCAGGTCAGGTAAACTCTTGATAGAGTTTGATGGTGAAGATGGTAGCAGCAATAGAGTCTTTGAAACAGCCGAGGCTGTTGTAACCCATGATGGTACAAATGCATCCATCACAGTATACGGTTTAGTCCAATCCAATTCCAGCGAAACTTTACAAGGTGTGTACGATACCAAGATAGATAGCGGTAATTTGATATTGGAGGTCACACCGCAGGTTACAGGAATAGTCTGCGATGTTAGAGTAAGTTGGCAAGCGATGGTGGCATAATGACGACAAATAACGCAGATTTCAAAGTGAAAAAAGGATTAGTAGTGGCTGATGGTGACGTAACACTTGCCAGCGACCATTCAGTAAAAGCAGGTATATTCGATACCAATGTTGCAGCAGCGGGTGTAACACTTACAGCCGTAACGCTTTCAGCAGATGGTACTGATACAAACATTCCAATCAATATCACACCAAAAGGCTCAGGCTCAGTAGTTATGAGTAAAGTAGACATCAACGGTGGTACAATTGATGCTACTGACATTACAGTGGGTAGCGGTAAAACACTCAATGTATCAGGTGGAACTTTGACTCTTGCAGCCGACCAAATTAGCGGCGATGCGATTAACGGTGGCACAATTGGCTCAATTACAATTACAGCACTCGCTGGTGACTTGAGCCTCGGTGATAATAACATCACTAATGTTGGACAAATATCTCTTGATGCAATCGGCCCTGATGCAGACGATATGGACATCAAACTTTCTAACAACCAAGCAGCAGCACTCGATATACTGCAAGGTAGCGATTCTTACATGAAGTTCGTTACTACAACTGATTCAGAATCCATTATATTATCACCTGAACCTAATCAGTATGGTGTCTGTAAAGTAGTGATAGGGGATAATGCAGCAGAAGATACCATGCTTGTCTTTGATGGTGCTGAAATAGAATATAGACTTGGTATTGATGACAGTGCAAATCAATTTGAAATTGGTGTAGGAGAAGCACACGATACCACTGCCGCTATAGTAATGGATAACGCAGGTCATATAGTTCAATTAGGGCAATCAACCCCGTCTGACGGTCAGGTATTAGCGTGGGATAACAGTAATGGTCGCTGGTCGCCCACCGCATCTGCATCAGGCGCAGACGGAATGGGAAGCGGATTTACTGTATCAGCAACAACCGATTCAAATGCAACAACTATTACACAAGGTGATGATTTATTCTTTGCTGCAACAGGTGGTCTTACTGCAACAACAACAGCAGATGGAACTGTAACTCATGCTTTGGACATTAATGGACTTACAGCCGCAGCCATAGCAAGCGGCGATTTACTTGCTTTTGCAGACATAAGCCATGCTGGTAATGCGACTAGAAAAGAAACAGTAGCAGATTTAGCAACATTATTTGCTGGCACAGGTCTTACTGCTTCTAGTGCTGTGATTGGTGTAGATGCCGCACAGACTCAGATTACATCTGTTGGTGCGCTTACAGCACTTTCAACTGCGGCAGATTCAACTATTGATTTGAATGGTGGCGCAATTACTGTAGATGGAACAACACTATCCATAGATTCAACCGATACAACCAATCTAACGATGACTGCTAACTCAAGTAGTGCTAAGGCTATGACTATTGACGCTGCAAACTCAGGTTCAGGGGCAGCATCAATATTAATTGGTACAACTAGTGGAACTGCTATAAGCATTGGAAATACAACTTCTGAAACTACAATCAACGATAATCTAACTGTTACGGGTGATTTAACTGTAAACGGTACAACAACTACAGTTAATTCAACAACCATACAACTTGATGACAAGAATATAGAATTGGCTAATGGAGTAGGAAACGATGCTGCTATTGACGGTGGCGGTATAACTCTCATATCTAGCGGTGACAATAAGACATTTAACTATGTAAACGCAAATACCGCTTGGACTAGTTCTGAGAACTTTGACATAGTATCAGGTAAAAAATACAAACTTGGCGGTGCTGATATATTCACCAATGCTACAACATTAGCATCCGGTGTAGTAACATCAAGTCTAACGACTGTTGGTGCGTTAAATAGCGGCTCAATAACATCAGGCTTCGGGTCAATAAACAATGGTTCGTCAGCCATTACAACCACAGGCACAATAACAGGTGGTGTATTAGTTGCAGACAACCTTCAACTAGATGGAAATGTTCTTTCTTCAACCAACAGTAATGGTAATATCGCACTCACGCCTAATGGTACAGGGTTAGTCAATATAGCCAAAGATGACCTTGCTATTGCTGGTGTCGCTGTAACAACTACAGCCGCAGAATTGAATGTTCTTGATGCGGTTACAGCCGGAACTGTTTCTGCAAGCCTAGCGTTGGTGGTTGATTCCAACAAAGATTTAGCGACAATTAGAAATCTAACTTCAAACGGCACAGTACAAGCCGCTGCTGTTAGCGTAGATGCAGTTGCTGTGTTAGACACAACAAGAGGCTCAGGTGCATCGATTTCAGGTGCTACTGCTATCACATCATTCGCTACAGGTACATACACCACAGCAAAATACATCTATCAAATCAAGAAAGATACCGCAGTAGATACAGACGTTGGTGAGATACTTATTACATACGAAGGCACATCTGATGATGTGTTTATTCTTGAATATGGTATGATTAGCACAGGTACTTCGATTGGTGCTTGGTCGGCAGATTTTAATTCCAATTCAGTACGTCTAATTTACACACCTGCTAATAACGGCAACCATACTTACACAATACTCAATACTCTACTAATATGATGGATAGTGAAATCATGGTGATACAATGGCAACAAATAATGCGGATTTTAAGGTAAAAAAAGGCTTAATAGTAACAGAAGGTATAACCCTCGGTGGGCATA
>Ga0208767_1000280_pt1 | contig 39249 bp, 38 predicted proteins | sample VirMetDEL_Mar_21_FD_184514 | JGI IMG/M metagenome (GOLD analysis project Ga0208767, IMG submission 184514) | Aqueous microbial communities from the Delaware River and Bay under freshwater to marine salinity gradient to study organic matter... | ecosystem: Environmental > Aquatic > Marine >...
AGCGCTGTCCAAAAAACAGCATAGTTTGTGCTGGCCTCTGTTGTGAGTGTTAATATATTCGCATCCACATATGAGGTCGAAGTTGTCGTGGATGTGCCGATTTGGTTGTTGGAGTAGTATGTTCTGGGCATAACGCGCGTGGGCTTCCTTAATTTCTTTTTGGCTTATTCGGCCAAACTACATATGCTGGATCAGCATAATCATCAGTAATATCCCTAAGGGACCGTCTGTACTCCATCCACTCGTCGATCAATGAATCTTGCATACTCTCAACAACATCAACTAATTGTGTAAAATCGCTTTCTTGTAATAGGACATTTCGGCGTGCACGCACCTCCGCCCACAAAACAGAGATCTCACATTCTTTACGTTTAGATTCGATTTGTTTTAATGTTGGTTTTTTGGAGGTATTACTGTCGTTCCATTCTAAAGTTTCATATTCTTCATCTTTAATGCTCCAGCTGGCGGCTGGCCAACCAAATGCTAGTATACTAGAAATTCCAATCATTATTAATAATTCCTTATGTTGGTATTTTAATCCAAATATCCCCATCAGATCCACCCGATGGATCAGAAGTGCTCACATGATAATCAGTAATGGTATTTCCGGAACTAAACACAATCTTTGGCGCTGTGATAGAGGTACTATTAACCGACGAATTGACTGTAGAGTTGCCAACTGTTACTGATGGTGTTGTAATAGAGGTACTATTAACCGACGAATTAACTGTGGTGTTACCAACTGTTACCGTGCCAGTGAATGTTGGACCTGCTAGATTGGCGTATGTTGCAGCTGCAGCACCGCCGAGATAAGCTGCGTTATTAGCGTCACCATCATAACCAGCAGGTGATATTGTTACCGCCACTGAGGAGTTACTGACGACAAGCCCCGCTTCTGTCATCACAGAGTTGATCGTGGAGTTACCAATATGAAGCCTTGAGCCATTCAGATTGACATTACCCGCCGTAATTTGCGTATTCACAGTGCTGTTGCCCACACTGATATTAGAGTTAACAACCATAGCATTTGATGTGAATGTACCACTAATAGCGGCATTACCTGCGGCGGTGTTAGACTCAGTAGTAACTGCAAATGTGGTTACTGCATGAGCTATTTCGTTTGTTCTATTACGCCAATAATCAAACGTATTGGTGTTAGAAGTATTTGATACTGTGACTGTCATAGAGCTTTCTTCTTTTAATAAGTGTATTTAGCAGTATAGTAATTATCTAGTTTAATTTTTCTAGTATCTGAGACAACATACCTTTAATGTCTTTGACTTCTTCCTTCAAAGCATCAATTTCTTTATTTCTTTTTCTAGCAGCCCTATAAGCGCCCAGAGCGGTGTTGTCCGTATTCAACACCGCTCCAGAGTTACAATCGGCTCTAACAAAGCTTTCATTGGGTTTGGTACTCATTTTATACCTGCAAACACAAAGCTCTAATGTCATCCACCTTTGGAACCTTAACTGCATTAGACGAAAGAAGTACGATTTTAAGAGCAACTTCTTTATATCCAATGAACCTAGAACCAGCAGTGTTTTCATATTCAACAATACCGTCGTTGCCTACAGTGGAGAACACATAATGCAACGCTGCACTATTGGACGCGATAAGACCATTATCTACAGTTATCTGAGTAGAGTTAGCGATATTAGTAACTGTTCTGATCGCTTCGTAACTACCTGAAACAACATTAATCCGTTGACCGGCGGAGAGTTCTGTATCGAAAGCCGTACCAGCTCCAGTGATAATATTACTGTTATTAGCTATTGTAATAGTTCCAGTCAGGGAAGTAGCAGTTTCAGTGTCAGTGTTAGAAAACGCACCATAATCAACAGTATTGGAAGTAGGCACGCTTAACTCATATTCAATGAAATCAGAAGTATTGGCTGAAGAAGAATAAACAGTATTGCTATCATCATCGTATGATAATTTAGTCCAAACTTTATCATTGAAATCTTCTGGGTCTTGGTTGTTCCAGAATTTAGCGTAAACCTCAACATCAGTATCGAACGGGCGATAAGCGGTGATGAAGACTTTAATGTCTTCCGCTTCTTGACCGTCTTTAAGAACTACCTTCTTAGAAATATATCTTGTCAACGCATTACCATAACGTGTATGCTCGTCAGTCGAATCGTTATTAATCTTATTCTGGATAAACAAAGAAGACTTCTTAGACAGGTCTATCATTGGGGAAACGTAAGACGAAGAAGATCCCATAGTAACAATAAACTCAGAAGACTTAGATCCCGACAAATCATTAATCTCGTTAGAGCGGGAAATAGCCTTTCTCTCACTATCAGTGAACTGATAATCTAAGTCATTAATTACTTGTTGCGAACTAGCGTCAAAGATATTAGTATTTGATGTGCCTTTGAACGCAAACCCCATATTAGTAAGTGATGGCTGTAAAGAACCGAACTTAGGGACCACTGAATGGTATGACAAGTTATCAACGGAATCAACATTAGCATATGCGATTAAAGTATTCGCATTTACTAGGGCTGTGTTTGATAGATCAGCAGGTCTATAAACAGCGATAGTTGGGTTTGTTGTATTGGAAAAATATGTGGTGGTATTAGCTGTAGAACTATCCAAGTACACTATACCAGAAGCCTCGTCTAAGTATTGAACAATACCAGTAACTTTATCCAGAAGAGTGTTACTTGCAATCGTTGTATTATTCACGGTGCCAATGGAACTGTTCACAGTGTAAACAATATCGCCAACATCAATCCCGACATCTGTGTTTGCTCTAGTGAAACCATCAACAGTTAGATACTCATCAGAATCATTCTTAAATACAGCTGTTCCACTTGTTTCAAAAGAAGCGCGATAAAGGTTAAACTTTAAATCTTCTTTCTGGATAGCTGTCCATGTATTTCTATTAGCGGAAACAAAAACCATACCAGAGTATGGATTCGCAAACACTTGTTCATCAGTCGCGACATCAAATCCACCAGTCTCCCCAACCCAGATCTTATATTCTGGCGAGTTACCGTTTGGTTGTACAAAGAAAGCATACTCTTTACCAGCAATCAGATTGACTGGGTAATCCAAAGTAAATACAGTTTCAGTCGCTCCGGTTGCAGAAGTAGAAATAGCCGCGGACTCTTTAAAAGCCTTGCCTAAGATTCTTGATGAATCAGGACGCCCAGCATTCATTTCACATATGAAAACAGTACAACCAAGTGTTGGGTCTTTGGTTTGAAAGAAAACACCAACCTGCGTTAAGAACAAAGATGATGTATTATCAGGGATATTCTTAACAGAGAACGATTGCGCTATAGGGTCTCCGTCTCCCCCAGGACCATCAATAACTCTTGGCGTCGCGGGCGTCACGGGCGTGCGCACGGTGCGCACGATCGGCTGTCTCAACGACAGGGTCGTAGATTCCTTCGTAACAGAAACACTGTCGGCGGTATATACAGCCTTACTATTTGTGACTGAAGCATCGCCACCAACATCCAAATCAGACGCATCAGATAACCTAAACTCTCTATCTCCAGTTCTGAAGGTTGCTGCAGGCACCCTAAAGATACCATAAACAGAACCATCGGCTCCAGAAACTAAATTATCACCAAACCCAGCAGTGCGATCAACAACTCTATGTTCAACACCAGCTTGGGGATCAGAAACACCAGAAGCGGCTCCAGGCGCGCAATGTGCATCGACATTAATGCCATCGAAGTGCGCGTGGATAATCGTATTAGGCTTCATATTGTGCGCAATAAACGCAACCAATCTAGATTGCATATAGGGGTTAATCGTTACGTCCTTTACATACTCACCTAAGTTAAATGAAGTGGTATTGAACCCCTCGACACGAGTTCTCCAATCACCAAAGTTAGTACCGAATCCGGCTGGATCTATCGTTGATACTAAGTTTCTATTTGGCTCATTAACCTCGTCCCTGTGGAAGTCCATGCTCGGATACAAATCAATGTTTCCAGTCCAATCCCAAACTGATTCTGTACAGTTTCTGACTTTAGTAGCATAACTTTGAGATATATATTGCTCGGAAGTAAAGTCTAACGTAACAACAGGACCAGTCTTTGTGGTATTGGATGAATTAGCTGACAGATATTCGAAATCTACTTTATGGGTGTCGAAGAAAGGTCTTGCGATTTGTTCATCTTTATCGATAGAAATCTTATATTCGAAGTTATCAGTCTGGCCGTTGTTATGGTTAACGAAAGGGTCTGCAAAAATACCATTCTTAAATCGGTCAAGACCATTAGCGTCCGGTACAGTAAGGGACTTAGCTTGTTGCTCTAATGAGTTAAGAGTGGTTGTGTATTCAATAACACCAAGGCGCTCTTCGATAGCTCTGATATCGCGCATCCTATAACGTTTAATCATCTTAGCATCAGTGCGGATGAATGCGTCGTTCAAGTTCGTGTCGTACTCGCGTTTTGTAGCGGAAGGGAAAGCTGGGACAAAACACTCAAAGATAACAGATTGATCGCCTTCGACATATGGAGCGACAGGCACTTCTGCAGGCTCGCCACTATTAACAACAAATCTACCAGAACTGTCCAAACCTACTAAATCAATACGTGGGAGATAATATTCCACATCAGCAGTAAAGTTTGTATCAGGCATCAACATATATTGGCCACCAGCTGGGACATCGAAAACATTAGTATTGAGTGCAGGGTTAATGGTAGCACCACCCTCTGTCGTCGAAGAGACCGCCGTGTTGGATTTCACTGCACGGAAATCGATAGTGTTTCTACGCGAGCCAATCTCAATACTCTGCACTGCATCAGTATTAGCAGTATCAACGTCGTCGATCGGGTAAGACTCAGCGCTAAAGAATCCAACCGAAGCTGAAGTGTTAGCATCAAAGTGGTCGAATTCGACTAACATCTTAGACGAACCAGTAATGCTTGCTGCATACTCAGGCTTAATAACCAAACGGCCATGTTCATACATAGCATCGCGCATGCCGTTATCTAGATCGAACCATGCAAGTCTGTCTGGATTTGTGTTAGCATAAGATGCACCAACATAAATGTGTCTAATCTTATGGACATCCGAGTGGCCCATATCCCATGGCCCTACGCTTGTGGCGACGTTATTAGAGCAATCAATCTTGACGAAAACGTTTTTGTTGATAATTTTAGGAATGGCTGTTGCTTGGTTTCTATTCACAGGGTATGAACAATAAACTGTCTGGGAACCTGAATCCAAAACAGCGCCCAAGTTAGCTGAAAATGAAGTGTTAGAGTTAATAGTAACATTGGCAATAGGCAAAGGTGTACCAGTAACAAAATATTTATTGTATTTGGATGCGGTATTAGACGCGGCAATCGGTGCACTTATAACCAACTGGGTGCTATTGGCGATCGAAACAACTCGTCTAATGTGAGTCGATGTGGAGTTAGCCTGGATACGGATGTTAGTGTTAGCTTCTAACTCGGTATCAAAGCTGGTGCTTGTCCCTGTGATTGTTGTGTTACCGGAAGCGAAGTTAATAGTTCCAGTAAGGTTAGCGGTGTAGGCGTTAGCAGAAGCAAAGATATTATATTCTTGCGCCGAAGTACCTGTTAGTACTGATCCAGAAGTCTGGTTCAATCTCTCAGAGGAAGCACCAGTAGCGGCGGTATCAATCGTAATGTTAACGATACCAGTTGATGCAATTGTACCACTTTTGATCTGATTGAATATATAGCTAGTGTCGCCGATACCAGTATTATTAGTCAATCTCTTAATAGCAGAAATACCAGTATCAAAATCAGAAGACAAGTTAGTTGATTCTTTCAATACCGCTGAACTACCTTCAAGTTTCACATCAGCCTTAGCTTTACCAAAAGTACCATCGACATACAAACTCTTTACGTCTGAGCTAAAGCTTTTACCTGAGTTCATACGGATATTAAACAAGTAAACATGGTATGTTGATCCAGGATTCCCCTGCGTTCCGTTATTATGGACGACAGCTCTTACATTAGCTTTACCGACTTCTGAACCGGAAGGAGCGGACGAAACACCCTCATACTCAGAAATTGCATTTTGCGCGGCATCGTATAGAGAAATCTCAACAATAGTTTCTAGATCAAACGCTCCAAGAACTTCATCACAAACAACATAGTTGCCGTAGTTGCCGGTGATTATTTGATTTTGCGCTATTTTTGTAGAAATGGCTCTATCCGCTTCTACTCTTGTTGTACCAATTTTCTCAATCCTATTACCGCGAACATAAGCAATGCCTGGGGAAATTTCATAGTTGAATGTTTGTGTATTAGAAGACGCACGAGCTTCGACTTGGAACGGAGTAGTGACATAATCACCCGACTCTTCATAAGTTCTCCGCGAGAACTGTTCCTGCATGGTATTATATACAGCAGAATCTTTTTGCTCAACTGGTTCTGATTGATCGAATTCAATAATGGAGAAGAAATTAGTATTGTTTGATGTATCTGTCTTCAGCTTAGCCACTAAAGATGGTGTCAGTTTTAATCTGTGTGCTCCAGGAGCATTCTCATTTGTGTATCCAAGAGCGTTATCCAACAAAGAAGTGTCTGTGTTTTCGTTGATGATAGTTTCTGTGGTCTGGAAGCCGACAATATACCCAGCAACATTAGTGCTGAAATCACTAATGTTTATGACACTAGGGGAAACTTTAACAAAAAACCCTTTCTGGAACACTGTACCATCACCAACACCGACCATGTACGAGTAACCATCGGCATCGAAGCTGCTATTTGTTGAAAGTGTTGAAATACTATCAAATAGATTATTCGAATCCAGGGATGCGAATTTGCCCTGATTTGAATCGTAGACATACAACGTATCACCAGGACTAAACTCAGAAACATCATTATTAGCCGCGTTCTTACCAGTCGAGATATAATCCAAATAAAATCTATTAGTCTCAGGGGCAGCAGTTTGAACGCCATTTTTTGAGACCTTAACAACAGCTCTCACCGCTGTATTAGAATCTTCACTGTTTGTCACAAGGTATGTGGAGTCGATGCTGGCAGCAAAAAGGCTTGTGTTGGTGTTAAAATTATCAGCTAGCGAAATGTAGTGTGTGTTTGGGTAGTACGTTATAGGGACGCCATCCACAATGGAACCATCTTTGAAAACATGATTACCAAATCTCTCGATTTGCTTTTGTTGGATAGTTTGTAGTTGTGTTAGCTCCCTAGCCTGTACAGCAACACTCGGTTTGAACACAACCTTATGGAATGATTTGTCCTCATCGTAATCGTCGAAATACGGCGGAGTGTTTAGGTCTGTATCCAGTGTAGACATTTAAAATACCTATTCTTATTAAGTAGTGATTATGAGCTTGAAGTTTTCAGTTTGATCGTCCGCTCTATTTGTATTATTTATAGTTTGTAAATAGAAAGGTTTCAAATTTTTATTATAAACATCTGGTGAACTTTTAATATCTATGGTCGTGACTGACAAACCGTTAGCGTGGGTGATATATTCACCATTAGAAAAAGTCTGATCACCAATGATATAGACTTGCGTTGAATTTGAAAATGAAACAAATCCCCTAGATCCACTTGTATTACCAACAACCTCTTCGCCAACTGTGAAAACGTATGAAGGCGAAACATTCGCTTGCGTATGTTGGTCGAAAGCGTTTTGTTCATATATAGACCCTTCAGTTACAACGCCACTCACGGAGTTGACTGTGGCTGATTTAGGGTTCTTCACGATACCAATCTTGTTAAACACAACATTAGATGTCACGATATTTGCTGATTCTGTATTCTCAAAGGAGAAGTTGATCCCCAACCCCTTGACATCTAATTCAGAAACAGCATCAAACCCATGCCCACCCGCGGGTGGAACGATAGCATAAACATTAGCACCAGATCCATAAATACTATTAGATTGGATACTAACGTTGGCCCATGAAACATCAGATCCCGATTCTATCATAACAACACTATGGATAGAATTAGTTGATGTGTTCACTGTTGTGTAGGCTGAAGGGTCTACATCACCATCACTATTAAACAAAACCTTTGGGGATATTCTGTATAGGGAAACACCAGCAGTTATATTATCGGTGTTAGGTGAAGATGTCACAGATATCCATTTACCAACGCTATTAGAAGTGTATCCGGTAATATCCAACAACTGCGCTGTTGTGTCTACAGTGTTATAGATATAGACTGCATTGTTCACATAATACCCATTATCCCCAGAAGCATCAGATGCTATCTGTATCATCGTGCTATTTACCACAGAAGATATAACGCCTGTGTGGTGCGTGTCGTACCCAGAACCAGAGTTACTCAGCATAACGACATCAACGCCGCTATAGTTAGCAGCTGCCGCCGAGATGGTAGTATTAGTGTAAACAGGTATGTGGTTATTTGAAGAGAACTTATCGTGATTCTTACTGGAAATAGAAGTAATATATCTCCACTTATAAGAATCAGCAGTTTGAAAAGTAGTCTGTTGCGTCGGATCACCAACACTAGATGGGTTCACTGTTGATTTAGCGTTATTCGCATTATCTATGCATTTGTAGATATGATAGTTGCCACCTGTATCGCTCGGTGGTGATACTACATAAAAGTTTGCGTTAGCTAATAGGGTGTCGGAAGTGTTATCGTACATCTCATACGCTGTGTTAGAAACCCACGTATTTTCTTTAATGACAGGTGCAACATCAGAAAATTTAAGTTGCTTACCAAACATCATCAACCAATTATTGGTAAATGTGCTATCGTAATCATTATTCGAAACTTCTGGTACACTACCACCGTATGCTACTGGATTACCACCAAACGCATAATATTGAGAAGTATTAGACAGAATACTATTTGTAATTTCTTCTACAATAATTTTATTGTAGGTTGATAATATTTTTCCCATGGGATTATTTACCTATCGCTGTCCAATAAACATTCGTTGAAGTGGCATTAGCTGTTCTCACTTGCACCACAGAAGTATTTTGCCCCACAACCCCAGCTTGGTACGTAGCAACCGCGGTGTTACTTATTGCAGAAACATTATAGATCGCAGTACCGAAAGCCGACGTCAGGGTGGCGTCACCAACCGTACTATTAGCGGAAACCCAACCCCAGTTCATCTTAATGCCATTCGGCAAGAATGTATAACCGTTTGCAGCTGATGTAAATGATCCAAGCGTCAATCCTGTATTGGTTGAGACATTGGCTGAAGTGGTTGTTATGATAGTAGAGTTGGTCGTAGTGTTAACAGTGGAGTTACCAACTGAAATGCTAGTAGCTGTCAAAGCAGTTATTGTAGCACCCGTGGCGCCGACGGAAGAACTGTTGATTGTGGTATTAACAGTGGAGTTACCAACGTCAATTCCACCGACTGACACAGTAGTATCTACAGTACTATTAGCAATTTTGATTACTGATCTATCAACCGTAGTGGTTATGGTGGAGTTAGCAACAACTAACCCACCAGTATTAGAAACTACACTATTGACAGTGGAGTTACCAACTGTTACCGCTCCTGTCAAAGTATACGAAGAATAAACTTCATCGAAGTTATCGTTTACTTTATCCATAGCGTCTCTTAGCGGATCACCAGTGCCATCGTTGGCTACCGTTCCAATATTAATAGTTTGTTTGGCCAAAGTTTAAATCCTCTTTATATATAGAGCTTGTCTACAGTTAGTGTGTTGCTATCGCTCGTGAATGCGGTCTCCGATACTAATGTATACACTGTGTTGTTACCTGTAAAGAAATACTCATTATTTATAGTATTTATTTTAGATTCTTGAAAGTGATCTAGGTACTTACCGAACAGTTCGGAACCTGACACATGAAAACTGTTTAGTATTATGTCTTTATAATCTTTTAGTGTCTTCGCCACCTGGATCTCATACGAGTAATCTTGATAGTAGTGACTGTCTTGGATATATTTATCCGAGTTCAAGAAACTATCAGTAGAACCCCAGTACCCCCGAGCAACACCGAGCGCTTGCTTAGTTGATGTTCCGGAGATCCCAGTAGAAGTTGTATCAAATTCCTGCAAACTACAACTAATCAAAGCGCCAGCACCAGTTGTAGTTTTTACTCTAACAACAGGCGTAGATTCGTACCCTGATCCAGTATTTGTTAATGTGACCGCAGTTATTGTTCCATTGCTGTCTGTAGTTGGAGTTCCAGAAGCGATAGTACCTGGCGAACCTCCCGAGAAAAAGACGCTATCTGTATTAGAATAACCTAAACCACCATTATCTATCACTATGTCGCTGGATACTATATTATACCTGTACGCTTGAACGATTTCCCCTTCGATATATCCCTTACCAGAATCTACCGCAACAGCTACAGAAGCTGTGTCTTCGCCAACGCTAGGCACACCTGATATTTCTTCATTCTCACCATGTATGTCTCCAGAAACGTTATACATCGGTGCCTCGTATGATGCGAACTGAGACGGTAGTGTAGTTGGTGCTGCTTTATATATTGCGGATCCAGTTGAGTTGTTTAACGGCGGTGCATAAAGGGTTATCTCTGATGAAGAAACCACTTCCCTAATCAATGCATATTCACCCGTGGTGCTTACTCCTGAATCTGCTTGTATGTATATAACATCACCATTAGCGTAAATATCATCGAAAATTGTAGAAGTGCCCGTTATGGTATTTGATGAAGTCGTGTATACGAGCGTGCCAGTTAATGGGTCTTCTCCCAAAATAACATTCCTAACGACAACCTGTAATGCTTGATCATATCCAGATCCCACCACTGTGTCGGTTAGTTCGTAGATTGAACCAAAATTCTCAGTGTTATATGTGAATGCTGTTCCCAGGGTTGAAGTTTGATTGGCGCTAACAGCTGCTGGCATACCATACGAAGTGGCATTAATAACAACATTACTGTAATCGCAAATCAAGTCCGTGTTGTATGTTAATGGCGCGATGCTGGACAAAGAAACACCACCGAACGAAGCGCCCACGCCATTAGCTGAATTGATGTTATTAATAAAGATCTCAGCGTTGGTGGAAAATCCCACACCACCATCGACTATAGAAAAATTAACCTGGCCCGATTTAGCTTCAACACCAGAAATACGCAGCAATGCATTTTTACCAAAAGAAACCACATCATTATTTGCTGGGTCTCTATGTGTAACCTTTAGAACGTCTCCGATTTCAAACTCGGGCGCGGATGATGTGATATTAAGGGAAGATAAAGAACCTTTGATCACTGGGGCTGCACTTACAGCTACTGCATTGGCTTGCTGGCTTTTATCAATAACTTTCTCACCGATAATGAATCCGTTGTCGGAAAGAACTATATTACTGAGGTATATTGTTTGGATTAAATTTTTATTATAGTATTCTCTAATCAAGCTCTCAACAACTGCAGTAGAGCCTGACGAAAGACCAATGATAGTTTTACCTTGCATTTCATTTAGCTGATCGCTATTTGTAATTTCTAAATATTTCTGAGACACCCATTTGCCGTCTGACACCCTCAACATGTCATTACTTGGGAGGTATATTTCTATATCTTCGTCGTATAACATTTTAAACAGCAATCTAAACGATTGCGTTGATCCCTTAGACCTATAGATATCGAGAATATGTTTTAATAGAAATCTCTTATTAGAGATTGTCTCGAATGGGATACCATGAAGATATTTCTGTGTGAAATGGACAAGAAAATCAGATAGAGTATCGTCAACGTCACCATACTCATACAATCTCCTACTGTGGTAAATAGGTTGACCGCTAGATTCCATCCATTCATAATACGCCTTCATGAATAGTGGCAGATCAGATCCTTCTTCATCATAGAATTGAGGAAACTGACTTTCTACAAAATTAGATATATATTTTTGAACTTTGTTATCCATTTTATATTCTAGTTTCTGTTACAGTTATTGAAACGTCTGCAGGGTCTATCACAAGAATTTTATTCTGGGAAGCCCGTATATCACCACCTAATATTCTACAGTAAAGAGATATATAATCAGTGTACGATGAAACATTTAGATCATTTATAGTTATACGACCAGTAGTGTAGTCTACAGTCCCTATATCATCAATTTTAATCACATCTGAGCCGCTGTTATAATAAACACCAAGCACACCATCATCGTCTTCAATGAAAGCTAGTTGATATGAACCACCAGCCTTTGAAGTGTACGTGAAGAATGAAGACAACACTGTTGCATGACTAGAAATCAAATCGAAATCAGAACTATGGGAGGAGCTGTGTAATTCACTCGTAATGAATCGTGTTTGATCGTAATCAAACGCATTTCCTATTTGTATATCGAATGTTGTATTAACATTTAGCAGCGGAGCAATTCTCTTAATTGCCCTATTAATGGTGAAATTACTTGTCACGCTACTATCAGCTGCATCTATATCACAAACCAACTTACTCATTCTAAGGTCTTTGCCAAATTTCTCTAGATTGGATTTAGTGAACGCGCTGATCTTAGAACTAATCAAGGAAGCAATATCTGCATGGCTCTTATCAGTCACCTTGATATCATACTCAGCAGCGACCTTCAGGGAGCAATAAATGTATTCTGGGTCTGTTAACACAACTCTATTAGGTAGAGCAATATAATCCTCAAGATATTTCTTAACATCAGTTTTGATATAATCCGGGACAATCTCGCCATAAATAGGGTTCAACGCAATGACGACGCGACCGTATAGCTTAGTTTCTAATTCTTGACCACCATAAACATTGACATCATCAATAGTATCACTAAACTCAGCCAACACCAATGAAGAGTAGTCATCATTTGTCACTGCTCTTTGCTGGGTGGCAAAATATCTAGGAGCTGCGAACCTAATAGACTCGGCATCTTCTTGTGCGGACCCACCACCTGAATTTTGATTAACGGTGAGTTGGTAGCTTGAAACCACCCCAGAGTTGGTTGGACCAAGGTCGTCTAATAACGTGAAGTTATTAATTCCGTCAGCATCCGCCCCTGTCGACACCCTATAGTTAATCAGTACTGTCGATCCATTAGTTGGCTTCTTACCAAATGTCCCATCACCAAATACAATCTCATATAAGTTATTTTGGGAGGCTTGGACAAAGAACACCTCGGAGTCAGAACCTAATCCAAATAGAGTTTCTTTTTTAGTATATTCTGTGTTCGAAGCGCCATTATTTTCTATAAGGTGTACTGTGATACTTGAAGTGTCAACATCAACCGTATTGATGAGAAATTGTTGTCTTTCAATATCACCGTCAACAACATATGTATCTGATAGATAATCACCTTCTTTAATAGTAAGGTCGCTCAATGCGTATGTTGTGTTTCCAGAAGTAATCGACTGAGCTTCATTGGTAGTATAAACAAAAACACCATTTGAGTTAGTGCCTGAAAATCTTGTCCCCTTTGGTACACTCATTGCACCAGTTATACCTGATGTCTCCATAGTTAATGTCACATTAGCAGAAGAAGAAGTAGCACTTCGTGGGATGTAGTTGAGTTCTTTCGCATGCGATACAATAGAATCGTATTGTTGCGCGGAATCAAGGAACATCTCTGAAGCGGCCATATTCAAATAGAAAGAATTTAAATATGAGTTATATGACATAACATCAAGTAAAGTATTGATGTTGGAACCTTCATAATCAAAATCTTTAAAGACCGATTGTGTTTTTAGAAATTCCTTAAAATTTGTTTTTAGCGTATCGAAATCAATCGAACTTAGTGTTAAAGAACTATTTGCCATTTATCGGACTCTTCTTAAAATATGATTAAATACTTTTGGTTCAGGGGTATTGATAGTGCTGTAAAAAACACTAATATTAACTTCATTATTATCTTGACTGGAGTCCACCCGCACATCCTCCAAATACACCCTTGGTTCATTTATATCGATAGTTGATCTTATATAGTGTTCCGCAGTCGAGGCAACAAACCCAGCGTCGTTTTCAAATAACATTGCTCTGATATTAGATCCAATCTGGGGTTGGAATAATCTCTCACCGACATCAGTCATCATTAAGTTTTTTAATGATTGTTCAATGGAGCGATCATTCACCACCCTAGCCAATTGATCACCAACTGGAGTCTTAGCGAACGAGCTCATGAAATCAGAATAGTACTCTGTTTTTTTCTTCCCCGATGTTAAGAACTGCGCTCTTGTTATTCTAGCCATTTACTTTAATCTCCGTATGAGTACACGTCAGGTGAACCACCACTGGTGGCGGGATTACAGTGATTACCGCCAGGTATAGGACAAAGACCATCAGGCGAAGCGCTATCAGGAGCATTCACTATAACGTTTGCGCCTTCTACGAAAACAGTACTACCTGAATTTACCAAATTACCACCACCATGACTATTTGGATCGCCTGCAACCGCCCAGAGTTCACCATTTACATATACAGTCGATTGGTTACTGACTATTGTGGTGGCTCCACATGTCCTGATATCTGAATTTCTATGTGCTGCTGGCATAGTTTTTTTAATTACTCTTATTTTCTTATATTTAGTTGAGGTCTATACGCGTTGCATCAATATCGATAGCGGAATCTGTTATGACTATAGTAGAACTACCTACTTTAATAGTTATCTTCGTAGCGCTTTCGATCAATAAATCGCTTTCTGAATAGATTGCTGTCTTGCCATTAACGTGCTGATCGAAATTACCGCCTTGTACGTTAACGCCATATTCATCTCCGACGATAACCAACTTACTACCATTATTGGATTCTACATTATCGCCTTCGACAGTTTGGTTTTTATCACCCTTCACTGTGTCCGTTGAATCACCATTTTTAATGTCATATGTTGGCGCTTCGGAAGCACCAAATGTTGTCACAACACGTGATTCCCTAACAGCCGTAATCTCTTGACCCTTCACGGCAACAAACTTATTACCGATGATGTCAGTACCAGAATCACCCGCCACGGAAGTCTTATCTGTGGCGTTTACTGTTTTATCGTTATGTCCGTAAACAGTCTGTGATGCACCACCTTGGATGAAATCCCTAGAATGATGTTTGAAAGAAATACTCAAACCCCTGTGATCATCTTCCGGATACGAACCCTTAGAACTATACTCCCCAGAAGCATCATAAAATTCATCGAAGCTAGTTTTCTTATAGTCCTCGGGATTCATATGGGATATCTTGAAATTGATACCATCGCTCTCGGTGTAGATATACCGAACATCAAGTTCGTCCTGTACAGAACTTAAAACTTCTGGTAACTTTTTATTATCATGTCCTGGTTTTATAGCCATATTATTTAAGTTCCACTAAATGTATTTGTAAGTAATTGTGATATTTTAGCAGCCTTTGCCACCTTATCCTCATGACTCGTCATAAGTGCTGACATCTTACTACTATCCAAAACCTGCCCACTACGTGCCATCTGTTGAGAAGATTGCGCGCTTGATCTAGTGCCAGCAGCACCCATCAGTATTTGCATCAAAGAAGAAACATTGAGACCACTTGAGTTCTTACCTAGCGTCTTTTCTTTATTTTTAGTATTGACATCAGAATCAATGGAAGCCAATATATCATTAAAAACAGAAATTGACATAGACTCTAGATCAACATAAGGGTCTAAAGCCAAAACTGCTTCATCAACAGCAAGGGACAATATTTCCTCATCGATTGATTCATAATATCTCTCACCCAAGACCCTAGCTATGAATACGTACTCACTCCCATCACTAGAAATCCATTTTGTATAACCTGGGTTCGGATCTTCGTCATAACTATAATATACTTGAGTGTATAAGTCTGGTATAGTAGTGTCTAACCCAACAGGTGGATCACCAATCTGCAGGACAGTCTTATATGTTATAGTTGGTATAACGCTTGAACCATAAGTTTCGTAATCGTTTTGGATAGATTTGTATGATTCTGTGACAACATCTTGGTATAACTCTGTGACATTTAATATATTCTCCGAGATTGAAGACAATATAATATCTAATTTCTCGTATGTTCTAGAGTTTGATAACACAACATAAGCCTCGGAAAGCGCCAAGGTCATTATTCTTTTTCTGGACGATTCAGAATCACCACTCACCAACGAACTCACAGAAGCCATAGATGGATACATTTTAGGCAAGAAACCCGCGCCTTGCCCAGCCTTAGACATAGCTCCAGGTAAAGTCTTTACCGATGGATCAACTGATGATGTTGTTTCTTTGTTGGCGAGTTCTGCATCAGCCTGTTGTCTGGGCACGGTTGTGGTTGCATCAGCACCTAGTGGGTTCTCAGGGTCATTCGCCTTATTAAATATCTTTGCGTAATCAGGCTTTTTAATGAGTTTTTTTGGATCGGTAACGATCCAAGTTTCTGTTAAAAGAACATTTTCTTTATGTTGTTGAACAAGGTATTCGCCCGGCGACAGTCCATTGCTTGCCATATCAATTACACCTTCAAATCTGGGTTGTCTATAGTGTCGCCATCAGCGCCAGTGTTATGATCCCTATCTTGGATACCTTTTTCTTTAGCGCCATAGGCTCTCGGCAAAGTCCCCATAATGATAGGAGATTGTTTGTCATGGTCTTCTGGCATGTACATCAAAAGAACACGAGCTCCAACAACTAACGCTTTCGGTTTGATGCCAATACCACCACTAGAAGAAGATGTGATTGGCGTCATTGGATGCGCCCAACACAAGCTTTCATCGGGTACAGCTTGTTCATCATTTTCCCTGTTATATCTCCTGACTTTACAACGTCCGGAGCCTGATGGATCTCTATTGTCGCGTACTTCGCCTATTTCAATCATGCGCTCTTACCCTTACTTTCCTCGAATCCACCCTTTACCACTGTAAGCTCCATAATGTAGTTGGGTGATGAACCAGGAGTGCCAATCTTATGTTTTATACCAACCACAACCACATCACCATTGAACTGTCTCTCGCCGCCTGTTTTGTCTTCATCCACCCCAGCAGGCATCTCTAATGTTATAGTATCACCCAAAGAAATGTCTGGGTTCCCATAAGTTTTAATAGTTCCTTGGTTTTGCGTTAAGTGTGATAAATATCTAGTTCTCTGTTCTTTGGAAATGGTTGAATTATGGGATTTCGAATTATTGATAGTGTCCTCAGAAGAAGGTACTGAATATTTGCTTTTGCTATCCCTTTTATCACTATAGAGTTTTTTACCCTTAACCGTACCAACTTCCGAGCTACTTGGTTTTCTATCGACCACAGTGTGGGTTGATAGATTAAACGACTCAGCAGCTGCTGCTTCTCTAATTCTATTACTGCTATCGAATAGTCTATCAACATTAGCCGCCAATATAACATTACGCTTCTCATCATCAGTCGCGCCAGTGTAATTGACATTCGAATATTTTAATGTAACTTTGGGAGATCTCTTCATTATTTCTTCCCAATTAGTTATCTGAAGTTCTTGTTTCCCGTCTTTTTGTGTCTGGAACACTGCGGCTGGAGAGTGTGGTGCATCGGGGAATGTCATGTCTCGCATCAACGCTCTAGTGACGCCCGATGTTGGGATGGATGCGTATGTCTTATCCCTCTTTTCGGCTTCAGACAGAACATTTATTTTCTTTTTTGTTTTGGTGTAATCTTCGTATGTCTTCTTAAGAATCTCAGTCGTTGGTTTATCACTGTGTGCCGAAGTTACTGTTCGGTCATCTTTACTGAGATACTCAGGACTGACACACCTAATAGAATAATTTTTAGATCTTTTAGAATCCGCGGCAATTGTTTGACCGACCCCGCTATGTTGTCTGAACTCAAAAGCAGAAATTTTATTATTTTCTGTGTCTTTAAACTTAACCTTCACAACGTCCTGAAAAGAACCCGTCACCTCATTTTCTTTAGCGCCGTCGACAGCATCTAATAATTTTATCTCACAAGAAGGTCCGAATGGTTTGAGAATATCCTCGATTATAGTCACACCAATGTAAATAGGTGTGTCATCTGCAAGCAAATTCATGTCACCAATCTTGAGGTCTTCGAATGATATATCACCAATAGCCATCAATTACTCCTCCAATAGATCTCTTAGGTTTATCACAGCCTGAGCCGATTCATCAGAATCCATAACCCTAATCGAGCGGTTATATTCATTCTGTTCGTACTCATGATCGTAGTATGTTATCGGTTTCCAGTAAACAAACTCACCATCGTCTATATTAGAATAAATAGTAGTTGCTTCCGTCACGGCTGTATTAACTTGACTTTCATTACCATATATGTATCCACTACTGATGGTCAATGTGTCTGTTTCTTGGAAATCACCAGTAACGTGTTGTACATATACATGCGTATTTGTAGACATAGTCACTTGACCTTTACCGACCGCTGAGCTATTCAGGTATATATCGCATATTTCGTCTTTAGTGAAGCTAGTATTAGCAACAGTGTAAGAAATAACTTTATTAGTGCTAGTCGCCCAATCAACTTCCTTTCGGGAATATGACATGACACTATTGGTATCACTGTAGTTAGGTTGCCAGTATTTTCTCATTCCTATTGAAAGTGCATTATAAGCACTCACAGAAATATCTTCTTGTGATTCCCAGTTATTACGGTAATAATACGTTTTTGATTTAGAATCATATACCGAACTATATTTCTTCTCAAGAAGACCATCAAGCTCTTCTTCTGAAAGATACCATTCGTAATATGGATCGTTTATTTTATTACTGAGATACAACAACCAACTTTTATGGGGATCGTCGTAATATCTATTACTAAACTGATCTGGCCTTTCGTTAGAGTTTATATCATATGGATGGAATGTGTATGGATCACGGGACACTCTATCGCTTATAGTCACACGCCGTGTTATATCCACAACTTGGTTATTAGCGAATGTGACAATAGGGAATTTATCAAAATACTTATCAGTAGCCATTACCGACCTCTGCCTCCTTGAGAGTAATCATGTCTCCACCATAGTTCAATTTCTTGACATTGCATAGTTAGGGAAACAAGGGTTGGCGCGCCAGTTTGTTCGAAGAAAGAAGGCGCTGGTGAAGCCACATTCTCGACACTTATAGCTTGGACGGCCATTGTTTTAAATTTCATATGATTATTTAGATCTCTAGGGTGCATCTTCATCTCCATGACATATGGATAATCCATTGTCATTCTATTTTGAGATAATTCCGGTGCAGTAAACATTTTAAAGTCATTGACCATCCGCGAAAGCGTGTCTGATTCTTTTTCGGTTCTTGGTGCTAATAGCCATGTGAACTGGTGTTGTTTGAGTGTTGGACCTTGAAAATGTAGGAATAAGCCTGGATTGATAGCTTTACCTGTCACCGCGCCAATTAATGGCCCAAGTCCCGTCACCGCTAAAGCCGTAGAGGTCGCTAACTCCGGCAACGCTCCTGCTGCCTTGTCCCACATTTCTGTGGCAGACATGCCCATTGCGTTAACTAGTGTAGCCAGAGCCGCCGTTGTCCCGAGACCACCCAAAACACTAGTAGGCGCTAATCCCGCTAAAGCCTCGCGAACTGTAGACTCAGACCAGTTCAAGACAGTTGTATCGTTGACGCTTAATGGGATAGGTAGAATATACGCAGCTGTTGAACTTAGTGTTTGTGAAGACCCACCACCAAGTGTTTCCATTAAACTACGGAATCCTCCGCCGAACGCAGTGCCGAGATTACTAATTAATCCCGAAGGTAGTTTATTCCTATAATCATGGAATACGATTGATGTGTAGTATTCCCTACCGCTAGCTAAAAGGTCGTTAGGCATACTCATACTGTTAACGGCTGGACCACTTCCTGGACTCGGGAAGTTTACGCGGTTTCTAAAGCTCATTTCTAACCCTTGTATAAATATATTATGACAGACTGTAATATTCATTCTTATTTATATAGAAGGTAATATGCCAAGATACCAAGGATTCTTCAAACCAAAAAACCCAAGTAAATATAAAGGTGATCCAACAAACATCGTTTATAGATCAGGTTGGGAATTGAAGCTTATGCTTTATCTGGATCAAAGAAAAAACGTTATCCAGTGGTCGTCCGAGGAGTTGATAATCCCATACATATCCCCTATTGACAATAAAATACATAGATATTTTCCTGATTTTGTTGTTACTAAAATGGACAAACAAAATCAAAAAGAAACTGTTGTGATCGAAGTAAAGCCTGCTAAACAGTGCATTGCACCAAAGAAACAAAAAGAAATATCTAGGAAGTATATTACTGAGGTGAAAAACTGGGGTATAAATGAAGCTAAGTGGAAAGCGGCCACAGAGTTTTGTATGGACAGAGGCTGGGAGTTTAAGATTTTCACTGAGAAAGAGCTAGGTATTAAATAATTATGGAAGACAACGATACATTTACACAGAAACTGAATGAATCTAGATCATCATTAGCCAACTCCGCAAAGGAAGCCATGAAGTGGATTGGTGATAAGATTAAAGGGATGGCGAAGCCACCAGCTCGTATGTTTAAGAAAGCGAGCACACCAACCATAGGAGAGATGTATTTATTCCACTATGACGCGAAACACAAGGCCACTCTTCCAATGTGGGACGCTCACCCTTTGGTGTTTCCTATAGAGTTCTACTCGGATGGTTTCTTGGGTCTGAATCTCCACTATTTACCTCCAGCAGCTCGCGCTAAACTATTAGACAATTTAACTAAGTTGGTTGGGAATACTAAATACAACGATAACAAAAAGCTAACAATTTCGTATCAGGTATTGAAGGCTCACAGTCGACAATTTTCTGGTTATGGTGATTGCGTTAAGAGATATTTGTACGGTCACATTAGATCACCTTTCCATAAGGTCGATTCAACGGACTGGTCAAAAACAATAATGCTACCACTCGCAAGCTGGCAGCATAAAAGGTAAGTCTAGGTCCATATATGTCTTTCAATATAAAGAACTTTAAATCTAATATTGTAGCCGATGGTTATCTAAAAAATAACTATTTTGAGGTTTGGGTGCAACCACCAAGCTTTATGCAAAACTCCACGATCTCCAACGTAAGCGGGGAACGTGGTGTCAACACATCATTCTCAGATATGTTACGGTACAGAATTGAGCAAGTAAGAGTCCCTGGTATATCATTAACGTCTAACGATATGCGGGTGTATGGTATCGGGCCAACACAAAAAATGCCATACGCCGCTCAGATTATGGACACAACCTTCTCTATTCTTGTTGATAGAAAAACAGATATTTGGGATTTCTGGTATAACTGGATTAATCGCATCTTTAATGTTAATGGGGTAGATGCTAGCGGGAATAGGCAACCAACATATACAACAAGCTACAAAGAAGATTACACTACAACCATGGTGATAGTAATCTATGACAATACTGGTAAAGTGGTCAGAAAAATCAACCTGTTAGAAGCATTCCCATCCGCCTTGGATGATGTTCCATTAGCTTGGAATGACACTCAAGGTCTCATTAGATTAGGCGTTGCAATAACATTTACATCTTATACAACTGAAGAAGGTGATCAACTGAATAATAACACCAACTCTTCAGTTCAGATAACGTTCTAGTTCTATTCTAATACACCCTTCGGGTGGTGACCTTCGGTCACTGGTATTCTTATTGTTTATTGTCTTATCCTTAAGAAGCAGTAAAAGCATTAAAGTATATTCTTAGGCGACAACCTATTATACCGTTGTTCGTGGATTAAGTCAAGTAAATAATGACAAAAAAGTGAAAAAAAGTTAAATTAATTTAATTTGCTTATTATTACAATTAAGTGTTGACTTTTTATCAAAACAATAGTATTATACTAATATAAATTGATAAAGATAAAAAGGAATACCTGAAAATGGCACACGAACTTGAAATGAATGGCGATGAAGCTTCCATGGCGTATGCTGGTGATTTGCCTTGGCACGGTTTAGGCACCAAAGTACCACACGACTTATCAACTGACCAAATGCTTAAAGTTGCTGGTCTTGACTGGGAAGTGGAAAAGATCCCAGCGTATGTTGATATCAAAGGCGTCCCGACTCAAATCGGTAAATCTGCTTTGGTCCGCTCGAGCGATAACAAAATCCTAGACACTGTGACAGACGATTGGAATCCAGTGCAAAACCAAGAAGCATTTGATTTCTTCAATGAATATGTGCAAATGGGTGATATGGAAATGAATACAGCTGGTTCGCTCAAAGGCGGACAGATTATTTGGGGATTAGCCAAAGTGAAGGATTCCTTCGAATTGTTCAAAGGCGATCAGATTGATTCGTATCTTCTATTCACAAACTTCCATAAATACGGTTTTTCTACAGACGTAAGGTTCACACCAATTCGCGTTGTTTGTAACAATACACTGACGCTTTCACTGAGTGGAAATGTAGATCGTATGGCTAAGGTCTCGCATCGTCGGGTGTTTGACCCTTCTCATGTTAAAGAAATGCTTGGTGTCGCCACTGATAAACTTTCACAATACAAAGAAATGGCTGCATTCCTTGGTGGTAAACAGGCTAAGAATGAAGATGTTGTAACTTACTTTAATCGTATCTTCCCTGTAACTGGAGTTGTTAAAAAAGACGATAACAAGAGAAAGAAAGTTTCTAAGAATGCTCAGCTGGCTATGGATATTCTCCACACACAACCTGGCGCTGAATACGCTTCTGGATCTTGGTGGCAGCCATTCAACGCTGTGACTTACTTAACAGACCATCTTGCAGGTCGCTCGGTGGATAGCCGCCTGACATCAGCTTGGTATGGTCAAAATAAAACATTGAAAACAAAAGCTCTCAATACTGCACTCGAGATGGCTGGATAAGGATAACATTATGGCTCGTCGTAAAGAAAACGCTAAAGCGCGAATGTCTAAGAAACAAGAATTTATTATCAACTCCAAGCATCTTGGCGACGAGCCTATTCTTAAAGAAGGATACACCAGTTGCGAGATGACAGTTGCACTCAACTGGTGTAACTACATGTATTCGGTTAATGACGCCAGGAAGTTTATCGAAGAATACCTTAAATCTTCAGACCGTAAAGAGGATTTAGTTCAATTTAATAGGGTCAATGATTCTAATGTAACCCGTTCCGTTGCTTGGGTCGCTAGGTTAATAAACAATGGCAGTGAAGTGTCTGACCGATCTATTGAATATTTCGAAGAACTTCTGGGAAAAATACTAAGTTCTGCGGAGAAACCAAAGAAAGTTGTAGTTGATAACATTAAAGAAACTAAAAAAGTTATTTCTATCCAAGAAAGAATGGCTATCAAATCCGGCGAGCTCATCGCTGAGATTGAAGAGTTGGTAGACCACTGGCAATCAAAAACTGATTTTTCTTTTTATGAGTGGTTAGTGGAAAGGAATATCCCCGCGGCTTACGGGGCGTCTATCATCAACTATTATGGTCCAATTTTAATGGAGTTAGTCGAGGCCAAAGAAGGCGAGTGCGACCAGCTGAATGAAGCTTATTCTTACCTGAAGAAAAAAGAATTGACCAGTTTAGTTAGATTTATTGCAATGATTGTTGATGATACAGAGAAGTATTCTACTAACGTCAAGAAAACCAGAAAACCGAGCAAACCAAGAAAGGTGTCTGTTGAGAAAAAACTAAAGAATCTTAAATATAAAAAAGAAGACAAGGAGTATAAGATAGCTTCTATTAATCCAGAAAAGATGTTAGGTTCTCAAGAAGTTTGGATGTTTAACACGAAATATAAAACTATCACTGTTATTCGTGCTATGAATCATGATGGTATTCAAGTCAAAGGTACAAGCCTAATTAATTATGATGTTGAAAGTTCCCAGACTAAGAGAACTGGTAGAAAAGCAGAACACTTTATCAGTAGAGCGCTGAATGGTGGTAAGGTAGTGCTCCGGAAGCTCATGGATGAGATGGATAAAGAAACAAACCTAGCTTATAGACTCAACGAGAATACTATTATTCTTCGGGTGTGTTAGTGGGGTTTGTGGATAATTACTCGCTATTTATATTATTACCATATAAATATAATAATCCCCGCTTCGAAGGGGTAATACTACAAAGGTAAATATGACCTATGACACAATTGATTGATCCAGAAAAATTCACTAACGTCACAAATCTTCTTCGTTCTTTTTTTGCAAAAAAAGGGTTTCAAGAAGTTCACACTCAAAATCGTCTTAGCATTCTAGCTGCCTGCGAAGACCCATTCAACGTCGCTACTTATAACTATGAGGGTAAAGTTTGGCCGTTACCGCAAACCGGCCAGATGTGGTTAGAGCACGAATTATTGTCCAAGCCTTCTTCGAAAGGCTTTTTTTGTGTCAGTACCTCATACCGCCAAGAGCCTAACGCTATCCCTGGCAGACACGATACTATTTTCCCGATGTTCGAATTTGAAATGCCAGGCGATATTTATGATTTGAAGGAAATGGAATATGAATTGGTGGAATACTTAGGATTTGATAAGCCTACAGAAAAAAGGTATGTTGAATGGCAAGAACACTATGGTATAGAGGGCGAGATTGAAGCTGGACACGAGACAACTATGTTTAATGATTTCGGTAGCACAATGATCACTGACTTCCCAGAGTCCACAAGCCCATTTTGGAATATGAGTAGATACAATATCTTCCAAAGTAAGACCCAATACAGTAAAAAGATTGATGTTATCCTTGGCGGTATGGAAACAATTGGTAGTGCTGAACGGAGTTCAGATATAGATAAAATGCGCGACACTTTCTACACTATCACAGACGGCGCGTACTCGAATCTATTATTCTCATTGTTCGGTAAGGACAGAGTTGAGGCTGAACTTGAAGAGTTCTTTAAGTTTGATTTCTTCCCTAGAGTTGGTGGTGGTATTGGACTAACTAGACTCATCTCGGCTATGGATAAACAGAATGTGCGATAAGTGTGACCGAAAAGTGATACACGAAACCACAGATAAAATGTACAAAATACAGTGTGGTGGGTGTCACAAACCAATCTACGGTGACCCAGAAAAAGACTGTGAGCAGTTTATCTTGTCACCAGTAAGAGGGAATAAATAAAGAATACTATCAAAAATATAACGATTGATAGTTAATTTAGGCGATGTATGAGATATTACGGACTCGGCTTCGATGCCGACATCTCCACCATAAAGCGCGTATTAAATATGTGTTTTATTTCGGGGATGAAATGGATTCGACGTGTGTTAATTACAAAGTTTAGTTATCGGGATCTAAGCGCCGTTACCGCGAAGAAAAACTATAATTGCAAATGACAATTATCAAATTATGGCTATGGCTGCTTAGGTAGCATAGTTCGGGGTGACCCACCAGACCTAGCAACAGAACTGGTGGGGTTTTCTGATCAGAAAATACTCAAACACTTCCATTGAAAGGGAAAAAATGATTAAAAATTTTATTGAGAAAGTTGACGGGTTCTTCGGTATCGCTAAAAGTGGCAGTAATGTAAGAACTGAAGTCATGGCTGGTCTGGCCACGTTTTTGACTATGGCGTATATCACAGTAGTCAATCCTGCCATTCTATCAACCGAAGGCACTGGTATGCAGTTCGGTGCTGTATTTACAGCTACTATTATCGCCGCTGTTGTCGGTACACTTATTATGGGTCTATATGCAAAATGGCCTGTTGCTCTAGCTCCTGGTATGGGGTTGAACGCATTCTTTGCGTTTGGTGTTATTTTTGGTATGGGTTACACATATCAACAAGCGCTCGCGGCGGTATTCATTGCAGGACTGGTGTTCGTAATCCTTAGTGTGACGCCGGTGAGGAAACACATGATCAATGGTATCCCAAAATCCATGAAGTATGGTATTGGTGCTGGTATTGGTTTGTTCCTAGCTATTATCGGTCTTAAGAACGCTGGTGTGGTCGTAGACAATCCAGCAACGCTAGTGGGTCTGGGTGACATCTCAAGCTGGCCAGTTCTCCTAGCTGGACTTGGTTTTGCAACCATGGCAATTGCTGATAGACGTAAGATCCCTGGAGCTATTATTATTGGCGTGATGTTGACGAGTCTTGTGGCTTGGATCTTCGGTATTTCGGAAATCAATGGTATTGTTGGTAGTATCCCAAGCCCTGTGCATGCTTTCAGCATGGACTTTAGCTTGATCGCCACATCAGGGTTTATTGGTGTAGTATTTGCGTTCTTGTTCGTGGACTTCTTCGATACAGCTGGTACACTCACAAGTGTGGCCAACATGACAGGAAAAGTCAATAAAGATGGAACTGTCAAAGATGTACATAAAGCTGTACTAGCTGACTCGGTAGCAACTACTGTCGGCGCTCTAGTCGGCACCAGTAACACCACTTCATACATCGAATCTGGTGCTGGAGTTAAAGAAGGCGGGCGTACTGGGTTAACTGCAGTCGTAGTAGCTGTATTATTCGCTCTATGTTTGTTCTTCGCGCCGCTGGCTCAAAGTATCCCAGCTTTTGCGACGGCTCCTGCGCTTGTGTTCATTGCGGCATACTTCTTGAAGAATATCAAAGATATTGATTGGGATGACGTTAGTGAATATGCGCCAGCTGTTCTAGCGGCTATTATCATGCCTCTAACATTTAGTATCGCTTATGGTATTGCACTTGGTTTTATCGCGCACGTTGTGATTAAATTCCTGAGTGGAAAGCGCAAAGATTTAAATGTTGGATCAATTGGAATCGCGGCGGTAAGTGTCTTGTACTTCTTGGTAGTATAAAATACTTTTAAAACTTTATGTGAAAGCACCACTTATTAAGTGGTGCTTTTTTTTAATTTAATGCTTGACTTTATTGTTTTAATAACGTATAATAGATTATAATTTAATAAAGGAATGAAGATGTTAAAGTTCTTTACAGATAAAAAATGGTGGCCGTGGTCGATTGGTGGTACGATTGTTATTGTGGCTGCTGTGTACACCATCGTAAGGCTTGACGTCATGATTAATGAATGGTTTGGTGCATTCTACGATCTTTTACAAAAAGCTCTCTCAGCACCAAATGCTGTTTCTCTGGGTGAATTCAATTCACAGTTAATTACCTTCTTTACTATTGCAGGTGTATATGTGATCATTAATACAGTGTTCAACGGCTTCTTGGTGAATCACTGGACTTTTCGTTGGAGACAAAGTATGGCAGAATACTATCTTGCCAACTGGGCGAAAGCGCGTAAGGTAGAAGGCGCAAGCCAACGCTTACAAGAAGACACACTAAAGTTTGCTCGTATCACAGAATCTCTTGGTATCGGACTGCTCGAATCTATTCTGATGCTTGGTGCTTTTATACCTGTACTTTGGGTGTTATCCGAAAAGATTACTGTCCTGCCGATCGTAGGCGAGGTTAGTCAATCCCTAGTTTGGGTCGTGATTCTCACTGCTCTCGGTGGCACTGTAGTGCTGACATTGGTTGGACACAAGCTTCCTGGAATTGAATATGATATTCAAAAAGCCGAGGCTGCTTACCGCAAAGAGCTAGTAATTGGTGAAGATGATTCGACCAGAGCGAAGAAAGCTGATGTAGATTTCCTATTCAGAGATGTAAAGAAAATACACTTCCGTTCATATATGCATTACTTCTACTTCAATATTGCAAAATGGTCATATATCCAAGGTATGGTAATCGTACCATATGTTGCTTTGGCGCCAACTATTGTAACGGGCGCGATCACTCTCGGTGTTGTGTCACAAACATCAAGGGCTTTCGGTAAAGTTGCGGAAAGTCTCCAGTATGTAGTGAGAAGTTGGACGCAGATTGTAGAAGTAATTTCTGTTTATAAAAGGCTGTCCGAGTTCGAGTCAAAAATTAATGACTGAAACTATTATTATATCCAACAAGGGAGAATTTAGATGACCGAAATGCCCGTAATGAGAAACACCATACAAGAAATCATTAAAACACACCCAACGGAAGAGCCGTTATATGTTTTTGATCCAATGGAACTAGAGAAAACATATAATGAATTTAATGACAATTTCAACGGGATGGTTACATTTGCTGTAAAATCTAACCCACATGCATTAATCCTAGAAAAGCTTTTGGATCTAGGCATTAAAGGATTCGATGTAGCTTCGATAGCAGAAATTGAACTCACTAAAAACCTATCAGCTGATATGGGTTTTTATACCGCACCTGATATGCATTACAACAATCCCATCAGGAGTGATTATGAAAATTCTTGCGCTTTATCATTAGGAGTCCGATCATTCGTAATTGATTCTTATTCAGAGCTTTTTAAATTAGCAGAGGCTTGTAATGATACTGGAATATCAACCAGGGAGGTCGAAGCCACTATTCGTTTCTACGTATACGTTCCGGACGCCGCTGGGTACGATTTCAGTACTAAATTTGGAGCGAATGCTGATAAGTCTATTTCGCTTCTAAAGAGTGCTGCAGATCTTGGTTTCCAGCTTGCAATTACGTCGCATCCTGGGTCCCAATGTAAACGAGCAGAAACATTTGCGATATATATGAAAACTGCAAGAGATATTGTTGTCTCTTCCGGTCTCGTATATGATGTCAAGAGAATGAATGTTGGTGGTGGGTTTCCTATTGGATTTCCGTTACAAGAAGTTGATACGTTCGATCAGTATATGTCAAAGATCGAAGGCACTACAGCAGAACTATCAAAGAGCGGATGGACGCCTGATTTGATATGCGAGCCAGGGAGAGGTATGGTAGCATCATGTGTTAGTTTGATCACACAAGTCAAGGCTATCAAGGAAGACGGTAGAATCTATATTAATGATGGCAAGTATGGAGCTTTTGAAGAGTGTCGAACCCTCAAGTTAATCCCTAAATTCGAAGTCGTTGATCATGAAGGTAATCCAAAAACCTCAACAAACACTCGGCCTAGATCAATATTCGGACCGACATGTGATTCGGATGATGTGATGCCGTATGAATTAGACATGCCATTGGGTTTAATGCCAGGCGATCATATCGTTTTCTATAACATGGGTTCTTATGGCTCAGCAACAACAACAGATTTTAACGGTTACTGCAGTAGAAACTACATAACAATTGAGGATTATTAAAAATGAAAATCGAAAATGGACCATTTAAAGACGCATTAGATAGTGACAACGTCGGCGTCATTCTAAGGGAGATTATTACATATCGTAAAAAGGGCGATATGCTAGTACGGGAAGTTGTGACTCGGAATTACCGTGTAGGTGGTGATTACCACGATACAACTACCATGACCCCAATAACTTATAATCTCATGACAGGAGTAGTATAATAATGCAATTAGATCTAACGCCAGACGAAACAGTTATTTACGATCAGAATTTATTTGTTCTTGAGATCGAGAGAATTAATAATGAGACAGGTGTAGGGTACATCGATTCAGTAGTGCATTGGTGTGAGAAAAACAATCTAGATATTGAGACTGCTGCTTACTGGGTGAAAAGGAACCCAACTATCAAATCTAAGATCCAGGCCGAGGCTGAAGATATTAATGTTCTCAAAAGAGGGGCACAATTACCAATATGACCGGATTCGAATCCTATCAAATATACTTAGCTATGAAAAATCACTTCACTAAAGACGGATATGATTTCTTCAAGTATAACGGTAAAGTTAGGGTTAAAGAATCTTCGTTCATTAAGAGGAATGATAAGTTGTTTTTTGAGAAATTAGCCAAGCACGATGATCCATATGGATTGCTTGTGTCTAATCTCTCCCAAAACCCTAAACTATGGATAAGAGACATTTCTTATAGTGATGCTGCTAATGAAACGTATATCAAGTGGTTGAAGATCCAACAATCAATGAAGTACACAGTAAAACAAGACTTAGCTAAACTACATCAAAGTTTTGATGATAATTTTATTATCAAAGCCAACGAACACCCAATACTGCTGAGAGCGTATCTGGGTGGTGAAATAACTCTAGAAACTATATGTTTACTTCTAGAGTTATCCAAAGCTTCTAAACATTGGAATTCCAAATTACAGTATGATTTGATCTATGAGGAATTAAAAATGAAGTTTCGGAAATACACGCCATTTATTAAAACTGACCGTGTAGAAATTAAAAAAATAATTGTAGATTATTACAATTAACACTTGACTTTAATACGAAAACAGGGTATAAATACTTATCAGTTCGCAAAGGGCTGGTAAACTTGTAATATAACGCAAATACAACGCAAATACGGAGAATATATATATGTTAGATTTTTCTACACTCAAAGCCAACTCTGGCAAAAAAACACTCGATCAACTTACTTCAAAGTTAGCTTCCGTTTCTGGTGGTGAATCCAAATCAGGTGATGAGAACTTCTGGAAACCAACAGTAGACAAAGCAGGAAACGGTTACGCTGTAATTCGTTTTCTACCAGCGCCTGTTAATGAGGATGTTCCATTCGTTCGAGTCTTTGATCATGGTTTCCAAGGTCCAGGTGGTTGGTATATCGAGAAGTCTTTGACCACTCTAGGCCAAGACGATCCTGTTTCACAATATAATAGTAAACTGTGGAACAGCGGTATTGAATCGGATAAGGATATCGCCCGTAAACAAAAGCGTCGTCTACAATTCTACTCAAACATCTATGTTGTGCAAGATCCTGGTAATCCTGCTAATGAAGGTAAAGTCTTTCTATATCGTTATGGTAAAAAGATCTTTGATAAATTGAACGAAGCTATGAATCCTCAGTTCGAAGACGAACAAGCTATCAACCCATTTGATTTTTGGGCTGGCGCTAACTTCAAACTCAAGATTCGACAGGTCGAGGGATATCGTAACTACGATAAATCCGAATTTGATTCTGCATCTCCTTTACTTGAAGATGATTCAGAACTTGAAGCTGTTTGGAAAAAAGAACACTCACTAGCTGAGATCATTGATCCTAATAACTTCAAGAGCTATGCTGAACTGAAGACCAAACTAGCTCGAGTTCTTGGTGAGGGTGCAGAACCACACGCCGCACCACAGCCAGTAGCTAGTGCTCCTGTATCCCCTGCTGCAGTATCAGCGGAGTCACTCCCTTGGAATGACACCCCTCAACAAGTAGCGGAGGCGACGCCTATGGCTTCAGCTTCTTCATACCAACAATCTAATGACGATGAAGATGACGAATCATTGGCTTTCTTTAAGAATCTAGCTAACGACTAAACTATGGGAGAGAGTCTAGACTCTCTCCTTTTTTATATACATAAAGGAAATAATATGAAAAAAACAACTATTAATAAAATCTTACTGGTTACGGCTGTATGCTTTATAGTTTTCGTCGCCTTATTCAATTACAACAAAACTGAAACTGTACCTGAAACTACCGTTGAAGAACGCAGTGTAGTAGTCGGCGAATAGATAAACATTCGAATAAATGGCGTTTGTGAGCGATGGGGTAAAGCCATCAAGCAAACAAAAGGATTATAAAAATGGAAGCACTGACTTTATGGAGCGCTATTGGGTTCCTCCTGGCAGCATATGCTGTTATTGCTAATGATTCAGTACAGACTTTGGGTACATGGATCGCGAGTAACAATGAAAAGTTTAACTGGAAAATTATGTGGGCTGCTGCTTCAGCAGTCTTATTGTGGGCGTTGTGGTATGGATATATCATGCATGGCGATATAACTTATGGTCGTCTGAACAAGATACCATTCGAAGGTGTTCATTGGTATCACGCAATGGCGCCATTGGTGTTGTTACTATTAACAAGAATCGGTGTGCCTGTATCCACAAGCTTCTTAGTTCTGAGCGCATTCGCCACTACATTTGTCCTTGAGCAAATGCTTATCAAATCTATGATGGGGTATGTAGTGGCTGCAACAGCCGCCTACTCTATCTGGTATGTTATAAGTCGTTGTATGGATGAAGCAAAACCAGTCAAAGAAGACCATAAGACTTATTGGAGAGTAGCCCAATGGGTGACAACAGGTTTCTTATGGTGGACTTGGTTAAGCCATGACATGGCGAATATTGCCGTGTTCCTACCACGCGAAATGACTATAGATTTAATGTTAATGATCAGTGTGGTTTTTGTCGGCGGGCTTTGGTTCATGTTCCGTGAAGGTGGTGGTAAGATCCAAAAGATCGTATTGGAAAAGCATAATACTCGTTATGTCCGAAGCGCGACTATTATTGATCTAGTGTATCTTGTTATCTTATACTTCTTCAAAGAACTTAATGACATCCCAATGTCGACCACGTGGGTGTTTGTCGGTATGTTGGCTGGGCGCGAGTTTGCTATTGCATCCTTTATTGGTAAGGAAAAAACACGTAGTGTCTTTCCATTCCTAGCGAAAGACTTTGGTAAGATGATGATCGGGTTATGCGCTTCGCTGGCTATTGTCTTGCTTATTCATTATGTTATCGTGCCAAACGGGCTGTAATACATCCTCGGGCTTGGTTTAAAAAAAGGGAGCTATTGGCTCCCTTTTTGCCATTAGCCCACCATGGTCGCTGGTTCTTCTGGTGAAAATGCTGGTTTAGTAGAAGTTTTGCCTGGGAGCACTATATTTGGCGCTGTTGCGCTGGCCAAGATTTGACCAGCATTTTTGATATTATTTGTAGCTAAATTAACCGTCTCATGCAATCCAAGTACAGCGCCGTTGCCAGGTGTTTCATCCGGCAATTCTTTATCGATATCTAATAATATTTGTTCACCAGGTGTAATATTTTCTATCGCGCCTCCTGTCACAAACCCAGAATTTATTGATTTTGGGCTTGTGGTGGTGTCTTCTGGTGTAGACCCAGCTTTCTTCCTTTCTTCGCGAATCCTAAGAACCTTTTCTCTACCCGATTTAGTGAATTTAATATCTACATGTTTACCAGTGCCATGATTGAAGTTTCTGACGATTTTAAAATCACTAGGCTCATTAAGACCATACCTGCTTTTCATTTCTGAGACTAATTTTTTAACCTCAGAATTGTAATTACCGTTGATTGTAAAATCAAGTCTAATGCCTTGAAGATGTTCGCTCATATATTCTTTGGAATACGGGCCATGATGGTAGCTATCATTCTGAGCCGTAGTGCGGTTAAACGCACCTCCGAGGATATCTTGGATTTCGCCTGCCATGAATGTCACATTGGGGTCATTAAACTTGCCAAACTTCCCTCCAGCGAATGCTTGGCCGCCTTTCTCATTTAGCTCTGAATATGTTGTCACACCCAGATCTTGTAATGTGGTGGTTTTGCCGCCGGTTAATTTAACACGCAATTTAAGCACAGACTCCGGTAGGGTGTCCATAAGTTTTTTATTATCTCCAGTGGCGTCGAACAAGCCACTTTCAACAGCCGAAGTTGTCAACTCAGGGATTTCAGCCTCACCCCTATTACCGGATATATTCCCTGTTTCCTTGAAGTTCTTAACAGCTTCTTCTGGGGAAATGGATTTTCTATTGATGACCTTAGACGAAGGCATAACCCTATAGAGCGCGCGGCCAGATCCATCATTCTCAATCACCAAAGTCAATTTTTCACCCGTGCCACTTAGTGCTTTTTGGGCTTTTTCCATATTGTATATCAATCTCGCATAATCTTCTGGCGGGACAGTTATGCAACCATTAGATCTTAATTTATCAAGATCACTTCTTATGTTTGAATGAATTTGTATTCCTATGCGACCACGACTCTCTGCTGGATCGTAACCAGTTGAGATTCTGGCGCCAGGTTTTCCGACGTTGAATACTTTTTTGAATGCACCCAATTTCTTTATACCACCCTTCGCATAGTAACCGGATACAACAGGACCTGTTGCCTGCTCTGAAAGGAGAAACGTCCCAGATGGCGCTGATTTAAATATACGTCCGTCGCGGCGGACGCGTCCGCCGCCGCCAGCCTCGAATGTATTGAATTTATAGTCAGTATATTCATCGAATCCCCTAAATGAAAAGATGCCTTTGGCGACCGCCTTCCTTTCGGCCTCAACTTTAGGGTCATAGCCCCTTATATTTTTACCAACACCATATCCTGATAATGGTGTGCTTGGTATTACGCTGTCTGGAGATGTTGTTGTGGGCGTTGTTGTGGGCGTTGTTTTGGAATTGGGTGATATATTTATGGTGGCTTTTTTATCAATCACTATTTTGTTATATTCCACAACACCACCAGCGTTTGCTATATCAAACGATACTGACATTTCTTCACGTGGTAGTAGTGCATATTTAGCGCCAGCTTCATGTTTACCAAATTGTTGGAATAAACTTAACATGAAATCGCGATCGTGGGTCATCTCTGATGTTAATATAGTATTTGCAGATATTGGTTTACCTCTAAATGTCAACTTCGGTAATACTGGTGTTACACGGGCGTTTTTGTCTCCATAACGCCATTTTTTAACAGCGCCAGCTAGAGTTAGGTTAGTGTACACATCTTGGAACAGAGACATGTTGGAAGCCAAACCCAATTTCCTAAAGGGGTATAGCCCTATTTTATTCCCGCCGCCTATTATACCGTAACCCTGGAGTCCAAATTTAACATCTTTTGCTCTAGGATAAGAAGCGCCTGGGTTATTGTATCTTACAGAAGCGGCGGTTTTTTTGCCGGTGACCTTGTTTATTTGTGGCGGGCCTTTGATCCTTTTTTTATGCGCGCCTGGAATAAATCTAATCCCTGTAATTGGTTCCCCTGGTTTAGGGGTGGAGCCTGTGGTTGGGGGCGTCGCACCGGGAGTGTATGGTGTGGGTGGGTCATCCCCTGTGGGTGTGTCATCCACTGTGGGAGTGTATGATGTGGGTGGGTCATGCCTCGGACTGCCTGGGGCTGAGTATCCACTATCATTACCGTCCCCTAAAAATGCAGCAGCGCCCCCAAGCGCCAGCGCTCCAATACCAGACCCGGACAGCCGAGCGCCTCTGGGGTCGCCGGAAAACATTAATTGTCTACTAGCAGCGAGAATCTGCGACAATAGACTATTAGTCTGTTGTTGTAGTTCTATATCTTGTTGTGCTAGTGTATTATATTGACCTACCGCTGAAGTTGATTTCGCAATATTAGAATTTTGATTGTTGAGCAGATCGCCTAGACCATTGATCGACTGCATTGAAGCGTTATTGTTATCTAATGCCGCTTGTTTGAAAGTATTGGTTTCTTCGCTGTGGTCGGTAATAGATTTAGTAATTTGTGATAATATTTCTTGTGACATATTATGCGCTCGGTACCCAATTATCGTCTTCTGACGGTCCTGGTGTTACTTTTATACTGGCCAATTGTTGCGTCACCGACGATGCTCCTTTTATCAACCCAGAAGAAGCATCACTCATGCCTTTAAGTGCTACTACTAAGGCCGACAGTGATTGATTGGATTGTTCGCTTTTTGGTGTTGATTTATTAATTGATGCCAGTTGTTTGACAGCGCCTGGTGATAATACCGGAGCTTGCACGCTCGCCAATGATACAGGTCTTAATGGGTTCGGACCGCCAGCTGATGGAGTTATTGGCGCGGGTAGTGCGCTCGGTGTTGTGGAATTTCCACTTCCGCCGAGAGGCATGTTGTTTTGCGTTGGTGATATTGAGGCTATTTGTTGGGTTGTTGGCAACCCAAAGCTTTGGTTATTAACATTATCCCCTGGCAATCCCATACCTGTGCCCATAACAGGATCTTTGGAGATTACTGAAGCTGTCTGAGTTGATTGGACTCCAGAGGGCATTGAGACGTTGGTTCTGATGGGGTCATCATATGGTGTAGCGACGGTGCTAGTACCACTGATATCTGGTCCCATAGCGGCTGTTTGTATTGGCATATCTATAGGCGTGCTCTCACCACCGCCGGTTGGCGGAGCTGCGCTAGGCGCCACTGCGCTAGGCGCCACAGCTTCTCCCACAGAAGCCACCGCCGTTGATTGTGGTTGTGTAGTAGGAGCGGCTGGTGGGGTGTATGGTGTGCTACCCGATTCAGCGCTAGAATCCACCGCAGCCGTAGGTGACACCGAGGCGCTAGCAACCGTCAGGGGTTCAGCTCTTGTAGAGCCGCCAGCGGTTGTCGAGGTCGTAGTTGCTGGTGGTGTGTATGCAGTAGCTACTGTGGACGTAGTTGCTGGTTGGGGTGTGTATGCAGTAGCTACTGTGGACGTAGTTGCTGGTAAACCCATAATACTAGCCGCGCTAGCATGAGGGCCCATGGGCGGTGGTTGCGTTCCAAACTTACTTCTGAACTTACTTCCAATCGCACCCGCTGTCCTGCTAAAGATCCCTTGTCTAGCATTACTGCCACCCGTTCCCCTTAATGAAGCGAGTATTTGTTTCTGTATAGCCACCAATTGCTGCAAAAGGCTTACAGTGGTTTTCGCGTTCTGTTCTTTGTTTCGCGATTGGGACTTTATATTAGAAACTGCATTACGAACATCATCAGCCATACTTCTGCCACTATCAAATGCTCTTTTGATACCAGCAGCTATACTTGCTATTTTTCCTGAATTATCCCTGGCGGCTTTCCGGAAAGCCCCTGATTCCCTCGATTGGCGGGATATATGGTTTCTAATCCCTTTTAATGCTTCATTGATCATTTATTTTGTTTTTCTTCTAGCTCTTTAATGAGTTGGGCTAACATATCAACATAAATGTCACGTTCAAATGGAATTAGATTTTCAACTTCGGTTATGCTATATTTATGCCGCTGAACCAACGCAAATACTGTTTTATAGTAATTTGTTAAGTTGTTGTGGCTCAGCGCCATGTAAAAAAATCGTCTAACGTATTCAAGTGAATTTCCCTTTTAGCCCCGAGACTATTCTGGTATTCAAGTTTATATTCAATCTTTGGTGTGTTTACTAGAAACTCTTGAACATTGTTAAACACTTCCAAACTCAGATCTTCAAGGAATTCTTCCATTTCCTTAGTTGGGATACCAGAAGCCTCAAATACCTCTTCGCCATTATATACCTTATCTACACACCTAATGATAAGACTAAAGTAGTGGTCTTCTTCTGTCTCCAGGAACTCTTTGTCACCATATAGCTGGGCTGATGGATATTTCATAATAAGACCGGCTGTCTTAGAAACCTCCACCACTTTCTCAGGTGTTTCCTTTGGGAATTCGACCTTAACTTCATGCAAATTAATATCGAAGTCGTAGACTTTATCGTCTTGATCGTCTCTGTAAGATACATTAACAACGTTATCAATTGAGTGTGCTCTTAATTGTAGGAATATGTATTCCAAGTCGAAAAGAGCAAGGGTGTCAATATCGAGTTTATCGATACAACAGTTAGTCACAATCTGCCTGATAGCGGAAAGGATGTCAGTGGGGTTTTTACTTTCTTTGGCCATCAGGAGAAGCTTTTCTTCTCTCACCAGGAAAGGTCGAAAGCTATATTTCTTCCCTAGTGATGGCACTTCAATCCTGTATACAGGATGTTCTATCTTTGGTAACATATTATAATACCTTCATAATAATAATATTATTGTTGGATTGGATCTTTTAAATGATCGAATTTTGGACTGTCTTCGAAGTTGTAGAACTCTAGAGTGGGCTCTGGCATAACTAGACCCTTACGGTCTGGTTTTTTATCACTCTTGATTCCTGTAGGAATACCATATTTAGATTCTTTTTCTGCAGCTTCCTTGAGTTTTTGTTCTTCTTCTTTTGTCCAGGGAATACTTATTGTGATAGGACGTTCATCCCGTTTGAGCGAGATAAAGATCGCGATCCTCTTCTCTTCTGATTTCGTGAAAACCGTGTAACCTTTAATGATACCATCAACTCCATAAAAGTTATTAGGTTTTGGTTTCCCTAGCATATTGTCAGTGATAATGAACACCAAATACACTTGTGAGAATAATAATAAAATTAGTATAGCTTTCAACCAAGCTCTAATCGGTGAGAACGATAGCAGTACAGCTGATAGTAGGCTGGTGGCTAAACAAAGCCCCAAGAACCATTTTGTTATTTCGTAATCTAAAAACCAAAGCATATTAATAACTTCTCTCTTCTTCACTTTGTAGTACGGAGTAGACAAAAAGGTCTTTTGCGTTTTTGTCTATGTCGATTACTTTACCGTCTATATTAGTTTCAAACACAAATGCTGTATCTTGCTGGCCCTTCTTAGTAAGGGTGACATCTTTTTTAGTTAATGATCGAAAATCAGGATCAATACTTAACAACTCAACTGTAACTGTGGATTCTTTTGTGTATTTATTAATGATATTATTATTAGTATCATCGGCGACCCTAACATTATCTGAAGGCGTTCCAGTAACGGTCTGTGGGGGAATCACCCCGTATGGTAATCCAACCCTATACATATGTACATTAACTGTATAAGTGTTTTCACCCTTTAACTTGATATAGAGTATCTCTTGGTTAATAGGGTTGACAATTACAGTGCCATCGCTGGTTGTGATTCTATCATTATGTAAACCAGTATCATCACGGTCCAAGAACATACTACGCCCCTGTTTGCGGGTAAAGCTGATTACCTCATTAAACATACCTTCTGACTTGACCCAAAGGTCGATATCATTATCTTGGCCTTCAGGCCATGTGATCTTAATTACTAGATGTCCTTTAGTTTCCATATTAGTGGGAGTTGATTCATCTTCCACTTTAAGGATCATAAGAAGGATAATGAACAGAGCAGCAAAGCCCAGCATCAAATTAAGGGATAGATCAATGTAACCAATATTACTGAGACCAATAGATTTCTTTGTATTGTTATCTGCCATGGTTTAGTCTTCCGCGACTAATAGTTGAACCTGCAATAACAATCCGCCAGTCATACCGAAGAAAGTTGTTAGTAGAGCTGTCGCCATACCAATACCGATATCGGTAAGGGCTGCTTGAGTCGATTCAATATCAGACAGATCAATAGAAGCAAATGCGTTACTAAGCATCAATAGGAATCCTATAACGGTACCTATCATACCTAATGTAACAAGCGCTTGTGTGCACCACCATAGCTTACCAATAACGTTATCTGAGTTAATCCGAACTGCACATTGCCAGCCAGCTACTATAGAAGAACAGATGAATAGCCCAATAATAAGGAAAGAAAGCTTGGTGGGGTCATTAGCGTAAACATATTTGAAAAATCCTAAGTGATTGGCGACTACTGCACAAAGCGCTGTGAAGCCCACAATTACGACCCAACTCGAAAATTTAGAATATACCATGTTAAAAAATTAAACCTCTCAAAGCTAAATTAATGATAATAATAATAATAAAACACCTCTTAAGAGGCCTCTTGGTGTATAATAATAATGATTTATAAACATCACTACCAATTAGTATTAGTATTATTTAGTACTACTGTATTACCTTTGTGGTGTGTGTATACACACACTTTGTGGTGTGTGTACTCGTAAGATCCGGAGGATCCTACACACACTTTGTGGTACAACCTGTACCTTTGCAGTACAACCTGTACCTTTGCAGTACAACCTGTACCTTTGCAGTACAACCTGTACCTTTGCAGTACAACCTGTACCTTTGCAGTACAACCTGTACCTTTGCAGTACAACCTGTACCTTTGCAGTACAAC
>Ga0208767_1000281_pt1 | contig 39247 bp, 66 predicted proteins | sample VirMetDEL_Mar_21_FD_184514 | JGI IMG/M metagenome (GOLD analysis project Ga0208767, IMG submission 184514) | Aqueous microbial communities from the Delaware River and Bay under freshwater to marine salinity gradient to study organic matter... | ecosystem: Environmental > Aquatic > Marine >...
ACATTTGTAGCAGTAGATGGATATGGTTATTATAACGAAGGTGTAAATCCTACAAAGCCATCAGATAATATTTTAACATTAGCATCTATACGAAAGGTAAGCAGAGATGGTTTTATATTGTTTCCATTTATTAATAACGGTGTTATAACGTCTATTGATATTGATAGTGCTACAGAGATAAATGCAACAGAAGTTATCACAGGAACAGATAACAGTACTGACATGGTTCAGTATTTAGAGGTTGATGTATCAGCATCATTAGTAGATGAGTATATTACAATTACAACACTACCGGCAGGTGACGTTATCACATACGAGGTTGTGGATGAATGTAGATATGATCCTAAGCAAATAGTGTTTAAAAATAAATACGGTGTGTATGATTGCTTAACAGTATTTAAGAAGTCTAATGTATCAACCAATGTGAACAGCAGTAATTTTATTAACAATTATATTAGTGGTGGCACATACGATACAACGAAGCACCAGAACCAAAAGATAAACATAACAGCGACAAAAAGCATAAAAGTTAATAGTGGATATATTAGCGAGGTCGAGAATACATTGTACGAGCAGATGTTGTATAGTGATACGGTATATTTTTATGAGGGTGGTGCGTTAGTACCTATCAATGTGAAGTCTAGTAGTTTAGAGTTTAAGACTAGAGTTAACGATAAGTTAGTTAATTATGAATTAGAATTAGAGTATGCATACAATACAATTCAGAACGTATAAAAAAAGCCCTACTGCGTATGTAAGGCTTTAATTAACTAAAACAATTATGAAAACTAACTCTATAACAAAGATAACATTATTTTAAATATAAGCAACTAATTTGATAGTAAATGTTTACATAGAAGGACAAAGATTAGATTTATTTGAAGATGAGACTATAAGCATCACTCAAGGGGTTCAAGATGTAAAAGATATATCTAAATTGTTTGCTGATTTCTCACAGTCTTTTAGCGTTCCTGCATCTAGGAATAATAATATTTTGTTTAAGAATTACTATAACCAGGACATAGATAATGGATTTGATGCAAGAACGAGAAAGCAAAGCAATATCACAATTAACACATTACCATTTAAAACTGGAAAGATACAGTTAAACGGTGTTAAGATTGAAGATAACGCACCTGTATCATACAAGATTACTTTCTTTGGTGATGCTATAAAGGTTAAAGATTTAATTGGTGATGATAAGTTGCGTGATTTAGCATGGTTGTCTAACTTCGATCATGAGTATTCAGATGTAATAGTTAAACAAGGTTTAATAAATGGTTTAGATTTCACTGTAGATGGTACGCTATATGAGAAGGCTATAATATACCCTTTGATTAGTTACGGTACACAATACTTTTACAGTTCAGATACTAGTGTTGATACATTAGGTGATGCAGTTAATATCGCTTATGATTTTGGTCGTAATAGCGGTGTAAGTTTTAGCGATTTAAAACCTGCTATTAAGTTAAGTATTATCATTGAGGCAATAGAACAAAAGTATGGTTTTAACTTTGTTGGTGGGTTCTTTGATTCACAACTATTTAAGGACATCTATGTAAATCTAAATAATAGTACAGATTCATTAGCTAACGGTATTGTAGTAGTTGAAGAAGTTACAATACCAACACCAGTAGAAACAACTGTATCAGATGATATTGTTAGATATTTTGCTAATGTTTATCCTGATGACCCAACTATAGGTTATAAGATTAGAATCACTATGAATGGTGTTGTAAAGCACGAAAGCAGTAATTATTTATTTGGCGATCAACAAAAGAATGGAACTATAAATGAACCTACAGGAGAGGCGATATGTAAATTTGAAGTAATAACAGAGGAAAATTTTACTTTTGATGCAAGAAGTAGATGTGATTATTTAGTAGGTTCTGCTGTAACCTTATTATATGAACAAAACTTCACTAATGTCACTATAGATTTACAATCAATTATAACAAACCTGATAAAAGATATTAAAACGTATAAGTTCTTAACATCTATGTTTAAGACCTTTAATTTAATAGTTACACAATCAGGCGAAGATATACAGATAGAAGATTTGCAAACGTGGTATGCATCAGGTGCTATTATAGATGTCACTCAATACATAGATACTAAAACAAAACAAGTAGATAAGGGTGTTATATTTAACGAGATAGATTTTAAGTTTGAAGAAAGCGAACAGATATTAGCAGACGAATTTAACCAGACTAATAATAGAATCTATGGGAATGAAGAGTTAACACTATACACCGATGAGACACAAGACGAAAAGTTAGACGGCACAACGTTAGATATAGAATCTATATTTGAAAATCCTATTTTTGAAAGGCTTAGTGATTTAGATACTAATAGCCAAACTACTATACAATATTGTCCTTATTTTGACAGAGATTTAAAAAGCATTAGTGGTGAGCCTTTTATGTTATACGGACTATTAACAAGTGTGGCTGCAAATCCTATAGGCTTTAAAGGTTCTGGTACTGCTTATGACCCTATAAGTACGTCTATAATTATGCCAAGCCATACACGTATAATAGATGCAGAAAGTTTCGGTTTAAATTTTAGTGCTGAGTTTAATGAGTACACAAGTAATCTAAACGAAGATACAATATACAGTAGATTCTATGAAGATTATATAAGCGATATATTTAGTAATAAGAGACGTTTATATACCTATAAAGGCATATTACCATTGAGTATCTTAAACAGCCTTAAATTAAACGATAGGTTGGTTATAGGCAACACTAGATACATCATAAATAAACTAACATCTAACCTAACAAAAAGAGAAGATAGTTTTGAGTTAATCAATGATATTTATGATGCACCATTAGCATCTGATTTAGTTAACACATCTTTGTTTAGACCATCAAGCGCACGTTATTCTTATTTAGCAATAACAGATTCAACGCAGTACATAGGTATTAAAGATGCGGTAATAGAATTAGTAGATTATGGTGATGGTATAAGTTGGGCAACAATAACACCACCAAGTAAAACGCCATCAGTTATATCTACTATAACATTTTCATTAGATGCTAATCTTACACCATCAGATAGAGTTGTAGGTATTAGGGTTTTAGATGGTATCAACAATCCTATATTTATAATAGTACAAGAAACAAAATTATACATACCAAGTTTAATATTTTCAGATTTTAGAAACAGTCAATACATCCCAATATTATGAGCACAATAAAAGTTAAGAACGGTGATAACGCCGACAAATATTTTCAGACACAAGGAACAGGTACAGAACTTGATCCTTTTAGAATGGTTACAGATGTATCTATTCAATCAGGCACAACACCTCTATTTGTTGTAAACTTTAGTAATGTCGTAGCAGAAACAACATTAACAGGTGCAACTGCATTAGATGATTACATAATTAATGTTACAAGTTCTACAGGCTTTTTAATAGGTCAGTATCTAACTATTTATAGTGTAGCAAGTAATAGAGTTTTCTTCGCAAAAGTATTAGTTATTATATCAGGAGCTATAACATTAGACAGACCTTTAGATTTTGCTTTTGCTATTGGTGATGATGTGACAGTAGGAAGCACAGAGATGAATGTAGACGGTAGTGTAACACCACAGATTTTTGGTGTGCGTAATCCTGGTATCGCAGACATACCTTTAGAAATAGATATATCTCGTTTAATGTTTGCAATGCTTACAGCAACAACACCAACACTAACTGATTTAGGTGATATACCAAACGGTGTAACAAGAGGTGTACAGATTAGACGTGTAGATGGCACATATCAAAACATATCAAACTTTAAGAGTAATAATGAAATGAAGAATTTGATGTATGATATAGAGGTTCAAACAGTAGCACAAAATGCTCAAGATGGTTTAACAGGTCGATTTACATTTGAAAGATTAGGTCAGGTAGTGCGTATTGGTGCAGGTGAAGATCTACAGATAATAATACAAGATGATTTGACGTCTTTAAATTCATTCACAGCAATTGCCGAAGGCTCACAAGTAACAGACTAATGATAGACCTAATACTTAAAATGCTAGACATTGATAAAATGTATGGTGTATCTAAGAATATAGATATAGCCAAAGGTGTAAATAAATTACCATTAACTTTTCGAGAGGGATGGGAACAATATAAAAGAAAGATAAATGGCAGTTACTAAACACGTAATAATAGACGTACAGGAGCAAGGAATAGATGAACTTAACCATAAAGTAAACAAGCTAGACAAAAATTTAGACGGTGTAGATTCATCATCTAAAAAAGCATCAGCAGGATTAAAAGATGTTGGTGATAATGGAGGTGCTATTGCTGTTTTAGATTCTGTTACAGGTGGTTTAGCTACTAGAATAAGAGATGCAGCAGAAGCATCTAAACTATTTAGTTTTTCTCTTAAAGGTATGCGTACTGCATTAATCGCTACAGGTATAGGTGCTTTAGTTGTAGCACTTGGAACTATTGCTTTATTTTGGGATGAGATAGTAGAACTTATTGAAAATGCCAACGGTAAGTTGCAAGAGCAAATAGACTTATCTATTAAAGCACAAGAAACGACACAATTAAGAATAGATATATTAGATAAACAAATTGCCTTAAATGAAAAACTAGGTAAGGGTAATGAATTACTACAAGAACAAAGAATTGCTTTAGTTAAAATATTAAGGGAACAGAACGCAGAAGAAATAGCAGGTTTAGAGTTACAAGCCGAAAAATTAAAAACATCTACTTTAGAATTAAGCACTAGAGAAAAGATATTACGTGCTGTAATGAACACTATCTCTATCGGTAGTGGTGATGCATTTATAGCTGAAAAGCAATTAGAAGCATCTAAACAATATTTAGACATACAGGCTTTAATACTAAAAGCTAAAGGTGAGCAGATAGATTTAGATACTAAATTATTTGATTTAGAAAACCCAGAAACAGATGGAGGTGCAGGTGGTACAAAAAGAGAAAAAGTATCAACTGTAGGAGGTGAATTAACTACTGCACAATTAACAGAACTAGAAACAAACGCTGAATTTGAAACTAGAAAAACAGCACAAGAGGCAGACGGAGCTAAAGCACGAGAAATAATAGCACAATTAGAAGCGGAAGCAAAAGCAGAGGCACTTAATTCTTATGCTAATGCATTAGCAGATGTTTCACAGTTAGTAGGTAAAGAAACAGCAGCAGGTAAAGCATTAGCAATAGCATCTACTTTAATATCTACATATTTGGCAGCACAACAAGCGTATGCAAGTCAGTTAGCGATACCTACACCAGATGCACCAATTAGAGCAGCATTAGCAGCAGGTGTAGCGGTAGCATCAGGTTTAGCAAATGTAAAAGCAATATTAGCAGTTAAAACTCCTTACGGTGGTTCTGGTGGTGGTGGCGGAGGGCAAACACCATCAGCACCATCATTTAACGTGGTAGGAAATAGCGGTGCATCACAAATAGCACAAACAATTAACCAAGACCAACAACCAGTAGAGGCGTATGTAGTAGCAGGTAATGTATCATCAGCACAAGAGTTAAACCGAAATATAGTAGAGACTGCTAGTATAGGGTAAACAACTTTTAAAACAGTTAACATAAATTTTTGTTATATAATAGATGAAAGTGTACGAAGCAATTTTTGACGAGGATTCTACTAAAGGTGTTTATGGCATTTCTTTGGTAGAAAGTCCTGCGATTATGGAAGAGTGGGTTATGTTAGCCGACCATCCAAAAGAGGTTAAATTTTCTGCTGTAGATGATACTAAGAACCTTTTATTAGGTGCTGTATTAATCCCAGAGCAGAGGATTTATAGAAATATGAACGGTAACGAGTTTGAAATGAAGTTTTCTGCTGACACAATAGAAAAGTTAGCACATAATTTCCAAAAACAAAGTTATCAAAATAACTCTAGTTTAGAGCATGACACACCATTAACAGATGTAACTTTTTCTGAAACTTGGATCGTACAAGACCCAAACAACGATAAGAGTAACGCACACGGTAAAACTTACCCTAAAGGTACATGGGTTGCAATGAGCAAAGTTAGTGATTCAGTCTATGCTAAAGCTAAGAGCGGTGAAATAAAAGGTTTCTCAATTGATGGGATTCTACAATTAACAGAAGTAAATTTTAATAAAAACCAGATAAATATGAATGTAGATTTAAAATCTGCTTTTGATGAATTTAAAGGAGAAATTAAAGCTCTATTAAATTTGGATAAAAAAGATGAACAAATTGAGGTAGTAGCCGAAGAGGTTGTTGCAGAAGTAGAAACGCCTGTATTAGAAGAGGATTCTTTTGATGTTGAAGCGTTTAAAAAAGACTTATCCGAGATGTTAGCACAGTTTAGTACTGATGTGGATGGTAAAATTGAAGCGGTTAAAGTTGAGTTTTCTAACGCTAAAGAGGTTTTAGTTAAGGAGAACGAAGATTTAAAAGTTGAATTATCTAAAGAACCAGAAGTAGCACCTTTAAAAAAATTAGGTGAAGTAGATGTAAAGCTAACCAAAGCGGGTAGATTACTTGAATTAATGAGAAATAATAAATAAATAAATGGCAACAGTAACAACAGTATCGAGTAACTACGCAGGTAAGGTAGCAGGTTCGATTATAGGTGCAGCTTTTAAAGAAGCAGACACATTAAGATTAGGTCTTTTAACAGTAGCGCAAAACGTTAACTTTGAAATGAACCTTAGAAAAATTGCGTACACAGATGGTACGGTAGACTACACATGTGGTCACGCACCAGCAGGTACAATTACTTTATCAGAGAAAAAAATCACACCTAAGAAAGTGAAAAATGATTTCGACATCTGTAAAGAAGATTTCAGACAAACATGGTCAGAAGATAGCGAAGGTGCATCAGCATCTAATCCAAACGCACCTGCTGACATCATGGAAGCGATTTCAATGGAGATTCTAGGAGCACAAGCACAGAAAGTAGATGATGAAATCTGGTCAGGTGTTAATGCAACAGCAGGAGAGATTGGTGATGGTCTTTTAGTACAATTTGCAGCAGATGCAGGTATCATCAAAGCAGGTAACGGTATTACAGCTTTAGCAGCAGCAACTACAGAAGCAAACGTAGAGGCTCATTTAAAAGCAGCATTATCAGCAGTACCAGTAGCAATCAGACGTAAGCAATTAACAGTTGCAGTTAGTCCTGATGTATTCCAGGCGTATTCTTTTTACTTAATTTCTAAAGGAATTTCTAACGATGGTACAGCAGACGAGAAACAAGCAAAATTCGGTAAGTATATGTTAACAGAAGTTAACGGTTTACCTGATAATACGATTGTAGTATTTGAGAAAAGTAATGTAGTTTTCGCTACAGGTTTGTTAGGTGATCATAATGAGATTGCTTTAGTTGATGAAGATTCTATTGGGCTTTTAACAGGTCAAGTAAGAGGTAAAGTAGTTTATAATGGTGGCGTAGGTTATTACAATTCAGAAGAGATTGTATGGTTACTTACAACAGCAGTATAACACTTAATTAATAATCATATAAAAAGGTGGTAATCAACAAGACTACCACCTTTTTTATTAAAAATATATAATAATATGGCATGTGTATTAACAAGCGGAAGAACAGAACCTTGTAGAGATGCGATAGGTGGCTTAAAGGCTGCTTACTTCATCGACTTTCAAGAGGATTCTTTCACCATAGCAGCAGGTGAAGCTACTGCAATTGATGTTGGTGTTACAGAGGTTTTTAAGTACGAATTACTAGCAGATGGTAATACGCTTGTAGAAACTTTTACAGCAGATCAGAACAACGGCACTTCAATATATGAACAAGTATTAGCTTTGGCCTTAAAGAAGCAAGATAAAGAGACAGCAAACGAGTTGGCTTTAATTGTAAAAGCTAGACCTATTGTAGTAGTTCAGTTTAGAGATGGAACTTATAAAATAGTTGGTGTATCAGATGGTACAGTAGCGACAGGTGATATTCAATCTGGAGGTGCGAAAGCAGACTTCAACGGATATAATTTAACCCTAACAGCAACGGAAGTAAGTCCTGCGCCTACATTAGATGCATTAACAGTAACAGCGTTATTAGCATTAGTGAGCGTAACAAATATTAATCCTTAGTTTTTTTAGTTTTTTGTTTTTAGGATGCCTTAATTAATTTTAGGGCATTTCTTTTTTATAACAAAAAACATCTTTATTTGTTATATAATAGATGATAGTAGTAAACCCAACATTAGGCACGAATCCAATTAGTTTTTTACCTCGTTATTACGAAGATTCAACAACTAATATAGAAGTATTTATAACCAACGAAGACACTAGGCGTGATTTAGTACACAACTTAACTGATATTATTAAAAATGATGGTTTTATTTTCTTCACAACAGATGCAACTTTTATAAATAACAGTACTTATAGGCTTAAAGTAGTCGATAATACACAAGGATTAGTTATCTTTAGAGCTAAAGTGTTCGCAACTAATCAGATTAAACAAAACTATTCAATAAATGGATAATAACGATATAAAATTAATACAGTTAGGCTCTTATGTAAGACCTGATGTAAAAGAGTACTACGGACGTAAATGGGTGCTTAACGGCGAAAAGAATAGTTATCCTCAGTATGTTATAGACAGACGTATTGGATCGCCAACGAACGGCAGTATTCTTGAAATTTTCTCTGAATTATTATATGGTAAAGGTTTATCTGTTAACGGTAGTGATGAAGTTTATGAAGAATTAGCAGAGATATTTCCTAAACGTGAGCAAAGGAAATGCTTAGATGATTTTGAAACATTCGGATATTACTTCATGCAGATTCTAAAAGGCAAAGGTGCTGATAAAATTGCTAAGATTTTACATCTACCAGTTGATAAAATTGGACGTGATAAGATGGATGAGAACGGTGATATTAATGGTGCGTGGTATTGCGAAGATTGGAGCAACACATATAAATATAAACCTAAATATATCCCTGAGTTTAAAGGCAAAATGACAGAGCCTTTAATGGTTAAAAGTGTTGTACCTTATCAACAAGGGCAGGACTATTTTTCTTTACCTAACTATGTACAGGGTTTACAATACGCAGAAATGGAAGAAGAAATTTCTAACTATTGTATTAATCACATTAAAAACGGTTTATCCTTTGGTTACATAATCAACTTTAACAACGGTGGTAATTTAACACCAGAGCAAAAGAACGAAGTTGAAAAAATGATTAAAAACAAACTTACAGGTAGTTCTAATGCAGGTAAGTTTATATTATCGTTTAATGATTCAAAGGAAGCAGAGGTTACAGTAGTACCTTTAGAGATAAACGATGCACATAGTCAATGGGAGTTTTTAACAAATGAAGCACGTCAGCAAATCTTCACAGCGCATGGTGCTTATCCTAATCTGTTTGGTATTGATTCAGGTAACGGTTTTAGCAATAATGCCGACGAATTAGATGTATCTTCTAAAATGCTACAAGATTATAAAATTAGCCCTGTACAAAGTTATTTTATTGACGAATTAGCAGAGTTATTAGAATTAAACGGTTTAGAAACAGATTTAGTATTTATACCTTTAAGAGATACATATAAGAGTACAGAAGAAACACCAGAAGCAGAAGTAGTTGATGAGGTTGTTGATGAAAACGAATTAGAACAGGAAGATGTTAGGATGGCTGACCATGTTTGTTTATCTGATGATAACGAAGCGACAATAGAATTAGCAGATCATTTAATATCATTTGGTGAAGAATTAGACGAAAAAGAATGGTATCTATTAGCAGAAAACGAAGTAGACTATGAAACAGATGATTTAATTTATGAATCTATACAGTTTGCAACATCAACAGGTGTAGCAAGACCAAACGCAAAGAGTGAGCAAGATAGCGAAGATATAGTAATAAGATATAGATACGTTGGTAATAAGTTACCAGAGCGTGATTTTTGTAGAAAGATGATGTTTGCCAATAAACTTTACAGAAAAGAAGATATACAGCAAATGGATCGTAGCGGTATTAATGATGGCTTTGGTTTAGGTGGCACTAATTCTTATAGTATTTGGCTATGGAAAGGCGGAGGTAAAATGTCAACAGCATTTCCTAACGGAACTTGTAAGCATAAATGGAATAGAGAAATTTACCTAAAACGTGGTGGAGGTGTAGATGTTAATAGTCCATTAGCTAAGAAGATAAGCACAACAGCAGCTAGAAAGAAAGGTTATAAAGTACCTGTTAATGATTCAGATGTTTCAATAGCACCACATAGCAATAAATAATATGACATATTTAATAACATCAGAAGAGATAAGACTAAATACACCAATGGGTGGGAATGTGGACAGCGACCGTTTCATTTCATTTATCAACGATGTACAGGTAATGGTTTTGGAGAATATATTAGGTACTAAACTTTTTGATAAAATAATTACAGACTTTGATAATGATGTTTTAGCAGGTTTATATTTACAAATGTTTACAGACTACATTAAGCCTGTTTTATGGCACTCAGTATTTGCTGAGTATGTTAAGATAGGAAGTATTATTGTAGGTAATGGTGGTATGTATAAGCACGTAGCACAAGACGCAGAAACAGCATCACTAGAAGATATAAACTATGTTGCTAAAAACGCACAATCTAAAGCAGATACTTATATTGATAGACTTATACGTTTCCTTTCCGATCAAGATGCAAATATACCAGAATACACAACTAATCAAGATAACGATTACGATATAGACCCTAAACACGCATTACAAACTATTAGCGGTTGGTATTTACAAAGTGATGAGCGTGTAGATAATTGGGAAATATCAAGCTCAGGAAGTGGTGGTAACTTTATAGAATTAGAGTAGATGCAATACAAAAGAAAAAAGAAGTACAACAAACAAAAGGACGAAGATTTAAAAAAGGTTGAATTATACCTAAAAAAAGTACATGAGCTGCACGTTGACAAAAGGAAGGACTGAAATAGGATGCAGGAGCAATATAGGCGGTGTTAAAAGCGTTTATTTATTTCCTTTTGTAGATTATGCTTATAATTTAATTGGAGGCGTTAGAGGTGTTGAAATAACTTCTTTTCCATCAACTACTTTATATAAATATGAAACAACAGGAGCAAACTTTTCTGAAACTATAACCAATGATGATAATGGTGTAAGTTATGAGCAGAGTTTGACGTTTACTTTATTTAAACAAGATTTACTAACCACTAATGAACTAAACAGATTAACACAGATTGATTTAAGGTATATCGTAGAGTATAACGATGGTAGTTTTAAAATGGGTGGTGTTTATAACGGTGCAAGGCTAGAAGATTATAGTATAGAAAGCGGAGGAAACAAAGCCAGTCTAAATGGCTATAATTTAACTTTCAATAGTACAGAAGAATATAGTGCACCATTTTTAAGTGACTTAGGTATTTTAGGTGGTTACTTACTTTTAGAAGATAATTTTAACGTATTGCTAGAAACTAGCGAATTAATAATTTTACAATAATGGCAAATAAAAAAATATCAGAGTTAACAGCAGTAGTTACTTTACCAGATGCAGCGTTAATAACAGCAGTAGATTTAACAAGGGCAGCAGGTGACCAAAATGTTAAGATAGCAAAATCTGATTTAATTACAGGTGGAGGTGGTGCTGTAGATAGCGTTAACACTCAAATAGGAGTGGTAGTATTAGATACAGACGATATTGCAGACACAGCGACAAACAGATATACAAATGATACTGATGTAACAAGATTAGCTAATACTAGTGGTACTAATACAGGTAATGAAGAAGGAGACAGAGCAACAATTACAAACGTTATACCAATAACTAATATAGCAGGATCGAACTACAATTTTAATACGGCTAATACAGAAACGGCTTATACAGTAACTAGAAATAGTGTTATAAATCAATGGTGTCAAACTTTTATAAACACGTTAACAAAACCAACGCTAACTTTAGGAGGTGTGACATTTACAGAGGTTGGAGGAATAGGTTGGACTGCTTCAACAGATTTATATCTATATTTAAGAGATTTAGGTGTTGATGGTATTCACTATTCATTTTTACCTAAAGCTGTTGGTAGTGGTGGAGGAACAGCACCAACGACAAATAAGTTCATACCAATAGGTTTAGGTGACTTAACAACATCTATAACAGTAGGAACAACAAAGGGTTATTTCAGAATGCCTTACGGAGCAACTTTAGTAGGTGCTACTGTTTCTCTTTTAGATGCAGGAACAGTTACAGGAATAGACATAGATATTTTGCGTGAAGGGATTTCTATTTTAAGCACAAATCTAACAACTGATGCTACAGAAGATTCAAGCTCAACAGCAAGTATTCCTATGGTAATTTCAGATGCTACATTAAATTTTGATGATGCTATAACTTTTGATTTTATAGGAGTGCCAACAGCAGGAAAGGGTGTTATAGTTACACTAGAACTTACTCAAAATGTAGTTGTAGGAACTGAAAATTATGAATATATCCCTATACCATTGTCAGATTTAACAAGTGATTTAACGGTTGGTGTAGATAAAGGTTATTTCGATATGCCCTATGCAGGTACTTTAATAGATGCTGTTATAAGTTTAAAAGATGGTGGTACTGTTAATGGTATTACGGTTGACATTAATAAGAATGCAGTTAGTGTTTTAAGTACTAAAATAACAACCGACACAACAGAAACAACAAGCGTAACAGCTACTACACCTTTAGTTATTTCTGATGCTGTTTTAGCCGTAAATGATAGATTAACATTTGATTTTGATATAGTACCAACAAGTGCAAAGGTTGCTATATTAACCTTAACAATAAACCCAGCGTAATATGTTTAGACAAGTAGAAAATGCAGTTGACCCAAATATAGGCGAAGTATGGCGAGATGAATTTAACGATTTAACGGGTATTTTTAATACAAAAGAAACGGGGGGAACAGTAACTATTCAAGACCCTATTGGCACGGCTGTATTGCCACAAAAAGCATTGACAATTGAATGTGTTTCAGCAGGAACGTGGGCAGAAGTAGATTTAGGTGTTGCTTATAATGAAATTTACGTTCAATATTATGTTTCAATCATTAATGATGGTGGAACGAGTGGCTACGAGCAACAAGTCTTTGTGAGTGGTGGTGCTGGAGCTTCTCAAAACTCGTTTAGTGTTGTAACAAATCATAGTGTTGGAAATCATAGATATTATATAGACCCTACATTTGCTTATTTTGGTATGCGCCAAAAAGTAGGTCAATGGACTAAAATAGGTTTGCATATTGATAGAATTGGCTCAACGGTTACACGTTACCATGATGGCGAAATGATAGGAACTTCGGCAATAACGAGTAATGACATTAGATATTTATTATTCGGTGGTGGAGTATTACCAAATGGGTATAAATTACAAATTGCATCATTAACAGCAAACACAAATAATTTTAGTGCTGGAGTGCCTAACGTTGATGGTATTGGCGAAGTTTCTAAAATATATGTTGATGCATCAATGGATAGTGGAATTGATGCAAGTGGTTTTAGTGGTTTACACAAAGAACCTTTTGACCCCGATGGTGGCACAAATTATATTGATGGTGCTTTAAGATATAGCAAGGCACTAGATATAGAATATTTTAAATTAAACGGCGAGGTTTTATATAAAAAAGGTGTTAAACATAAGTTGTTAGATTTAAACACTTCTAACGGAGTTAAAATCATTGGAGACCCAACAACGGAAATTTTAAACTATACCTTAAAAGGGTATGGTGATAGTGTAGAAAAACCTTATTTATACAATTCAATTGAATATAATGGAACTTGGACAGTTGAAGATGCTCCGAATAATGTTTATCGCAGTAATGCTATTACTGGAATTGCAAGATTATCGGGTGTTTGGTTTAATGAAAATTTAGGTCTTCGTGAAAGTGTGGATATTTTAGACTTTGGCACTTATAGTGGTATCTATTTTATTGATGGCACAGATGTTTTAGTAAAATTATGGGATGGCACAGACCCATCTTTAGGTCAAATAGATTTAATTTCAAATATCGGATTTTTAATTAATAATTATTGTAATGTAAAAGGCTTACATTTTAAAATGGGTGGTATCACCACTTCAGATTATAGCACTTTAGAATATAATGACTTTAGTACTAATGCAGGGAGTACAATAGGAAACTTTGGTAAATTTAGATATAACAAGGCTTACGATAATTGGTCTGGTGGTCAATATGTAGATGCAACATTAGGAGGTAAAGGAGAGCCATTCACAGCAAACACAAACTCTTTATTTTATGGCAATGAAATAGCAGATTCTTATGTAGGTATTCAGATCAATTATGGTCAAAAAAATGTTATGGTAGCTTTTAATATTGTTAAAAATATAATCGTAAATCATATACAATTAAGTGGAACTGGTGGAGTTCCTCACATAGATTCCAGCGAATCTGTAAAAATTATAAATAATACAGTTTATGCAAGTCCGAGAGGTATATCTAATGACCCTTACCCGATGGTTCAAGCGAGTACTGGGCATGGGGTTGTATTACAAAGTGGTGGAACGGATACGTATGCAGAAATAATTAACAACCTATTCATGTTACATTACAACAAATCCAATATGTCAGGTGGTGGTGGTGCTAACAATTGGTCAGGTGGTGGTGGTGTAGAAGGAATTGTGGATTACAATCGCTATTTTAAAACAGATTTATCTGATAGTTTTGCCAATTATTTCGATGGCACAGATGATTTTGTAGTTCACAAAGCGACACTTTCCGCAGGTTTATTTACTGGCTTAGGTGGAACTGTAGAGCAACATAGTGCAATAGTTACCACTTTACCAACGGAACAAGCAGATTTTACTTTAAATAGTGGTAAATGGTTAGATACAGATGCTACACCAACTACTTTAGGGGGTGGTACTGAATATGATTTTAAAGCATACGGAATTTATGTTGATTCAAAGGGAAACAGAATATTAACAAGTAGAAATATAGGAGCAAAATAATATGAAAAAAGATAAAATTAAACACGTAGTAGTAGGATTAATTATATTTATTTTAGGATGGTATTTTTGGTATTCTGATATAGGATTTATACTTGCTGGTGTTTTTGCAGTAGGTAAAGAGTTTAACGACTCCACTGGTATTATTAAGCCTTTATTAAGTAAAGGTAAAAAAACAGGATTTAGTTTTTTAGACATAGCTTATACAATAGCTATTCCTTTAATCATACAAATTTATTTAAACAATTTTATTAATTAAACAAAGACCTAAAAAGGCAATTTAAAAATGAAGAAAGTAGTATTAGTATTAGCATTAATGTGTTTTGGATTTACTTCCTGCGAAAAAGAAACAATTGAAAACGAAGATTTATCTTTATTACCAACGGCAAAAGCCATTAAATTTTGCAACTACAGATTAACAGATGCGTATGGAACGGAAACAGAGTATTACTATGAGCAAGACCAATTTGGTAAATGGCATCAGATGCAGATAACAAGAGGCGAAACTTGGGGGTCTATGATTGGTGATGGTTCAATAGGGGAATCAATGGATAAATGTAAAAAAGATGGTTTCGGAAATTGGTATAATAACTAATAAATGATAGAATTAGACAGTATTAGAAAGGGTTATTATGAAATTTGGGTGGATGGTGTTAAAATATCTCAACATACTGATCTAGTTAAAGCAAATTCAAGAGGCTTAGAAGAGAAGCATAATAATATGAATAGTGAGGTTGTTTTAAAACAGCCTTACTATAATTTTGAAGTAAAAATAGACACCACAGAAATAGATAGATTAACGCAAGAAAATGAAGATATGTTACAGCAAATTATAGCCTTGCAATCTGCTGCTTCTAATGGAGGTGGAGCAGTTGTTGTTGACCCTCCAGTTATTCAAACCTTAAAAGCGTTTCCAGATGCGTATGGTGGAGGTGCTGATGCTACAGGTGGTAGAGGCGGTAACGTTTACCATGTTACTAACTTAAGTGACCCATTTATAAATATAGATGGTACTAATTACCCTGATACTGACAGTGTAGATTATCCAGGTAGTTTCAGATGGGCTTTAAATCAAGCAAGACCTGCTACTATTGTTTTTGATGTGAGTGGTATTCTTGTTATTCAAAGTTGGCTAGATTGGAGTGGTACAGATTTAACAATAGCAGGACAATCTGCTCCAGTTGGAGGTATTACAGTTTCATCTGTTGCAGGAAACCGTTTTAGAATTAGAAGTAATGGTACAACAGATAATCTTATAATGAGATATATTAGAATTAGACCAGTTAGTGAAAGTGGTGATGATGCTTTTGAACCGTTCGAGGATAATACTATTACAAATGTAATTTTTGACCATTTAAGCGTAAGTTATGGTGGTGATGAAGGATTTAGTATGCGTGTTAATCCTGGTGGAACTATAAACAATATTACATTTCAAAGAAGTATTTTAGCAGAGAATAAAACGGGTTCTTTATACGGTACGTCATGGGATAACACAGTAGCAGGACAGGCTACTATTACAAGTTCTAATATGTCGTGGAACAATAACCTTAGTTTTAATAATTCACATAGAAGTCCTAACGTAACATCTAACGGTAGATTTGATTATATAAATAATATTGTACATAATTGGGAAGATTCAGTTGGTGCAATGTATGGAAATATACAAGCTAATATAATGAACAACTATTTTTCTTTAGGCGAAAGAGCTACGTTTAATGGAGCTGCTATTTCATCTTACTCACAACACAATGGTTGGTCGTTAGACGATGAGCAAGATAATTTAGGTGGATTCTTTACACCAAGTCTTTATATAAATGGTAATGTTGCAGATAAATTAATTCCTACAGATGATGATTATGTTGTCAATGATGATAATTGGAACATGGTATGGCAGTGGAAAAATGCATCTGGGCCAAACGATTATAGAGTAGAACAATCTAATATAGCTTTTAGAAACTTAACACCACCTACGCAAATAGGTCAAGCAATGACTGTACAAAGTGCTGTAGATGCTTATAATGATGTGAGAACAGATAGTGGCACTAATGCTAGTTTAAATGCAGATGGAACTGTTACATATCATACTGATATACCTGATACAGAATATTTAGCTACTATTGCTACAGAGGGTGATTTTATTCATTATAATCAATATGACCAATTTAAACCTTATGATTATAATCCAACATTTCCAACATATAAAGCGTCTGTTGTGGCGGTCGATGGAATTTCCTCCCCAATTAACACAAGACCTGAAGGATTTTATGTAAGTAACGCACACATACCAGAGGCTTATTTAATTGCAAAAGGTTTACCACAAAATGCAACAGTACACAATGATTTGAATCCAACGGGTTACACCTATTTAGAACAGTATCTTAACGAGGTTGATAATTAAAATAAAATAAATATGAGTGCATCAGAGATTATTCCTCTAATATTATCAACAATCGGTGGTGGTGTGTTAGGCGCATTTTTAACATTTAAAATATCATTAAAGAAGCAGAACTTAACGGAATTTGAAGTACTTATAAATCAGTATAAGCATCTTGAAGAAAAGTTACAGAAGAGAGTTGATGGTTTAGAGGTTGAACAAAAGAGACAAAATATAGTTGAAGATAAGTTGCGTGAAAAGGTAACAAGTTTACAAACTCAATTGAATCTATTTGAAAGTAGTTCTGTAGATATTCCTTTGCCTATGTGGATGAAAAACACAAACGGAGAAATGCTTTTTTTAAATAGAAACTACGAAGATTTATTTTTAATCCCTAGAGGTTATAATATGGCTGACTACATTGGTTATAAAGATCATGCAGTATGGTCTAAAGATGTTGCTGATGAATTTGCTAAAAATGATTCTAAAGTAGTTAGAAGCAAAAGACCTGTAAGAAGTATAGAAAGATTAGATGAGGTTAACAGTGGTGAAATTTGGGTAGAGATTTTAAAATACCCAAGAATAATAAACAATAAAGTTATAGGTATTAGTGGTATTGTTTTGAGAACAGGAGACACTAAAGAGGAATTAAAATAATACAAAGTGAAAGATAGAAAAGAAAAGATTGACTTTTTAGATTTAGTAACCCCTTTAGTATGTGTTTATATGGCTTTTTTGTGTGGTTATACTTACTTTTCTAGCCATGATTTAGATGCTAGTTTTAAAAGTGTTGCAATATTATTTAGCTGTAGCTTCTTTTTTTCTTATGGGTTGTTTTCATTCTTTAGAGATTTAAAACTATTTGGAATTGTATGGATGCTAAAATCATTTAGAAAGTTTTTTAAAAAATGAGAGATTCAGATATTTTAATGATAGTCGGTGGTGTTTTTCTTATAGTTATTATTATAGTGCAAATTTGTCAATACATAAAAAATATATGAAAGGAAGTAGATTGATAGTTTTAGTATCGTTAATAGTTGCAGTATCAACAGGAACGTTTTTAGCAATATTAAATAAGTATGGTAGTTGGTCAGACCATCAATTAACAGAGTTAAACCCTCTACTGTCTATTATATTAGCTGCTATTCAATGGACTTTCTTGTTATCTTATTCTGACCACCCTAAAAAGGAAAGAGAAATAACTAAAGTATTTAAAAAATCAGTGAGATTAAAACACGGTTTAATAATAACAGCGTTCTTTTTTCTTTGTGTATTAGTATTAGGTCTTAACGAACCATCAGAAACGATACAAAAACTTCATTTAGTAGCAACTGGTTTAGCAATAACGACTGGTTATATTACTTTATTAACATATCCAGAAACACCTAAAGGACATAAGTACGCTAACATAGGTGCTGCAATAGGTTTAACAGGTTTTATTTTAGGATTTGTATTTAATTTATATAGCGTTTCATGGGCAGAGGTAATAGTTTCCATACCTTTAGCAATATTTATCTTTGTTACTTACATAAAATTTCGTACTTTCGATAAAACTAAAAGATATGAGAGTTGCATTTGTAATAGGACACCATCAAAACAGTAAAGGTGCATTATCAAAATACTTTGGATTGCGTGAGTGGGATTTTTACAACGAAGTAGTTGAAAGTTTAGGTGATGTTTGTATATTTTACCACGATGAAAATATAGGTGGTTATACTTCTAGGATTAAAAAAACAGCAAGTAAAATAAATAAATATCCTTTTGATTTAGTTATAGAATTGCACTTTAATTCTGCCGTTCATCATTCTGCAAATGGATGTGAAACACTTTACTATTATCGAAGCAATAACAGCAGAGACTACGCTAAATTATTTTCTGATGTAGTAAGTGCTGAGACAGGTATAAAATCTCGCAATAGTGGTTTAAAAGCCCTTACAAACAGAAATGATAGAGGTTTTGCTAGTGTGTATTATACAAAAGCACCTACCATCTTAATAGAACCATTTTTTGGTAGTAATGAAGATGATTGTAAAAAGATTCAAAGCCCTGAGAACATGGCTAGAATAATTGAAAAATTTATATCTTTATGTATTTAGAACTCCTGGTATTCGATGAAGATTTAGAAAAAGAGGTATTCGTTCCTTTCACTTTAGAAATAGAATTTGTTAATGGATTTTATTTAGATCCTGCTGATACAAATATAGTTAACCTTATTAGTTACGGACAAACTTACAGCGTAAAGAAATCACACCCACTTATGGCTCAACTACAATACAAAATCAATTGAAAAGAAATATAATTTACATCATAATAGGTTTTATAGTAGCCTTTGCAGTATTAAAACAATGCGAAGGTAAACCAAGAACTATAACAAAGACAGTTACTAAGATTGAGACTATCTATGATACTATCAATAATACTATCATAAATGAAATTCCTAAACCTGTTTATATTGAGAAAACGAAAACGATTAAAGGTAAAGACTCTATTATTTACAAAGACAAGCCTAGCGAAAATACGATTACTTCATCCCAATTTGAGGTGGAACTTCTAAGCAATGATGCGTCTGCAATGCTTACTATAACAGCTAATGAACTTTATGACGTTCAAGGTGTAATAACATATCCAAGAATAGAAACGACCACAAAAACGATTAAAATACGTGACGCTAGTGGTCTTTTTATTTATGGTAACTTACCAATTAATAATATACAATCACCAGAAGTTGGTGTATTGTTTCAGATTAAAAATAAATTATTCATTTCTACAGGAGCACAATACAATCATCTTAGCCAACAACTAGATTACAAAGTTGGTTTAGGTGTTAAAATATGGTAAACATATTAGTTGACAAAAAAAACAAAAAGTAAACTTATAAATTGACAAACTAAAACTAAAAACATGAGTGAAATTAGACCAAGATTAAAAGGAAAGATTAAAAAAGCGTACAACAACATTATAAAAAAGGAAAATAGAATCCTAGTGATAGGTGATTTGCATGAACCATTTTGTTTAGATGAATATTTAGAGCATTGTGTTAACACATACAATAATTATAATTGTAATAGGGTTGTGTTTATAGGTGATGTTATAGATAACCATTACAGTTCCTTTCATGAATCTGATCCAGATGGTTATGGTGCAGGTGAAGAATTAGAACGTGCTATAGATAGACTTCAAAGATGGTATAAGGCATTTCCAAAGGCAGACGTTACAATAGGAAATCATGATCGTTTAATAAGACGTAAGGCTTTTACTGGTGGTATTCCTAAAGCATGGATAAAAGAGTATAGCGAAGTGTTAAACACACCTAATTGGAATTTTACTGATAGGGTTGTTATAGATAAGGTTCAATACATACATGGAGAAAGTGGTAAAGCTATTAAGAAAACTAAAGATGATATGATGAGCACAGTCCAAGGACACAGACATACAGAATTATGTATAGAATACGCTGTAGGTGTTAACTTTAAATTGTTCGGATTAAGTGTTGGGTGCGGAATAAACCATGAAAGCTACGCTATGGCGTATGGAAAAAACTTTAAAAAACCTGCTATTGGTTGCGGTGTTGTATTTGGTGGTAAGATTGGTTTACCTGTACCTATGGAACTATAAAAACTATATGCCCTTATTAATGCATAATCTAAATTACGACGTTAAAAGGGCATATTTATTTTCTCTATCTTAACAAGCATCTTATTTAATTGATGCCTTTTATAATACTTACCACCAACATTAAAACCACGCACACCATAAGTTAACATCTTATTTGTCTTGGTGTTAATAACCTTTTTACATCTTGTTACTTTTAGATGTGGTTGATCCTTAAAATACCAATATACTTTAAATGTTAAATTTACGTGTTCGTAGTTCATTTTCAATTAGTTATGTGATTGTGTGTTAACTATACACCATTGTTAGCAACAATTGTTTATGTAGTCATATATGTTACCTTTTACATCAATAGTCTTTAAACTAACATCTTTGTCTACTAATTCATTTTTGTCATATTCATACCTTTTATTAAGGTCATACGCATACGAAACTTCCAAAGGCTCTAATTCTGTAACAACAAATAATCTTTGTCCGTTAACCGTTTGGTTTATATCTATGATACTTCCTTTTCTAATAATCTCGCCTTTTCGGTCTGTTAACACACAACTGTTGCTAACAACGTTTATACCTAATAGCTCTGCTTGTTCTTTAATCGTTTCTCTAGTCATTTTTATAAGTTTTATTTATTAATCAATATTTATTTCTATTTGTACGCTACTAGGCATACACAAGTAACGTTGTAAAACATAGCCTTACTTCGTCAATATTTTAGATAACCATCTATAACAGTGTTTAAAACCTATTGCACATTCTAATCTTGCAGTGGTTTCTTTTTCTGTATAGTAAGTTTCTACAAAGTCTTTTAATTCAATGTTAGCTTCTTCTAATGTCGGCAACGATTTCACAACACCAGATAAAGCCAAATTTTTAACTAAAGTATGTATAAGTCCTCTGCCTTCTTGCAAAAGTATTTTATCACTTTCATCTCTGTCATCATCTAAAAGTTCCCATAATATTTCATCAATTCTAAATAATCCTTTTTTTAATTCCATTGTTTTGTTATTTTTTATTCATTAAAAATCAGTCCTTATCCATCACGTTAGCCACAATTAAAACCCTTAATATGGTTTTCTATATCCAGTTTTATATCATCAGGATGTGCATGGCTTTCTAAATCTACATACTCGCAAAAGGTTTTTAACAGTTCACGTTGTTGGCTAACACTACCTATACGTAATTGCTCTTCAACGCCATTTAATTTGTGCAGTAATTTAGATTCTGCTTTTATAGATATTTCACCCATATTTTGAAGATGTAATACCTCGTATCTTAATTCTTTAATCTTGTCTTTCATTTTTGTTATCTTTAGTTTTAAATTCACGCAACTACGCATAGCCTTGTCCGTTGTACACAATTAAAGGGTTTAGTGTTTTAAAGTTCCCTATATAAATCATACATTTCTTCTTTAGTATTTATTTGCTCATCGTCAACTATGTATTTTTCATTCTCATTTTCAAAGCCAAGTAACCAATCCTCAAAGTCTTTAGTGTATTTGCCCTTTAACAGTTCGCTTTGCTGTACAACACCGTATAACTTCAATTGCTCTTTTAGGTATTCTTGCAAGCCCCATCGCAAATTATTTTCGGCTTCTTTTCCTCGTGGGTTATTACCATTTAACAACACGTCTTTTATAAATTTAATGGTTCTATCTTCTGTCATTGTTTATTAAGTTTAGTTCCAAATTTACGCAACTGAAAGTTATACAATTACGTTGTACACAATTAAAAAATATCGTGTAGGTGGTCGCTTTCAAAGTTCATTCCTCCTAAATCTTCTTTGTTAGGTGGTTTTATTATTCCATCAGGTTTAGGTTTCCAATCAGGGAAAACCATTTTAAAATCTTTAATTGCATCCCTTACCATGCTCGGTACGTAAGTGTGTCTACCATCTGCATATCGGATAGCCATCCAAATGGTTTCCTCAAATGCGTGTTTTAGCTTTTCTATTTTCTGTTTATCTGTCATAATGATATTTTTTAAAAGATGTACAACATTATATAAAAGGCATTAAAACGACCTTTTATATTTAGCGTTAGCCACAATTTTTAACTATCCTATTTTCAGGAGTTATATTAAGGTATTTGTGTATTTTTAAGGCTAATTCCCATTCTGTTTTTTCAATATCTTTATCTTGGTTTTGGTCTATAGTTGTATTAAACCATTGTCTAATGTGGTTCAGTTCGTTATCATAAAAAAAACAGTGGCTAACACGTTGTATAAGTAATTGCTCTTTACTGTATAATTCAATTAGTTCAGCCCATTGCTCTTTTATTGGTAACGGTATATTATTCTCTGGCCAATGCTTGTCTATAAATTTTGGTATTTCCATTTTATTTTTTATTAAGTTTAGTTATTAATTTCATCGTCGCAACTACTCATACAACATCAACGTTATGATGCAATTAAAAAAGCACATAACAAAGGCTATAAATAATAACTACTTATAGATTGTTAAAATTTGGCTTTTGTGTATAATCAACAAATCACCCTTTTGCTTAAATTCTATAAAGTTCTCGTCTATATCCCATTCTTTCCAACTTTCAATGTATTGGTGTGTTGTTCCGTAATTTGTTCTAATACTGTACATATTTATTAAGTTTTGTAATTATTAATCCGTTACTATTCATAGCCAAACCGTTGTAAATAATAAAAAAAAGCCACCTGTAAGTACGGCTTACTCATATCTAAAAATGAGTACAAATATATTTAACTTGAATTGGTTCAAGTCTAAAATACTCTCCTCTTACCCTAAACTCATTGTAAAGATTGTGTAACTTTTTTTCAATATCATAATTCCAAACCCTAACCATTTCTATACTTGGTTTTTCGCTTTGTAAAGTTCGCTCTCTAACTTTAGGATTTACGCTCTTACCTATTTTATATAAACCATTATGTTTATCTTTCATTAAATAAGTTTTTGTTTTAATATCATTATCAACTGAATTATATTGTTGTCCATTTACAATGCCATTTTCCCAATTTAAAATAACTTCATCTGTTATTAAATATTTATTCCTTGTTTTTTTAATAAAATCTTTTTTACATCGTTTTTGTACGGCTCTTTTAGATATACCTAATTTTATTGCAGTTTCTCCAACAGTATAAATTTTATTATCTTTTACATTATCACCTTCTAAAAGTTGTATTTTAAGTTCTAAAAGTTGTATTTTAAGTTCTAAAAGTTTATTATTTTCCATTTTGTTTTAGTTTTATTTGCCTTACGGCATTTGCATTCCTTTTTTTTACAATTCACAACACTACCTAAAGCACATTAAAACGATGCTTTAGCTTTAACGTTAGCCACAATTAATTGCTATAATTTTCTAAAAAGTCATCTACATTTGCCTCATCGTGTCTTGCATACATTTTATCTTCTTCCATATATTTAGCAAACGCAATTAACAGTTCACGTTGTTGGCTAACATTGTGTAACAATAATTGCTCTTTACTGTAATCTTCAATCGCCTGTATAATGTCTTGCAATTCTGTAATATCAAATTCATCAAAGAATCCATTATAATTTTCACTTAAATACTTTTCTGCATCCATACTTGTTATATTTAGTTCTTAATCCACGCAACAATTGTTACACTTTCCGTTGTGCGTAATACTAATGCACTAATGTTACATAAACTCTATCGTTTAGTCTAAATTTACCTTTCATAGAACTATACTGGTAAGGTAGTCTTAGGTTTAATATACCGCTATCAGTATCAGAGGTAGATGCAATTCCTTCTACTTTGAATTTTAATTCTTCATCTTGTGTTTTGTTTGCAATATTTTTTAATTCACTAATAGCTGTGTTTTTAGTTATTTCGTGATTGCAAAGTTTTTCAATAATTTCTTCTATTCTCATAATCGTACTACGCACAACACTATATATAATTAATAGCCTGTGTTGTGCTTGTTTTAAAGGCTGTTAAGTGTTTAATAATTTAGTTTTTAAATAGATAGTAATCGCTTATTTACGGCTACTAATCATATATTTTAACGTTAGCAAACATTAAAACGCACAATAACAATATGTATAAATAATAAAATTACTCATCATATACCCATTTAATAACTTCTACTATCATTCCACTCCCTGTAATAGCACAACGCCATTCAGTACATTTTTCATTAGCACAAGCACATCTAAATAAGTGCCTTTCTTGTCCATCAGAACAAAGTGCTATTACATCTTTTCCTTTAATTGGTAGTTCCATATCCGTAATTTTACTATTCATACATTTAACGTTACCAACTTCTAAAACCATAAAGATTTATCATTATTGCAAACAGTGTTAAAACTATTATGGTAGATATTATTAATACTTTTACTTGTAGTGTTAGATTTTTCATGATTATTTATTTAATAGGTTTTTAATTTTCTCTCTTGTCGTATAGTTTAACCGCTCCCAGTCCTTAGAACACCAGTAGTGTACTCGTTGATGACTTAGATTGTGCTTCAATGCAAACTTATACATCGTTCCGTTTTGAAGTTCAATTACTTTCTTTAAATCCATGTTTATTTTAATTTAGTGCAATATACAAATAAAATATTTAATAAAAAAACTTATTTTGTGTATTTATTAAAATAAAGTTTTGTATATTTGTCACATAAACAAAAACTTATAATTATGGAAACGCACAACATCACATTTTACGGAACACCTTTAGAGGTGACTGGAACTTATTACAAAGGTGGTTGGGGATCTTGGGAAGAGATGCCAACAGTAAGCCAATTCGAGATTGATAAAGTAGAAATAAACGGAATAAATGTCAACGAACTACTTGAGGACAGAATGTTAGAATTAGAACACGAAATATTAGCTAAACACTACGATTAATTATGAAACTACACGAAGGAACAGCAAGAGAATTATTATTTACTCAGAAGGGTAAACGTATAATCGTAGAGACTAAGAAAGATATTAAAGACAGAAAAGTTAGACGTGAACAGAAAGCGTTTTTAATTGAATCTATATCTATAATAATTGCAGGTGCTATATTAGGTGCATGTATAATCACAATTTTAACAAACTAATTATGAGCGACAAAAGCAAAGAAACTAGCATGAAGATAGTAGTGTTATGTGTAATGATACTATCATGTATCGTAATCGGATTAAATATAGCAACTTTATTATGAGAATTATTATAGCAAAATTTGAGATAGAGGACAACGACTTAATTGAACATAAGTTGTTTCAAGAACTAGATAGTTTAGGTTGTAAAGACTTTACTAAACTACCTGATACTAAGGATCTTTACGACACAGACCAAATATTTAGATCGTTATGTAGGGCTGAGAAAGTTGCTAAAAACAAGAAAAAAGACTATATTGCGAAGAACAAATTAAAACTAAAACAATGAAACGAGACAAAATTGCAGCGTTATACGCTAAGTACGAATTAGAAAAAGAAGATGTATTTAAGCATCAGCATTATCTAATCATTACCAGAAGTGGAATAGAAAAAATACAAGGGAGAGAAAAGATTGACATTAACTTTGATGTCATAAAGTGTGAACCTAATTTCTGCGTAGTGAAAGCTACATCAGGAGCATTACAAACGTTTGGCTCAGCTATCAAAGGTGCTACATTTAAAGATGGTAATACTAATTCATGGTATGTTATGGAAATGGCAGAGAAACGTGCGCTAAGTAGATTAGTATTAAAACTAACAGGGTTCTATGAGTTAGGTGTATTTGGTGAAGATGAATCAGAAGATTTTAAACGTGGATAAGATACTAGACAAAATAAGTAGTATCATTGAAACCTATGAATCTGGTGCGTTTAAAGATTTACATGTTATGCATAGAGAACTAACGTGTAACATGTATTACCTAAGCCAAGAGCAAGTTAAAGCGCATCAGCACTGGAATAAGACCTACTACAATAGTAAAGAGAAAACAAACGCTGCTAAAGAGCGTGAGTGTGATAAATTAGTTCCTGAGTTATATTTATGTCGTAAGATAATGGAAACAGCAAAGGGTGTGAGTATAGCGATGGGCTATGAAATTAAAATGAATTAAAACAAATAAATTATGTTAGAAGAAATAGCGTGTGAGTTTGCTAAATGGATGATTAACGAAGGTTATGAGGATAATTGGAAAGATGTAGATAATGATGGGAAAACATGGTCTAATATTAACGATGAATTAGCATTATATGATAAAGGTAAAACACCAAATAGAACAAATGTGGAAAGATGTAAAATAGAAGATTTGTTAAATGATTTTTTAATTAATAACGATTATAAATAAATAGTAAATTATGGAAGTAACAGGTAAGATTACAAAGATTTTAGAAAAGGTAACAGGACAAAAGAAAGATGGTTCTGGTGATTGGGTTAAACAATCATTTACATTAGAAACATCAGAACAGTATAACAACTTATATTGCTTTGAGTTATTCGGTGAAGAAAAGGTAGAAAATTTTAATAAGTACAATTCTATAGGACAAGATGTTAAGGTAGATTTTAACGTTAGTACTAATGAATGGAAAGGAAAGTACTTCACATCGTTACAAGCATGGAAGGTGTTTAAAGCAGAACCAGACACAACAGCTATTAATGCTGCTACTGCTAAAATAGATGCAACGTTTGAACCTGCTGGTGATTTAAACACACCTCAAGACGATCTGCCTTTTTAATGAAGGCACACACTAAAATTTATTTAAAAGCATTAGGTTACGATGAAAGCGATTTCATGCCTTGTGAAATAACAGGCGCAACTGGTGTAGATATACATCACATTGTAAATCGTGAAAACCGAATAGAAAACCTAATGCTTTTAACTAGGTTTCAGCACCAGGAACTAGGAGAGGTAAAATCTAAGATGTGTTACTTACTAAAGGTACACATGGAATTTTTAGAAGCTAATGGTGTTAGATTTAGTACAGAATGGTTTGATGAACAACTAAAAAAGTATAGTATTTATGAAGGAGACTAAAAATATCATAAGGTTAATTATAATTTCTATTATGATGATGCCCCCGTTTTTATTTATAACTTTAATTTACATCTATTTTAAAAGGCAGAAATGAGAAGAAACGCAAAGGTAGATATTAACCAACCAGAATTAGTAAAACAGATTAGATCGTTAGGTGGTTACGTACTGCATTGTCATCAACTTAAAAATGCATTCGATATACTTGTAGGTTACAACGGAAACCTGTACATAATAGAGATTAAAAACGATGCTAAAGGTAAGTTAACATCTGGTGAAATGAAATGTAAGATAGGCTTCGAGAAAGTTGGTGTACCTTACTACACAATATACAATATTGAACAATTTATAGAAATAACAAAACAATGAAATACTACAAAAACGAACAAGACTACGATGTTATAGACATCTGCACAGACTACAATCTAAACTTTAACAGAGGCAATATCCTTAAATACATCGTAAGGGCAGGTAAGAAAGATGATGAACTACAAGACCTTCATAAAGCGTTAGATTACCTACTGCGAGAAGTAGAACATTTAGAAATAACACAAAACTATTATAAAATATGAAACTTGAAGAACTGATAAATATCATTGACAATAAATTAGAATCTGATATTAAATCTAAAAGCCGAAAAAGAAATAACGTGTATGCTAGAAAACTTTACTGTAAACTAGCTTATGAGTGTGTTAAAGAAATAGAAATATCAGAATATGGTGTAGAAATTAAGACACGTTATAGGTATCAAGATATAGCAGATACATTAAATGTTAATCACGATCTAATTTATTATCACAGAACTACTTTTGATGCTGTAAATGACAGATACAAAAACGTGTACAACGAAATTATAGATGAATACGATTTAGATATACGTAAATTAGGCGTAAAAAAAACTTATGCACCAGTTTTAAGCGAAGCACAAAAAACGCTTTTAAACGACTTAAAAAAATTAAGTGATAGTGATATACTAGAGTTTAGAGAAACACGCTTAAAACCGTATCTAAATATGCTTAAAACAAGTGTTAAACAAAAACAAGCGATACAAGTTGTAGGAGCAAGATTAATAAGATAACAAAAGCCGAGCTTCGTTAATATTAACGCTTTTAATTCGTCAAAAAGTGGCTCGGTTGTTTGTTTATTAAATATAATTGTTGTAATATTGCAACAGTTACCGTCCGATATTATAGTAACAAAGAAATAACACAAACCCTATAATGAATCAGAAGTCGGACGCTGAGGATTTATAGGGTTTTATGTATTAATATTATGGCAGAAGGTAAAAATAAAATAGTAGTTTATGCTGATTGGTTAGGTAATTTTGAAGACTTAACCGATGAAGAGTTAGGTAAATTAATGAGGCATTTCTTTGAGTACGTTAACGATCTAAACCCAGTACTTGAAGATAGACTTTTAAGTATAGCATGGAAACCAATACAAGCAACTTTAAAAAGAGATTTAAAGAAGTGGGAAACATACGTTGAAAAGCAGAAAGCCAATGGTAAAAAAGGTGGTAGACCTAAAGCCAAAAAACCCAAGCCTTTATTTGAAAACCCAGACGAACCCAAAAAAGCCGATAGTGTTAGTGTAAGTGATAGAGATAGTGATATTATATATAACGATTTATCATTTTTAGAATCTTGGTCAAAAGCAAGAAAGCACTATCTTAATAAACCTACTCACATAAAGAAATTAGATTTTAACGAGGCTAATAACTTTAAAGACTTAGTTAAAGACTATACACCAGAAGAAATTAAAACAGGTATCTATGGACTATTTAAACAAAAGAATAGAAACATTAGCAGTATGTATTTAAAGCCTAAACACTTCTTAGAGAACTTTGTTAAATACTACAACGCTGAACTATGTAAAGATTATGAGTTATACGGAAAAGGTGAAAAACTAAAAACAGAATTATGATTAAAAAACTAGATATAAAAGACTTTGAAAATCAAGAGCCCGAATTTGACTACGATAAAATGTATCAAGATTGTTTTGTTGATTTAGATTTAGTAATAGAAAGACCACCTATGGCTATAAGTATTGGAACTTATGAGTTTAACGGTGAAACTTATGACAATGCTGTTCATACTTACGGAGAGTTTAGTGCAACTGTAGCACCATCTAAAACAAAGAAAACGTTTTATAAGTCTGCTTTAATATCTTCTTATATTGGTGGTGAAACTATAAACTTTTTTGATAATATGAAAAGCCACAGAGATAAGGAGTTTTATATTGTAGACATAGATACAGAACAAGGTAAATTTTACGCTCAACACGCTTTTAGAAGAGTTGAATTGATGACAGGTGCTAAGTATAAAAATTACTTACCGTTTGCAATGAGAAGTAAAACACCTGAAGAGCGTGTTAAGTTTGTAGATTGTCTTTTAGAAGATCCAAGATACAAAGGAAAGATTAAATTTATATCTATTGATGGTATTGCTGATTTAGTAGAGAATACAAATGATATTATTATGAGTGCTAAGATAGCTCAGAAGGTTTTAAAATGGACTGATGTTTATGGTGTTCACTTGCATACGGTAATACATAAGCTAATGAATATGGAAAGGCCTACAGGTCATTTAGGTTCTTATATCTTAAAAAAGGCTGAGTCTGTTGTATTCTTAGAGAAGATTGATCCTGATGATAAGCACTCAGATATAAAGGTTATACATAAATACAGTAGAGGTAGAGACTTTCCAGATTTTGCTTTTAACATTGATAAAAATGGATTACCTTATAAAACAGATTACATTGATTTAAACAATACTGATCCAGATATATAAAATTATGAACATATTAGAATTATTCGCAGGTAGTAGGTCTTTTGGTAAAGTAGCAGATTTAAGAGGTCATCAAGTATTTAGCGTAGATTGGAAAGCCTTTGATGGTATTAGTTTAGTTATTGATATAGAAGATTTAGAGGAAGATATGTTGCCTTTTATTCCTGATGTTGTAATTGATGGTAGACCATGTACTACATATTCAATGGCTGCAATATCACACCATAGACACGAAAACGGTAAACCTAAAACAGAATTTGCTGCAAAATGTGATAGGATGAATATAAAACTAAATAATTTCTATAAAAAATGGGATTGTATTTATTATATTGAAAATCCTAGAGCGATGTTAAGAAAAATGGACTTTATGAAAGGAATGGATAGAACCACAGTCACATATTGCAGTTATGCTAAAGTATTAGGTGGTTCTGGTGATACTAGAATGAAACCTACAGACATATTTTCTAACAACATAAAAGATATGTTTAACCCTAACGGATGGCAGCCTAAACCAATGTGTTTTAATGGCAATACTAAATGCCAACATGAACCTGCACCAAGAGGATCTAAAACAGGAACGCAAGGATTAAAAAACAACTACGAAAGGTCTAAAGTACCTTATGAGTTAGTATTAGATATTATTAAAGCAACAGAAAACAAATTACTATGATAAACACAATAACAAAAGCCATAAGCCATTTTAAATGGAGATTTCAAAACGGATGGAAACCTACACAAAGAGACGTGGAAGCATACAACCAGATAGTAGAGTTCACAGAAAAAAAACACGCTGAACAGTTTGTAAATCAAGAACTTTTCGCTAAATTGTACATCAAGTACTATAGCGAACTAATAAAATACTATAAAGCATCTGTTTTAGATAAAGAACCACAGAAAGAAATTAACCGTATTTTAGACACACCAATAGAACAACTAATACAGGAATTCTGCAAGACAGTTAAAGAAGTTGAACAAGGTATTAAGTTAGATGCAAGTGGTTTAGACTATGTTAAGCAACTAAACATGACAGACGAAGAAAGAGCAGCGATACCATTAGATGCAAAGGCAGAAGGGATTACAGAAGCAGAAGCAACAACAAATCTAACGGCAATGATAAACTTTGCTTTAAATAATTACTAACGGATGGTAATATGGTTAGTGGCTTTTCGCCATTAATTATATTTAGTGTTACCCACTGTTATTTTTGAGCGGTGGCAAATTAATTTGATAAAATTAAAATATGATAGATTTAAGATTAGGTGATTGCCTTGAAGTAATGAAAACAATTGAAGATAATAGTATTGACGCTATTATAACAGACCCACCTTACGGAACGACTGCCTGTAAATGGGATAGTGTAATTGATTTTGATTTGATGTGGGAACAACTGAATAGAATAATAAAACCTAATGGTGCAATAGTTTTATTTGGTAATGAACCCTTTAGCAGTGTTTTAAGGGTTAGTAATATAAAAAATTACAAGTATGATTGGGTTTGGGATAAAAATAAGCCTACAGGTATGCTAAACGCTAAAAGACAACCATTGAGAAGGTTTGAAAATGTAATGGTGTTTTATAAAAAGCAATGTACTTACAACCCACAAAAAACAATAAACCCTAATGGACCAGAAAAAAGAAGCCTGTACGCTTACAATAGAGAAAATGAAGGTGGTGAAACAACAGGCGAAATAAAACAAGGTGGTGTTTCTTCTGATTATGAAGCGGATAAATTACTGCCTGTTAATATACAAGTTTTCAAAAAACCTAATAAACCAAAACACCCAACACAAAAGCCTGTTTTATTAATGGAATACTTAGTAAAAACGTACACAAACGAAAACGAAACGGTTTTAGATTTTACTATGGGAAGTGGAACAACTATGTTAGCTTGTAAAAACCTTAATAGAAACGGAATAGGAATAGAGAAAGACCCGAAATACTATGCCGTTGCAGTAGCACGTGTAGATGGCTAAAAAATAATTGTGGGTAACGTTAAAATGTATGGTTAGTTGCGTGAATAAAAACTAAACTTAATAAAAATGAAAATAAATAAATTTCCAACAACTGAAAAAGAAGTGATAGCCTTTGAATTAAAACACAAAGACAACTACAAAGAACCAAAAAAATGGGATACCATTGATGACATAATAAATAGTAAGCAATTAACTATACATAGTGTTAGCAAATCGTTTTTAAAAATACTTAAAACCTTTATAAATAAGCGATTAGTTTGGTTTAGTATTGTAGCTATTTGGTGTGCCTTTTGGGTGTTTATGATTTTTAAATATGTTTGCTAACAATGGTATATAGTTAATAAATGTATTACTTTTAACCTAAAACATCAATAAATACAGCAATAGTTATGACAGCAAAACAAGAAGCAACAAAATTAGTAGATAAATTCTATTATAGACTTTACGAACTACAACGTAATCCAGAAATTGAATTAGTTATGAATCAGGCAAAGGCTTGTGCTTTGATTTGTGTTAATGAGATGTTAGAAGAGGTTATAAAAGAAGATCGTTCTTATTGGGAAGAAGTTAAAAAAGAAATAAATAAATAAATATGAAAAAAGTATTATTAATATCAGCATTAGTATTTATATCAATGCAAACTAGAATCATTCACGTAGTTGAAGATGGAGAGTTACCAACACATACTCCGAAATGCAGAACGATTACAGAAGGTCAGATTAAATATGATTGTTTAACAATAGTAGAAAGATGAATATAACAGTAGAACTAAAGGAAGATAACTTAGTATTAAACGGTGTTAAGTTGGGTTATTATAACCAGGAAGAACTAAAAGAACTGGTTAAAGATATGGATTATATTGCACACCATAAGCACGATCTACCGCAGAAATATAAAGACCATTACGAAATATCTATAAGAGATATAAATATGGGTGTATGGGAAGTATCACAAATTAGACAACTTATTGAACAAGTAGAACTACATTGTTAATTTTTTTTATTATATTGCAATATGTTAGACGAACTTAGTAAAAGAGATTCAGAATGGCGTAAGATAGCCTTAAAGATATGTGGTAATAAATCGCTATCTGATGATATTGTTAATGACATGTATCTAAAGATGTATAAACTTCAACCAAATGAGATTAAGACTTCTTACATAGCTTATGCCATGTATCACATTTGGATCAACATGTTGAAAGTTAAAGAGAAAACATTATTTTTAGATGATATTAATTATATCGAAACAAACGATAACGACTACACAACACAACTAAGGTTAAGAGTTAACAACGCTCTAGAAGAGTTAGGGCTATTAGATAAGGAAATGCTATTACACACTCACGAGAAAAGCCTTCGTAAAACTGCAAAGATGCTAGACATGAGTTATGGAAAGGTATTCTATCAAAAGAATTTAGCCTTAGAGAAACTTTTAAAAACTAACGGTATTAAAGAATGGGAAAATGAAAGATAAAGAATATTACGAAAACTTAGACAAGCGAACTAAGGAATACAAAGAGTGGAAAGATAGCCAACCATCAGAAGAACAATTAGAAGATGCTGCTGAAAATATAACTAAAGGTTTGGGTGATATGGTAGCCTCTGTAACTAAAGCGGTAGGTATTGAACCATGCGAAGGGTGTAAGAAGAGACAAAGTAAATTAAATTTATTAGGGCATCAAGCAGAATACTTCTTTAAGAAATACAAACCAAACCCTTTTACAGATACTGATATAATACAATGGGAAGCGTTTACTAATAGAGATAATCAAAATCTAATTATACCTGCTGACCAGAAGCTAATAGTTAGACTGCTTAGAGACATTTTAAACATGTCTGTTAAACCTTGCTCAACTTGTAGTTCGTCAGTATGGAAAAAGTATATTAACATGATAGACACAGTATATGAGCGGAATTAAAAACAAGAAACAAACACTAATACAACGCATTAAAGTATTAGAGAAGATGGTGAGCTATTTATATTTCAAAGATAAGCAAAGAGATGAGCCAGATGAAGAGGAGTAAAGAGATTAAAGAGCTATACGACTATCTAAAAGACTTCATGGATAGAAATAACCTAAAGACTTTAAAAGTTAATTGTACGATGTCTATAACAGGTGAAACGCTTAATATGACAGAATCACATAACTACAATTAGATTATATAAGATTTTTTTTGTATATTCGTTTAAACAATAAAACTAAATATTATGAAAACTTTAAAATTATTACTTATTGCGTTACTATTTGCATCTTGCTCTGCTGAGAGTATAGACGAAGATCCAGAACCTATTTTTATTGATAGATGTGGTATCGTGGAATACAAACAATTTAATACAGGTGATTCAAGCTGCTACTATAGGATAGCAGTTAAGGTTGATGAATCTTCTACTTTTTACAGATGCTTGACAGAATTAGAGTTTGGAGAAATCGAAGTAGGTGATGAGTATTGCTATGGACAAATACAAATTAATTAACAAAATAGACTGATTTTTGTTATATTAGTAGAATCAATTAAATGATTTATTTTGATTATGTCAGATGGAAGAAAAAATAACGGTGCTAAAAAAGGTGTGCATCAAGGTCAAGGTAGAAAGCCTAAAGCAGATGAGCTAAAACTAATAGAAGAACTATCTATATATGATGACATTGCTAAGAAGTGTTTAGAGAATGGTATTAAGGATGGTAACTATCAGTTTTGGAATAAGTTTATGGAATACAGATATGGTAAACCTAAAGAGCGTATGGATGTAACTTCAAATGATGAAACATTAAACCTACCAATTATAAACTTTGTTAAAACAAAATCCTAAAGAGTTAGATTTAAACGATAAATACAATAGCCTTTGGTATGCTGACTGTAGATATTTTATTATAACAGGTGGTAGGGGTTCTGGTAAGTCGTATGCAGTAACAGTTTTCTTAACCTTGCTAACAATGGCTAAAGGTTTTAGGGTGCTGTTTACTCGTTTTACAATGATTTCAGCACACCTTTCTATTATACCTGAGTTCTTAGAAAAGATTACTTTAATGGGTTTAGATAGTTTATTCAACATAAACAAAACAGAAGTAGTTAATACATCTACAAAAAGCGATATTATATTTAGAGGTATTAAAACATCAGCAGGTAACCAGACAGCAAACCTAAAATCTTTACAAGGCGTAAGTACATGGGTTTATGATGAGTGCGAAGAGGAACAGTCAGAAGATAGATTTGATACAATTGATTTATCTATACGTCAAAAAGGAATACACAATAGAATTATATTAATACTAAACCCAACCACAAAAGAACATTGGATATATAAACGTTTCTTTGAAGCTAAAGGTGTAGAGGGTGGATTTAATGGTGTTAAAGATGACGTGTGCTATATTCATTCTACATACTTAGATAATAAAGAAAACCTGTCAGAAAGCTATTTAAAACAGATTGAAAACATAAGAGTTACTAACCATAAGAAGTATCAACATAAGATAATGGGTGGTTGGCTAGATAAGGCAGAGGGTGTTGTCTTTGAAAATTGGCGTTTCGGTAAGTTTAACCCTGACGGACTACAAACATCATGTGGTATGGATTTTGGTTTTAGTGTTGATCCTGATACGATAACAGAAGTAGCAATAGATAAGAAGCATAAAAAGATATACTTAAAAGAATTACTATATCAGAACGGACTAAAGACTGATGACCTGGTTAAGATAGTATTAGATAGAGTAGGTAGAAAGTTAGTTATAGCAGATAGTGCAGAGCCTAGACTAATAGCAGACTTAAAATCTAAGGGTGTAAACATACAAGCAGTTAAGAAAGGAACTATTGAGAGTGGTATAACTATAATGCAAGGCTATGAATTAATAGTAGAGCCTAATAGCAGCAACATTGCTAAAGAGTTAAACAACCATGTATTTGCGGACAAGGGTTCGAAATTATACGTTGATGATTTTAACCATGCGATAGATGGAAGCCGTTATAATATCATCTACCATTTAGACAATCCAAACAGAGGAAACTACGACCTAAGATAAATTAACAAAAACACGATAAATTTGTTATATAAAAGATGACACAAGTAAAGATAACTATACCAACAAAACTAAGTGAGATTAAGCTCAGTCAATATCAGAAATTTGCACGTACAACTAAGGATAGCGAAGATGATAAATTTATAGCACGTCAGATAGTAGGTATCTTCTGTGACATACCTGATACTGTAGTAGGACAGATTAAAGCGAAAGACTTTGAAAGCATCGTAACAGACATTACAAATGTCCTAAGTATAAAACCTGAGTTTAAAACTAAGTTTGTATTAGATGGTGTAAAGTATGGATTCATTCCTGACCTAGAAGATATAACAGTAGACGAAAAGGCAGACCTTGACACATACCTATCTGATATGGATAAGATGGATAAGGCAATGGCTGTAATGTACAGACCTATAACAACACAGACAAAGCGTGGTTATCTTATAGAGGATTACAAAGGTGAAGGTAAAAGTTTAGATGTTAGTTTAGATATTGCGTTTGGTGCTAATGTTTTTTTTTCGACTTTAATGAAAGACTTACTGAGCTTTACCCAGAACTTTATCAACGATCAAGTGGAGCACAGTCCGAAGCTATCGCAAACTTTGGAAGCAAATGGGGTTGGTACAACAGCTTTTATCAACTCTCTGGAGCAAACATTTTCAAGTTTAAAGACGTTGGTAAACTTAGACTACATGAAGCATTAATGTTTTTAAGTTTTGAAGCAGATAAAAACCGATTAGAGGCAGACCTAATAAAGAAAAAGAAATGAGTTATAATAGTTTAATAGAAACACTTAAAGAAACGTTTGAATCAGATGCAATGGTTAGCACAGTTGTAACAGGTGATGCTACAGAGGTTGATAACTATAAAAAGAATCTATTTCCTTTGGTACATATCGAAGTAGACAACTCACCATTTTTAGGTGTAGCAAATACATCATCAAGCCAATACAATGTTATTATAACAGTGGTAGATATTAGAGATATAAATAAGGAAGAGGATAGAGATAAGTTTTGGAAGAACGACAATAGACATGATAACTGGAACACCACAAGGCACATACTACGAACAGCAGAGGTTAAGATGATTAAGGAAGTATATGGTGAGAATATTAATTTAGTAACCACTACAGGTGCTGAGTTGTTATCATTTGTTCGTGAAAATACATTAGATGGTTGGCAACAGACATGGACGATAGACGTGCCAGATGAATACGTAAGAGCTTGTGATGTCTAAGAAAATAGAACTTAACGAAACAGAAAAAGCGTTAGAGAAGTTTCTAAAGGACGTGATTAAACAAGCACGTAAGAACTTAGAAGCTAAAGGTATTAATGCATCAGGTAGGTTATCAAGTCGATTTAGACAAAGTTATAACGTAGGTGAAAATAGTATAGAGGGTACTATCACAGGCGAGGACTATGCTAAGTTTATTGATTTGGGTGTTGCGGGTGTTAAAGGTGGTAAATCTTTAGGAGGTTTTAAATACAAATCGAAAGGAGGAAAGACAGGACTAAAAGGTATGCCACCGCCAAAAGCATTTGATAAGTGGAATATTAGAAGAGGTAGAGCAGACAGAGATGAGCAAGGTAGATTCTTGACACGTAAACAACTTAATTTTAAAACTGCTGTAGGTGTATTCAATTACGGTATTAAGCCGACTAGATTTTTTAGTAGTGCGTTTGAAGATGAGTTTAAAAATCTACCACAAGAATTAGTAGAGGCGTACGGATTAGACGTAGAAACATTTATGCAATTTATATTAAAAGAATAATGGCAGATTTTAGTAGAGCAACGATAACATTTTTAATAGACTTCGATATAGACTATGGCTGTAAGCTATCTTATATTGATGAGAATAGTGTATTTTCTAGTCAAGAGTGGACATGGGTAGCAACACGTTCAGCATCATTTGAAGTTACAACAGGAGTCCCAACAGTAACACCTGGTCAGACAACAACAACTTTTTTTGATAGTGCTTTTGATCTTGATAATCCAGTTGGTTTTACAACTTCGAGGAATGTAAATGCTATAGAAATTATATCACAAGTAGAAGGTTTTAATTTTGATGGGCTTAAATGTACTGATGCATCAGGAACTAGATTAGTAGAGGGTGTTGATTTTACGATTGTATTTGATAATTACGTTGCACCTGTAGATTATTCAAATATAGAGTTCGCATTAGTTAACTCTCCACACTATGTAAACATACCTTTTAACTTTACAACAACAACATCAGCAACTATTAACCTATACGTTTGGGATGGTGCATTAGCATCTGTTCCTGTAACCCCTTCATATACCTTAACTATACCTAGACCATCAACAAACTTTTCAGAGTTTAATGTTGATTTAGCTAAGTTAATACAAGAACAACTAAACCCAAAACCAGTAATTGATTTAGCACTCACTACACAAGTTGTAGATAGTACAAGTAATTCTGTTAAGTGGGTTTACTTCACAGCAAGTTACACAGATGCAGTAGAAAGCATATCAGATATACAGGGTACATTTGTAGCAGTAGATGGATATGGTTATTATAACGAAGGTGTAAATCCTACAAAGCCATCAGATAATATTTTAACATTAGCATCTATACGAAAGGTAAGCAGAGATGGTTTTATATTGTTTCCAT
>Ga0208767_1000283_pt1 | contig 39054 bp, 49 predicted proteins | sample VirMetDEL_Mar_21_FD_184514 | JGI IMG/M metagenome (GOLD analysis project Ga0208767, IMG submission 184514) | Aqueous microbial communities from the Delaware River and Bay under freshwater to marine salinity gradient to study organic matter... | ecosystem: Environmental > Aquatic > Marine >...
CTCGATTGGCACGGCGCTGCCTCTGTTTACCGGAGACAGAGAACTGACGATGCCTGGAGTCTATGACACTTCCGGCGAGATTTACTTGCGCCAGGATCAGCCTTTTCCCAGCAGCATCTTGAATATCGCAATCGACTACGAAACTAACGAGTAATTATGATCCAATACGTTGGCTATCTGATGATGGCGAAGATGGCGCTGGATGGAATCGGCGGCTACATGCAAAGCGAAGCTGCTGAACGGCGTGCCAAGCAACAAGCCATGCTGTACCGGAAGCATGCTGATAAGCGCTACAACCTAGCACTGGAAAATGCTGAACAAACCGAACAAGTCGGTGAAGAACAAGCACAGCTATTTGAGCGCCAGGGCGGGCTAGCTCTGACCTATGAAGCCAACAAAGCACAGCAAAAAGTTTCCGATATTGTTTCACGATCCGGCAGCAGTGGTGCTGTAGTCGGCTACGGCGCACCTCGATCTCTAGCAATGACTCAAGCGCTTGCAAACAAATTTAACCAGGATGTCATGCGGGAGAACATCAATGCGCGGGCTATGAACGCGCGCGTGACGGCATCCAGAAACGCCAGAGCTATTCGCCGGAATGCTGAAGCAGAACGTGAATATTACTATGACATGGCTTCCATGCAGAACAGCGCTGCTAATAATATTGCACGCATGCGCCCATTTACTTTGTTGACCGGATTTGCAGACACTGGATCGCAGATGTTGTCGATGGATTATTCCTCGCGCGTGCGAACCGGCAGAGGTGATCCCAGCCAAGGTAGCGGCATGTCTTACTTTGACTCTCTCTATACAAGCTAATGCCACGATTACGATTTCAGCAAGCATCCCAGCAGCTAGAAGTTCCTAATATTGCTGCGCCTGCGCAATTGCGTGGCGGGCAAGTGCCGAATGTCATGCAGTTTCTCCAGTATGATATTGGACCGGCGCAAGCAGTGAGTAACTTAGGCAAGGTTGCAGGAAAAGCTGCTGACCGTTTATACGATCACTACATCTATGACCTGGAGCGTGGAGATCGCGAGCGCCGGCGTGGTGAGCGTGACACCATCGATGCCCTTGCCAGCAGCATTAAACAGTTTGCGGTAGATCAGCGGATTTCGCGCATGGATGAACTGCGTGATTCAGAAATCACTGGTGAGCAGTTTATGAAAGATGTGAATCAAGTGACTGATCGGGAAATAGGTGTTTTACTAAACGGTGATCTTGTTCAGGCGCACTTTGAAGAGTTCGGTTATTCAGAAAAAGAAAAAAAGAAATTCCTTTCCCGCACACGCACACAGCTACAAAACGCTGCGCGCAGCGACACCACGCAAACTATTGTTGCTAAATTCACAGCCGAACAGCAGCAAGAACAGTCAGAATATTTAAATGTTTTAGAGTCTGCAAAACTGGATTTTGCACAATCAGCCCAGGCTGCTGGTTTAACATTCCGTGCAGAATATGATTCTGATTCTGACAGAGGGAAATTATCTGATGATATAGATGAGTTGCTAACAACTATTCAAACACGCGCGCAGAACAAGCTGCCAGAACGATTTCACAGCCAACTAGAAAACGAACTTCGCAGGCAGTTTATCACTTCAAACGGTTCCCTTCAGTTATGGGCAATCAACAAGCAGTTTTCTGAAGAAGAAAAAGAAAAAGCAAAAAACATCAATCTAGCACGCCGCACCGCACGCAATGAATTTGTCAAGCTTGCGCGTAGTGAGCGCCTGGGCCAGCGATTAGCAGAAACAACTGACCCAGAAGAAGCAAAAACTTTAGCGCAATCCATACAAGCCAAGATCCAGGCAACGGTAAATAGTGCAGCAGAAAAATTTAACATTACTGAATCTACTGACATAGAACAGATTTCGCTGGATCTTCAAGAAATCAGCACCCAGGAATCGTTTGCTCTGCAAGCAGAAACCATTCAGCGCTACATCAGAGATGAAGATGAAAAAGAAAGAAAAGCTGAACGGTTGCGAGATGTCACCAATGACCAGATTCGCCAGCAGGCAGCAGAATTTTACACAGATCAGACGGCATCTATTTTAGAGCGCTACAACAATCGCGAGATAAGCCTAAAAGAAGCACAAACAGAGCTTGGTTTGGCTGCTTCTGCTGCTGAAGTGAAATTCCAGATTTCAGGTGATTTTGAGTCTTTGAGCGATGATCAAAATGTTTTCAATACTCAGATCCGAAACACAGTCCAGGGACTGCGATCCGGTTTAAACCAGCGTTTAAGTGCTACAGAAGGGAATCGGCAGAATGCTACCTCTGAAGAAACGAAGCGCGAAACGCAGCGCATGGATGAAAAGCGAAAAGCTGACATCATTGACGAAGCTGCTATTGCATATCGCCGGAAGCTAGTCGAATTCACTCTAGATATGCAAAATGATCCAGATGCTAATTACACTTTAGAAAACATTCGCCAGACCCAACTGCAATTTTTAGAAGAAACGCTGGATGAATTTGCACCAGAAAGCGAAGAAAGTGTTTTGGGCAAGCGCAGTGATGTTAAGTTAGCACTCAACAAAATACAAATATCGCGAGAACAGCAAGTTGCTCAAGCCACCAATAGCAACCAGATCCGAATCAAAGCTGGTGGTCAAATGGAAGCATATTTAGGTGGTATGCGTGAAAAACAGGCAGAGCTAGAAAAACAAGTAGAAAGCCTTGAATTAGATCCGATTAAAGCGGGTGAGCAGCTTCAAGCGTTTGCTATGGAGTCACGCAAAAACATAGTTGCTGATTTAAATAGCAATAATTTAAAAGCAGTGGCATCAGACTTTGACACAGCAGCAGAGCATCGAGTTACGATCCCAGGCATGGTTACCAGCTTTGTCGGCAAAATGGATAAGATCAACATTGACCGCACACGTAACCAAGATATTTCCCGCGCAGATCAGATTGCAGACATGACCGGTGATTTGTCAACGCTACAAGACATGTACCGGACTTTTGACGATGAAAGGGATGTGATTGCAGGCGCGAGCGAAGGCGATCCAAGACTCAGTGCAATTGCTAGCATCTTCGGGCCTAGCATCGGGACTATCTACGAAGAAGGTGAGGTGCGCAGAATAGTGGCTGAATATGCTACTAAGATCGACACGATGGATGCCAATAATTTGCTAATCAAAGCACTTGACGGCGACAGAGATGCAATTAGCCAGGGCTTGATCTTAACTCAAGAACCAGGGTCCGATGGTTCGGGCTTTCCTGGCATTATAGGATCACCTCGCAGGACGTTGCGCCAGCAATTCAAAACTGCTGAAGATAATTTAACGACCAGAGATGCGCAAAGTTTAAAAAACGAGTTATCCAATCACTTCATATTTGCTAGCAGCGGAGCGGCTGAATTTAATCCAAATCTTCTTGAGGATCTGCGCGATCAAGGAAAATTTGACAAAGATCCGAATATTAATAAAAGCAGATACGAGGGCGCAAAAGCGCAGGAGCGTTACAGCATCCTTTTCAATGCGCTGACCAGTGGCACAGTAGAAGATTTACCGGAAGAATTTGAGCCTACAAAATCGCTGGCATACAAGTCTGATGCTGCAATCAGCGCAATTCAGAAAACGCTGGAGCCGCTTAATTTTATGCGCTCAGAGTTAGGAGACATCCCGCAAAAATCAGTGGATCTTAGCTCTTTGACCACTCAAAACAGCGCATTTAACAACCAGATCAACAAGATTAAACAAGACCGTGAAGACAATCCTTCGCGCATCCACACCGCTCAATTCTTATCCTCATTAACGCAGGAACAGTTACTTCCTAAATCAGATGCAGAAGCAAGTTTTCAGCAGTTAAATCCGCGTTTGTGGAGCGGTAATGTTTTTAATTCTGACAGGATCGATTTTGTAACCCAGGAACAGCGCAGAGTGCAGCCTGGGCGCGTTCCTTTGTACTTTGACGATGATCAGATTACAAACATCAATGAAGCTTGGGGCAGAACCAATCAAGATCCTTTTGCGCGTGCGAATCTAATCAAAAGCATTGAAGAGCAATCTGGCAAACACTTTCCAGAAGCTATGCGCCAGCTTGATGGTCGCAGTGACATTAAGATGACTGACCAAGTTTATGCTGATTACAGCAAGAACCATGTGATAGCAGGCATCCACATGGCTAAGACTATGAACAACAATCAGCTATTTGCCAAAATCGGAGAATTGACTGAAAACCGCCAAGACATCAACGATGAAGTTTTTTCGGATGACGATGTTATTGCTTTTTCAGGTGCTTTTTCTGCTGATCCAAAAACAGCATCGGCAATGAGCATGTTAGTTAGAAACTATGCGCTCGCAAAGATGTCAAGTGACCCAAGCGCGCCAGATTTCGGAACAGCATTTGAGCAAGCAAAGAAAGATTTGATTACTGATAAATACGCAATGGTTCCTAGCAACTACGGCCGCTCTCATTTTCTTGTTGATCGAAAAAATCTCAACGTGCTGCTGATGGAACAACCTGAAGCAATTAAAAAAGGGTTAGACACCTATATTGAAGGGATCGAATTCAATACTGCATCCAGGCGCGCAGTCGAAGACAACCAGCACTATTTTGTTGGGCGAGGTGATGGCACTTATTTCTTGTTTGGCAATCTACAAGGGAGTCAAACGCCGCTCCAGGATTCTACCGGCAAACCTATTATGATCGGGCAGAGAGAAGTCAATAAATTTGGGCTGGAGCAGCTTTATCAAACCGAACAGGAAAAAGATAAACAGCGCACAGGCTTAATGACTCCCAAGACCCAGGAAGATATTGACTACATGACCAGCCTTGAAGAAGCATTGAAGTTGTATCCATGAGACTACCTGACTACCTATTCCGGCCAGATCCAGGGCTTCAGCAATCCTACCTGGAAAACTACAGCCCAGGGTTCATGCAGATGGCAGGCGTTGCTTTCGATGATAGTTTCGGCACTAGCAGCTTGGGCCTTGTTTCTAGCATCGCAGAAATGCAGAAAGCAGAATCACAAGGCATGCCGCTGGTCGAAGAAGAATGGCGCGCATCCGGCGACTATCGCCCTGGTCTTGAATACAAGGATGGAATTACGGATGCAGCAGCAAAGCTTTTAGCCAAGCGCTACGACCAAGCACGGCAGACTGAATATCTGATGGAGCGCTCCGGTGCGCTAGCATGGTTTGGTTATGCTACCGGCACGATCATGGGCGCGATCCCCGACCCTGTGAACTTGATCCCATTTGGGTTTCTGATCAAAGGGCGCTATCTCACAAAGCTAGGTCAAACTGCAACCAAGATTCACAAGGCTGCAAACAAGCACACCGAAAAGGCTCTGGGGCGCATTGCTATGTCTGGTGCTGAAGGGGGATTAGGCGCGGCAGCGCTCCAGCCTGCTCTTGCATTTGAACGAAAAACCTATCAGCAGGAATGGGATGCTAAGAGCGCATCACTCGATATTCTTGCCGGCGTGGGCGCAGGAATGTTTTTTGGCACTGCTATCGAAGGTGGGCGTGCGTTGCTAGGTCGCAGGCGATTAGTCATCGAAGGTGATGCAACCGATTCCGATGCAGTCATTACTACGCGTGCAGATGGTGAGCCGCCGATCCGCGAGCGCATTGTCGAGGAACTGACACCCAGCGAAATGACTGCGGCTGCACGGCATTCTATCCAGCGTTTTGACGATGGCGAACCGCCTGACGTTGCATCCGTGATTGGAGACAAGGCAAGCGATGGAACGGAGCCGCGTGCGGTTTCTGAAGAAGTACCAGAAGAAGAGATCCCTGCCGGCAAATGGAATCTGATTGACCAGGAAGGAAAATTTATCAGTGGTCACAATAGTTTTAAAGAAGCATGGAATAGCACCGGCGAAAAGATGTTTAACAAGCTTCAGAACAACATTTATGAACACATCGACCCTGACACCGGCGATGCGCTCTACATTGGGATGAAAGACGATCTGATAGCAAACGGATACGAAGATACATTTCAACCCAAAGAAAAACCTAAGTACACCACAGCGCAGCCAGAACCTGAAACAGCGCCACCAGCCGCCAAACTAGACGAAGCGGGAGTTGATGAAGAAACTGCGCTGGTTGACCAGGAATATCAAAACCAGATGGCAGAAAAACCTGAAACTGTAGAAGAAACAGAAACGATTCGCGCAGCCGAAACAGAATCACAAGCGCATGATCAAGCATCAGACATTATTGAAGATGCCGCAAACTGCGTTCTAAAAACAGCAGCAGCATAATGGCAGACACAAACTGCGGGCGAGTGATCGCCAAAAAATACAATCTAGCACAAGAAGATGCTGATCAACTGGTAGCTGAAATCAGTCAACGTGCCACTTCATTCCGTGAAGGTGATGTGCGTGTGACGATTAAGAAGCTGACCAAGATCATGACCGCAGAGCAGAAGTTTTTTGCCAAGCAGAAAAAGCTAGCTGCGAAAAAGAACATCCTGAAGGAGCGATCCATTAATTACCTAGTGGATCAGATGGGCAAGCTCACGCCCAAAAGTAATCTTCAGAAGCTGTTTGCCAAGATGAACATACGCGATGAAGGCTGGCTTGATGCGAACCTAAAAGCATTTATTGCAGGCAGCACGCATGAGCGCTTCGCAGGACTTGACAGCATCGCAGGCCGGCAACTTGCCAAGTTCAAACAAAACTACACCGATGTTTTCCGCAACGTGTCCAAGACAATGGGCATGAAGAACAAAGCGCTGATGAAATGGATTCAGGACGAGCGCAACGTGGAAGATATTGTCACAGAGCTTTTCGGGCCAAATGGCGAAGGCTTCAGCCTAGAGAATCCAGTGCAGCGCACCCAGAACCAAACAGCATTTGAGTTTGCGCGCGGGTACGTCCAGGCCAAGCGAAATCTAGTGGATGAAGCAAACAGCGAAGGTGCTGCTATTGGCTGGCTGGAAGATCATGTGACCACGCAGTATCACGATCCTACGCTGATCCGCAAGATGAGCCGTGACGATTGGTCGAAGATGATGCTAGATGATTACGTCAACCATGAAAGAACTTTCGGTGCGGGTGTTTCAGAAGAAGAGAAGCTGAAGTTCATGAAGCATGTCTACGATAACATTCTGGATGGCAAGCGCCGCGTGGTAGACGATGCACCGATCATGAAATCATCGCAGGCGCTAGCAACCCGCATGGCGCAGCATCGTAAACTGCATTTCCGCACAGCAGATCGCTGGCTTGCCTATCAACGTGAATTCGGCCACGGAGACATCAAGACTGCGCTGATCAACGGTTTGAAGAATTTATCGGATGAAGTGGTACTGATTCAGCGCCTGGGAACGAATCCCGATCTGATGATGGAAAAGCTGATTAAGCGTGCTAAGAAAGTTCACAATCGCGCGCAGCAGGGCTTTGACGAAGCCGGCATCCGGTCACGCTACATGCAAGTCACCGGTGAGAGTTACCATGTCGATTCTAATTTTGCAAATGCACCTTCTGTCGCACGCATCACACACAACATTAAGACTCTGAACAATATGTCATCGCTGGGCGGTGCGACCATTGCCAGCTTCAGCGATCTTGCGAGTGTGATTCAAACGGCTGCATACAACGGCATGAACATCTTTGAATCCATTCATAACCATTTTGGCAACGTCTTGCGCCGGTATGACCAGGATGAACTGAATGAAGTGCTGTCGTACCTGGGCGAAGGTTTTGACGATGTGATTGGCGGGTTTCACGCGCGCTTTAGTTCTGATGATTTTGTTGCTGGCAGACTTTCCAACATGCAGGACACGTTTTTCCGGCTCAATTTTCTTCAGCAGTGGACAACCTCGCACCGAAATGCGTTTAGTCTGATGCTCTCCAGCCATCTTGCGAAGCAGATCGGCAAGCGCTACGACCAGCTTGACGAAGTGATGCAGCGCGCCATGCGCCAATATGGGATTGAAGAAGCGGATTGGAATACGATCCAGCGTGCCGGTATTAAAGAATTTAAGGGGCCGAAAGGCGAGAAGCGAACTTATGTGACACCGGATGCCCTGGATGAACTAGCTGCTAGCGCGCCAGTAGCAGAACGTGCAGGCATCAAGGATCTGGCTTTGCGCATGCGAACCTACTTTGCAGAAGAAGCTAGAACCGCAGTCCCAGAACCAGGAGCGAACCAGCGCGCGTTTATGTTCGGCGGCAGCAAGCGTGGAACACCTTGGCGCACGACAATGGATCTGTTCTGGCAGTTTCGTAGCTTCGGCCTGACCTACGTTATGAAAATGTTCCCGCGCTATCAGCAGATGGGCAAAGGCTTCACGATGGCAAACATGGTCGCTATGACGATGCTAGGCTACATCTCTCTTAGCATTAAAGACATCATCCAGGGTAAGAAACCGCGCCCTGTCGATCCGACTGATCCTGCATTCATTAAGACAGCCACGGCCGCCCTGGTCTACAGCGGAACCGGTGGCGTGTTTGCAGACTTCATCATGAATGATTTCGGTAAATATGGAGTAAGCGTGGGTCAAGTCATAGGCGGGCGAACTATGGCGACTGCGCAAGACATCGCGCGTGCGGGTTCAGCCCTTGTCACCAAAGGCGATGCGGCTTCCGAAACCTTCAATGCGATTATAAGAAATGCGCCGTATGCAAATCTTTTTTGGGCTAGGACTGCATTAAACTACGCTTTTTTGTATAATATCCAGGAAGCATTTAATCCAGGCTATCTCAAACGCATGGAACGGCGAGTTCAGAAAGAATACGGTCAGGAATTTATCCGCGAGCCGATTGACATGAAACCAACGACTAGCCCGCTAAGAAAAGCAACATGGCCGGCCTTTGAACCTATTCAGGATTTGATGCGATGACTGTAAACGCTACAACGGAAACCAGGAAACAATATACTGGTAATTCTGGTTACACCACTAGCACGGATTTCACTGCTAGCTTTAATTATTTAAGCACTTCTGAAATCCAGGTCGTTCATACCAATACGACTACGGCTACCGATACAAATTACGTTGAAGGAACGCATTATAGTGTTCAATCTGGCGCTTCTGCTACCAGCGTGACCATCCGTTTTCTTTCTAGTCATGTCCCTACTGCCACCACGGAATACATTACTATTTCGCGGAACATGACGTTTTCACAAGACACAGATTACACCGAAGGGAGTGCGCTAGATGCTGAAACGCTAGAGCAGAACTTTGACAAAGCAATCATGATTGCGCAGCAGATTAACAATAATCTGACTGACTTGAATTTAAGTTTTACAGCAACCAACGATTTTAACACCACCGCCGCCGCAGCCAGCGATATTACCGTTAGCAAAGCAAATCGCGCAAGCAAAGCAATCAAGTTTGATGCTAACGGCGATGTTGGGGTTAGCACCTACGATCCCGATGAACAAGTTGCTGATGCTACAACGCAGGCAACTAATGCTGCTAGTTCAGCGACAGCGGCAGCAACATCAGCTACGGCTGCTGCGACATCTGCGACAGCAGCAGCAAGTTCTCAAACGGCAGCAGCATCTTCTGCTACAAGTGCAGCATCATCAGAAACTAATGCTGCTTCTTCAGCTACTGCGGCTGCTAGTTCAGCAACCAGTGCCGCTGCTTCTGCTTCTACTGCTTCGGCATCATCAATTGCTATGGCAATAGCTTTAGGATAAACATGGCTTCATTTGAAAGATACACAAAAAACGATGTCACTTCTGTTCAAACAGTACATACATCGAATGCTTCTGATGCAGCACAAGCTGACATCTTGATTGGTTTTTCCATAGCCAATACACACGCATCTAGCACCGCGACAGTCGATGCCTACATCAATGATGGATCAGACGACATCTATTTAGCTAAAGGCGCACAGATTCCTGCTGGTGGTGGAATTGAAGTAATTCAGGGAAAGATTGTTCTCGATAACAATGATGCAGTTAAAGTTAGTTCAGATGTTGCAGTCGATTGCTGGCTTTCTGTATTAGACAACGCAAGTGCTTAATATGAAGAAAACAGGAACTCTTAATACTGGTGTTCAGGAAACAACCAAGAACAAGCTTGATCTAAGAGCAGAGAATAAAACTGTTCTTCAGGCTGATTCTTCAGGTTTGACAGGACATGTATCGTCAACGGAATCTGGATTGTTTAGAAACCCAGCAACCATTAACTCTTCTGTAACAATAAGTGCAGATGAAAATGCAGTAATGGCAGGACCAGTAACAATTGGTACAAATGGATCTCTTACTGTTAATGGAACTTTGGTGATCGTATGACAGTAATAACAGACAACGGAATAAAACATTCAAATGGAACAACTGCAATTACTATTAATTCTGACGGAAGTTTGTCAGGGAAATTTGAGGGAGCCGTGAAGTTTGTAAGTAATTATAAAGCATCTGGAAATCCAACTGATACTAATAAGGTTAGGATAGCATACGGAATAACAGCTAGTTATTACGGAGGTAGTTATATGGGTTTTGGGTTTGGTCAACCTGTTGCCGTTCAATCGCATAATGGTAGTTCTTGGGCTTGGACTTATATAAATGCCAGTACAACAATTGCTTCTGATTCAGGTTCTTTATCAAGTTCAAATTCAAGTGCCCCAACTGGAAATCATTATATGCAACAAGGTTTTACCTACACCATTGAAATGGACAAAGTATGATTATTTATCGAATAGAAAAACTAAGTGATGATGGTACTACTTATGTTGAAATGGTGGAGGCAAGTGAAGTTGGGATTAAAGAATTTCATGGTGATACTGAAGGTGCAAAAATAATTGCTGGAAAACATGAACAATGGCATTTAGTTGAAACGTATGAAGTCCCAGATCCACCTAGTGAGGCATCATGAGTTCTGAAATAAAAGTAACCAACATCAAGCACTCTAGTTCTGGCAGTAACAATCTGGTGCTGGCGAGTGATGGGAATGTAAGTATTACTAATACTTTAAGTGCAGGGACTATTGGTTCAAATGTTAATATAGCAGATGGAGCAAGCCCTCATGGGTGGCAACATATAGGTACAAAGCATTATAATACTAATACTAGCCCAACTGATTCGTCTTATTTCCCATTAGTAAATGAAGCAGGAAGCACATTAACAGTATCCAGTGAATTTTCTGCATACAAAATATATTTTCAACTTAGTAATTCTACTGGTACTAAAGATTTAAGGTTTCAGTTTATGACAGGGGCATCAACCTACCATTCAACAAATAATTACGTTTATTACACCGATTATAAAGAATCCGGTGGTGGCACAGGTAATTATTCAAATGATGGTAGCGCTAGTAAACTTTTTTTATTCACAGATGTTTTTCAAAATGCAGGTAGTCGTGGTGTACAAGGTGAAATTTGTATTTGGAATTGTTATGCAAGCGCTAGTGACACACCAACCATAGATGGAAATCAATATGACTCCACAAGAAATAATGGGTATATGCCTCATGGTTATTTCAAAACAGTAGGTCATAATGATGGAGATGCAGATCAATTAATTTATGGCGGGTTTAAAATAGATGCAAATCTATTTGTGACTGGCTTTACTTTTTTTTATGAAAGTAACGCAAGTATGTACCAAGGGTCTTGGCATTCACTTTATGGATTAAAATTAGCATGATAAGAATACAACATAATCCTGGCAACCCTGCCGAAGGAACTAACCAAAAAGAAGTACATCAAAAAGCATTAAGAAATAAATATTTAGCTCAGTCTGATATATACATGATTGAAGATTATCCAACTGATAAAAAAACTGAATGGAAAGCATACAGAAAAGCACTAAGAGACATGGATTTTAGCGATTTAGATAATTTAAATTGGCCCAATAAACCCGAATAATAATCATGCCTAGCGATCTTCAAGTATCAAACATTCGTGACCTAACTAACGCTAATTCAGCGATTAGTATTGCTTCAGATGGTCAGATAACTGTTAATCAAAATAATCCTACGCTTACACTAGGGTCAAATACGACTTTTCCTAGTGGAATGATAACTTTTAGAAGTGCAGTCATTGAGGATTCTACCGATTCAGGCAATGTTACTACTGATGCCAGTAATTTGTTTATTGGGTTTGGAACTATTCAGGGGCCGATTGCATTAGCAACTGGTTTTCGGATGAATATTTATGCAACTGGTGGACAATTCAGCCTTGCAAGCAATACCAATTTTGGACCTGCAATAAATTATAAAACTGGATCAACATTTTCAGGCACTACAGATGGTGATGTTGTTAGAACAAATTTTTCAAGTAGCACCTCAAAGCAATCACAAACTTATACAAGGGTAGAAGTTTCAAACAGTTCAGGCAGTTCGGTTAATTATTATTTTAGACCTGCAGTTCAATCTTCAGACTCTAGAGGTAATATTCAATGGTTTGCTAATACCACATATGCAAAACGATTTTTATGGTATGAGTTTGTAAAAATATAAGTAGAAATAAATTATGAATGAATTATTTTACAACTGGCTGGCAAGTTTTGGCGTTCCTTATAAAGAAAATTTGGATGGTTCCTATAATTTTGAAAATTGGGATGATAAAACTGTCCCAAATCAATCAGAAATAGAATCTAAAAAAAATGAGTTAGATCAAGAATGGCAGAATTTACAATACCAACGTGATCGAGCATCCCAATACCCAAGCATCCAAGATCAGTTAGATATGCAATACCACGATGCAATAGATGGAACAACAACGTGGAAAAATGCAGTAGCTAAAGTCAAAGCAGACAATCCTAAGCCGTAATGGATCATCATTTTCCACCGCCTAACCCAGCGGATGCACAATACTACAATTACCCGACACCCGAACCGGAAGCGCTTATGGGCATAGATCAAATCATAACCCTAGTCGAGCGCGTGGGCTTGCCGGCAGTGATCATTGCCGCTGCGTTCTGGTTTATTCGCTATCAGTCAGAACAATCTAAGGGCGAGCGCGAAGAGATGTGGGCTAAAGATACGACTAACGATGAGCGGCTGATGAAGCTAGTTGAAACATCAACGACCATTATGCAGGAAATGCGCGCTAGCATTGACAAAAACAGTGAAACCATGAAGGAGCTAATTACTGAATTCAGATTTATTCAGAACAGGAAAAATGGCTGAAACGATAGAAAAGATCACCAGGACTGATCCTGGTAATGGCAAAAGAGAATTTACCGTCACAGAAAAGATTGTTCTGCGGCGTGCTAGCTTTCGGTTCCTGCTAGCAATCCTAATCCTAGCAATCTACGCATTCACCATTTATTCGCTAATGTACCATCCAACCCAAATGGATGACAAAACTAGCACGCTTCTAGTTAGTGTGATTGGCGCGCTCACAGTTTTAATATCGCAAATAGGAAGCTTCATGTATGGCGATCCCAAGAGCGATACTTCTGACAACAACGACAATAACAACGGTAAAGAACAGAAAGAAGCAGATGTTACAAAGCCTTAAATTCTTCTATGACTTTTTTAACCCTAAACAAGAAAGGAGCGACATGCTCAACCTCATCCTGCCCGCTGTGGCTAACATGCTCAAAGGCATGGTGCTAGACAAAGCCCAGAGCCTAGCAAGCGAACATTTAGAAAAGCATCTTGACGAGCTTCCAAAAGAAGTTAAAGAAGCGCTGGATGGCGCTGTCAATGATGATGGCAGCCACGCTCACAAATCCCTCATGGATCTGGTCAAGGGATAATCTTTTAGCTATGCGGATCACTAAAAACTTCAGTCTTCAAGAACTGGTCTACAGCCCTACTGCTTTGCACGCCGGCATAGACCAGGAAGAGCATTTGGACAACAACGCGGTTGCTAGATTGACCACGTTGACCATTGAGGTGCTGCAAAAAGTGCGTGACAAATTTGGCCCGACTAAAGTGAATTCATGCTTTAGATCCAGGCCGCTGAATGATCTTGTCAACGGGTCACCGAATTCACAGCATTGTTGTTTCGGAGATCATACCGGCGCAGCAGCCGATATAGAAATCGTTAGTGAAGATGTTAGCAACCTGGAGCTAGCAGAATGGATTCGCGACAATCTGGAATTTGATCAGCTTATCCTGGAAAACTATCAGCCGGATCGAGTGAGCAAGATCACCGGCAAGCCGGAAGGACCGAACAGCGGTTGGGTGCATGTTAGCTACAACTCTGTCGGTGAGAACCGGAAAGAAATTCTCCGCATGGTCAAGAATCCGAAGTCAAAAAAAGCAGAGTATTTTCCAGGTTTAACTGACTAGGGGCTACTTCCAAGCGCCAGGTTTTTTGCTCATCCTTCCCTGGCGCGCCCCACTTTGCAGCGCAAAAACTCCCTTCACAGACACCTACAGCGCAAATTGAGCGCAAAAACTTTTCTTTGTTGTAAAAGGCGCAATGCCTTGCTATTAATGGTGCTCCCGCCGCGACTCGAACGCAGAGCTAGGGATTAGGAAGACTTTAAGATACCAGTAACAGCAAGACTTTGCGAGGTGAGTGCATAAACCAGTGCATAAACTAGGAGATTTTGGCTAGAGCTTGGGAACCTTCCAGCGCGGAGCGATTGACGTAACTGGCAAGTGTTGTGTCAATCGAGTAGTGACCCGCGAGCGCCATGACTTTAACAGCAGGCACATCGTTGGCAAGCATTTCCGTGATACCGGTGCGCCGCAAACAATGAAGCGGGTCACCTTTCAAGCCGGCAGCATTCCGTAGTTTACGAAACGCAGCAGAAACACTATTGCTGTAGGCAAACGCCGGTCTTCCATGACCGTCATCCAGAAACCACTTTTCCTCTGGCTGGCGCGCGAGCATGTCGTAGCGTAGCCATTGCAGCAGCGTTGGATGAATCTCAATTTTACGCGTTTGCTTTTTCTTGACCCTGAACAGTTTTCCTTCCTTGGGAAAGTCCTGCACGTTGTCAATGATAATGAAACCGTTCTTCAGATCAATGCGCTGGATCGGCAAGCTCCAAATCTCACCCAGGCGCATGATTTGATACCGTGCTAGCATGAACACCCGCATGTAGTTTAAGTTGCCTGTGTCGTCAATGACACGCCGGTACGCATTGATTTGATCAGCACTCCACACAGTCGGCTCGCCGTCAGGCTGCTTCATGCGTGTGGTGATGATTTTTTTCTGAATCTTGATCGGTTTCTCCAGAAGATCATCGCGGTATTCGTGCAGCCAATTAAAACATCCCTGCAAGTGCCGCTGATGCTTGTTGATCGTGGCATCAGATAACTTCTTAGCTTCGCACGCCTGCACAAACTTTTTATTCAGTTTGTTATCCCAGGCAGCAAGCTCAAAGTCTCCGACAATATCGATCAGCTTCTGGAAGGTGCTTTCATAGGGTTGTGTGTCACCTGACCAGATTTTTTCATTAAGATAAATCTGCGATGCAGCACTGAACCTAGTCGGGCTTACCTTCTTTGTGCCATCTTCATACTTCAGCAGCGCTTTCTGATACCTCTCTGCCAGCAGCAGGCTCACTTCCTGTTCCGACAGGCTCTCTAGTTCCTTGAGAAGCGCCAGCGTTGGGCGGGCGGCCGGCTTCCCCTCTCTGTGGATATATCCGACTACCCGATTGCGCGCTTTCTCCACCTTCCAGCGTTTCTTGGGTCTGCTCATTTTGTTTCCTTTCGTAAAAGATTAATGCTTCTTTCGCTACAGATCGCATTTGGTTTACTGTCATCGAACCTCATTTCTTAGCTATTGTCTCCAGTGCAGCTTTAAAGACATTTATGATTTCCCGCTGATCTTCTAACTGCTTTTCTAAATCGATAATCCTTTGCTTCAAAAAATCAACCTCTGACTTCTCTCCAGCAGTTTGTTTACCGTCAAACAGATCGCGCAGTGCTGCGATATATTTAGCGCTAGGTGAGTTCTCACCTTTTTCCCAGCGGTGTACGGCGCTGTACGGCGCGCCAAGTTTTTTACTGACATCCTGTACTGTTAATCCTAAAGCCATCCTAGCTTCGCGGATTTCGTTTGGTTTCATAAATTTTTTTTTATAGTGGGTAATTGAACCACAACACCTCAGTTTTTTAATGATGTCCGTGTAGTGCGACTAACATCAAAGTACATTTAGGTGGTGGGAGTTGTAATTTTACATAAAATGCACAGGCAAACAGCCATGTGAAAAAATAATTTATTTCAGTTGATGGTGGAGGATGCTTCATAGCCCATGCACCCCTGTCGTAGTTATAGTCTTTGCCGTTATTCATGGCCCCACCTTTCCGTTCCCTTCCACGCTATATTTGCTTTTCTAGTCCACTCTGCACCAGTGGTTTGTGACTTTTTCATACTTCCTTTCAAAAAAGTTGTTGACAATCGCGTAACTTCGCTATAGCTTCTTTGCAAACAATCTTGCAATAAGCTTTGCAACTTTATAAATCGATATGGAATTGACAGTCAAGCAAATTTTAAAACAGTCAGGAATTACGCTTCAGGATGTAGCGAATTCTTGTGGATCGACAGTGCCGGAAGTCAGCCGCGCGCTGAACGAAGCCTTTATCCATCGCGTGCGCCGCACTGCGTTGGATCTGATTGCTCGCCGCTCACAGGCACTCCAAGCGGCAAGCAAAAGCATGGACAGCACCAGAGCTATGGATGGCTCCCCCCAAATCCAATCCGCTGCGTAATCGCGCGGATAAGCTAGGTCTTTCCTGCTCGACATTATCTAAGGCTACCGGCATTCCCACGCCCACGATCAAGGGCTGGTTGCGCGGTAGTCATTACCCAAGGCCGAAGTTTCATACCGCTTTGGCTGAAGGGCTGAAGATAAGGAAGAAAACTTTGGAGCGCTGGCTGGAGAGGATGTTTCCAAGCCGGTTTCAGGGTTTCAGTGCATACATAGAAAAGGAAGCAACAATGAAAAGAAAACGCACACGCACACCAAAGACCAGAGCAGAGATTAAGGATGCAGTGGCAGCTTATTTGGAGCGCGGTGGAACAATCACGGTTTTGCCGGATGAAGCGGAATACACCATCTGGAGCGAGGATCTCTGATGGCTCACTACAGCCCTAGTCAGTTTCGGAAATACCAGGATTGCGGGCAGCAGTACCAGTACCGGTATGTGAAGAAGCTGCACGAAAAAACCAAAGAAGCATTGATCATTGGCCGCGCAGTCGATGAAGCAATCAATAGCATTCACACGAATGTTATGGAGCCATCACTGCCGGCAAAGCCAGAAGTTTTCCTGTTTCAGACAATCGAATCAGAGCGATTCACGCACGGCGATGAACTGAAGGCAGAGGAATGGGACAGCATCGATGAGATGGCAACGCGCTTCGTGGAGCATGATATTTTTGAGCAATACAAGAGCATGATCGACTACAAGGTGCGCGCCATTCAGCACGACATGGTTCTGCGCGTTCATGGTCTTGATCGCAAAATTGTTGGCATTGCAGACTGCATCGCAGAGCGATCTGTATTCGGCCAAAAAGAGAAGTATGAATCTGCGTTGATTCTTGATGTCAAGACAGCCGCGCGCTCAGTCCCACCAAAACCCAGCTACAGCTATCGGTTTCAGTTATCGGTCTACGCCCTTGCCTGGATGTGCATGCAAGGCACAGAGATCATTCCGCAGTGCGAAGTGCGCGTGCTGATTAAAAAGAAGAAACCAGAGTGGCAAGTGCAGGCGATCCCGATCACGGAGAACGACCTAGCACATGTGCTAGAAGTTGCGCGAATGCACGAGCGCTCTGTCAAGGCACAGTATTTCCCGATCAATCGGGATTCAAAGTTCTGTAGTGAGAAGAATTGTAGTTATTTTGAGCGCTGCCATGAAGAACATGGCGGCCGGCTTACGGACGTTTTAGCTCAGTGCATCCGTGGCTGAAGAAAAACAACATGAGCGGCTGATCACGGCGCTGGAAGAGAACACGCGAGCCATGCTGCTGTTAGTGCGCACCATGCCGGACTTCATCCAGGAGATGCAGTCGGCAGATGCAGTCACACGCGCCGGACTATCCAAGGATCAGCTTTTCGAGGAAGCAGCAGAGATCGCGAAACAAATTAAAAAGGAAGAGCAATGAGCTTACAAGAAAAAGTATTGACCGGTAAGCAGCTACGGCCGCTGCGGGTCATCGTTTACGGCCCAGGCGGGATCGGCAAAAGTTATTGGGCATCACAGTGGAAAGAGTCACTGATCCTGGACATAGAAGGTGGCTTGGGCGGCATCGACTGCGCGAGCATCCCGCTGATCGGCAAGCCCTGGTCAGAGATTCTTAGCACGCTGACAGAGCTAGCAACCGAAGATCATGATTATAAAACCATCGTGCTGGATTCGCTCGATTGGCTTGAGCGCTTAATGCACATCGATATATGTCAAGTGCGCGGCTGCATCAGCATCGGTGATCTTCAATACGGCGCAGGCTACGTGCAGGCACTCAGCTACTTTGAAGAGCTAGTGCAGCACATGGAAGCACTCCGCGCCAAGGGTATGAACATCGTCTTGATCTGCCATGCGAGCATCAAAGAGATGAAAGATCCTACCGCGCATCTCTACAGCAAGTATCAGCTAGCACTCAACGCAAAGGCCGCAGAAAAAATGTATCAATGGGCTGACTGCGTTTTATTCGCAAAGCAGGAAATTTCAGTGACCACAGAGAAAAAGGATTTCGGCGGTGTCCGCAAGCGTGCGGGCGGGGGCGAGCGCCGAATGTATTGCAATGACTCGCCCACTTACCATGCGAAAAATCGATACGATCTGCCGGATGAAATGCCGCTGGATTACGAGGTTTTTCGGAATCACATAACCGCTTATTTCGGAGAATAATTATGACAGGAGCGGAACTACAATTGTTGAGAAACACCATCGGTATGAGCCGGAAGGAATTCGCGGATGCAACCGGTGTAGACAACAACACGGTCTGGAATTGGGAAACCAAGCGCGCGCAGGACGAACTCAAGCCTTGGGTTCCTCTCGCGATCCAAGCGCTCGCCGGTGACAAATTCCGCGTGATTGACGGTGAAATATGGGTGCGTGCGATCACACTCGCTCAAGCCAAAGTAAACGGTAGCACCATGCACAAGCTGCCAGATTTTGATCAACCTCAATTGGAGATATAAATGCCATTTTTCGATCCACACGAAGAGCTAGCAGGGACCAACTATGATCCAATCCCTGACGGCGAACACACTTGCATCATTAACTCAAGCGCCTGGAAAGATTCCTCAAGCGGCGGGAACTATCTGGAAATCGAATTCTCGATATTCGGCGGGCAGTTTGAAGGCCGCATGATCTGGGATCGGCTGAATTTAGTCAACAAGAACGACATGGCCGTGCAGATCGCACGCGAAGGGCTAGCACGCTTCTGTCGTGTTTTTGAATGCACGCAGCCGCTCAAAAACCCGCAGGAGCTTCAAGCTTTCATGATGCAAACATGGGGCAAGAAGTGTCTGGTCAAGGTCAAGAACCAGCCGCGAAAGAATAACCCAGATCAAATCGACTTAGTGGTTAAAAACGTGCGCCGGTTGGAGCAGCCTGAAGCTGCGAAGCCAGCAGCCAAATCCAGTAAGAAAAATGTCGATGTCAAAGACCCAGACGCGCTCCCTTTTTAGCACGGTGAGCTACGTTCAGAACTACCCTTATCATGGCTACCAGATCAAGCGCGATAGCTATATGGCGATGTATGAAGTCATTGAAACGATCTCGCATCATGGAGCCACAGAAGTCGTCTGGCGTTGGTTTCCAACAAAAGACGATGCAGAACAGTTTATACGCGCCCAGCAGCGGGTGGCGCGCCCTCAGTCTCAATAACTCGCTGCCATATACTTTCATGTTTCCTCTCCGCGCGCCCGCTGTTGCTCCTAATGGCAGTGGGCGCGTTCAGGAATGAAGACGATAGAAGAATTAGCAGACATTATCATCAAGGATGCTCTTTCACGCGGGCATGCTCTGATGGTGTGCGATAGCGCAGAGGAAGCCGGCGAACTGCTGGCTTACTTAGAAAAGCGCATACCCGCTAGCACCGATCCAGTTTGGCAGGATCTTTTCCCAAATGAGCGCCGGCACTTGGCAACGGCTTTGATTCGGAAAAAGGAAGTCAACATTTACAGCGTTAGGTATTTCAAGAACCTGGATGATGCTGATCAAAATATTCGCGTGCAGCTATATAGTCGGAGTAATCGCCGGCGCGGTCCTAATGCTTCACGCGCTAAGAAAAAGAAAAAAGGATGATGCTCAAATTTCTACGGTTTCACCATAGCAGGCTCGCCAAGCGCGGGACGAAAACCTATGACTTGTATGAGTGCGTGTGCGGGAACCAGAAAGTTATTCGCCGCGATCAAGTCAAGGCTGGGAACATCAAGTCATGCGGTTGCTTACGCAGGGACATGGCGCGGGAAAACTTAAAGAAGATTCGCCGGCTGAATTATGGAAACGTCAACGGCGGCGGCAGGAAAGCAGGGACGAGCGTGCCAAGCGTGAATAAAGGCAAAGTCTGCATCTATCTGACGAAAGACAGGCATATCGGTTCGCGCAGGATGTATGTCACTGAAGAAGAGCTAGCAGAAATCTACATGGGTATACGTGATGATCCAGCGGCTTGAAGCGTGGCTGCCTTACCCGCCGGCGCTGAACAAAATCTGGCGCATGCACAACAACAACATTTATCTATCGCCGGAAGCGAAGCAGTACAAGCAGCGCGTTGAAGAGATCCTGGGCTGGCAGGGAGAAACGATCTGGAAATCAGAGATGCTAGTCGTTGACATCGTGAGCTATCCACCGGACAGGCGCACGCGTGATATAGACGGCATTCTCAAGTGCTTGATCGATGCGATCCCAAGCGGGCAAGGCGGTATCTGGGCAGATGATTCTCAGATTGCCGAACTGCATGTGCTGCGGCTCTACGGTTTTGAGCATAAAGGCAGCGTGCAGATCAAGATCAGCGAGTGCAGGAAAGAAAACGTGAGGAAGCGGTGAGTACGGCATACAAAGAAAAGATTCGTGCAGCATACTACGACAAGCAACCAGACGGAACCTGGGAACTAAAGCGCGGCGTTGCTATTCCGACCAACGTGATTAGCTACATGGAGCGCGCAGACATCAAGCTTGAAGATTTTAAGGTCACAGATGAGCAGCGCAGAGAAAGAGAAAAGCAAAAGCGCGCACGTTTTATCGAAAAGCATGGGTTGATTGAAATCATTCTTGATGCAGAAAAGGTTGAGCTTGCTAAGAAAATGGCTGGCATCCGGTCACACAACAAACAATGGCGCGGTAAAGGTCGCAGACAGCGGTTTATCGATGATCTTACCGGTTCGCTTGGTGAGCTAGCAGTAGAGCAATGGTTCAGCGAGCGCCATCCGTTTGAAGAAGCGAAGGGCGTGAACACCGGATATTTACCTTACGGCGATGATGGCTACGACATGCAGTGGGGTAAATACAAGATCGAAGTCAAGTCAACGCAACGGCTTTATAACCAGGATTTGCAGTTATGGAATCCAGGGTATGAAGGTTCGCATCTGTCAGTGCTTTGTAAAGTGTGGCGCGTGCGAAAAGATGGAACGTGTGCAGTCGATTTAGTCGGTTGGGTTTCCAACAAACAATACAGAGAGCGCAACCGGAAGAATGATTTCGGTCATAGAACCGTGCGGATGCGTGATCTTAACAAAATGCGTGAGCTATTTAACGATGCGTGATTACGATCCAGTAGCCCGCGACATCTGGCTGACTACGGAGCCAGAAAAACCATATCTTTGCGACTTGTGTTCAGTAGAAGTCGATGAAGATGAAGAATATCAAGGCACATGGGTTTGTGAGGACTGTCTTGAAAAATACTCAGAATCAACGGAGAGCGAATGAAGCAGACAACTGGAAGGTTTCCCCTAGAGATTTTATATGATCGCAAACTAGATGCGAATGATCGCTTAATTGCGCTATGTTGCTATAGTTTCGCGAACTGGAAAACCGGTGAAGCCAACTTTTCTCTGAAAGGCTTGAGTCTCAGAGCCGGCATCAAAGATCAGAGAACAGTGCGTGCGCGGTTGAAAAACCTGGAGAAACAGGGCTGGCTTACAGTCGAAGCGCGCCCAGGAAAGAGATCGAGGTATACACTTCGACCCCTGACATCTGATGAAGGGACCATAGAAGAACATGGTAAAAGAAGAAATCACTCTAGCTTACACAGCACACACAGCCAGTATATAGCTACAGAAGCTATAGAAGCTAATACTAGCCGTGCGCGCGATGATAATGAAAGGATTCATGGAAGATCAAGAACTGGACAGATTCACGCAGAAGATTCTAGCGAAGTTCAATCTCTATCGGACGAAGAAGCAGGAGATCACGGACGATCTGTACCACGAGTGGAGGGAGATGCTTGGCAAATTGTTGGTGAGCTATGGCGCACCGGAAATCTTGAAGTCGGCTGATTCATGCTGCATGCGGCTCAGTCATTTTCCTACGCCGCGTGATGTTTTTAACTATCTGCCGGAAAAAGATGAGGGAATCGGTGGCTGGGCTGATCGCTCGCTGCCTGACTACCGCCAAGCGATTTTCCAATATTCAGGATTTTGCAGGGATGCTTACCGGCGCATGGATGCGCGCACGCAGGGCTTGCTGGAAGAAGTCATTCTGCTTTCAAAACAGAAAAACGTGAATCCCAGAGATGCCCTGCAAGGCGTGTTCAAGTATTGCCTAAAGCCCGAACTGCTGGCCGATGAAAGTACCCTTGATCGCACCCAGCAGCCGGATATTCATGGCGAGCAGGCGCGGGACCGGTCGAACACCGGATTCATAGCGCCAGAGCGAGTGAGCAGTGATGCCAATCAACTCAGCTAATTCCACGCGCTTGAGTTCTAGCACGTTCTCACGAATCGCGCGGAAATCCGCACCGGTTATCGATTCCGGCGGGTCAAATCTTTTTGCTCGTTTTTTCAACGTCATTCTCCTATCGTTGTTTGTTCCTACCCTGTCATACTCCGATATGGTTAGGAATCGCGTGCTAGCCAGCTTGCGGCCGTGCTAGCACGCACCAAAGGTTTATTGTTTTCTATTTGCGAAATCAAACAGCGCTTCTTCAACACCGCACGCGCTGCAAATCTCTGTCTTGTTATCCCTGCGAGAAAGCGCCGGATAATCAAAACTTATTTGCTCGCACTTAGGGCATTTGAAACTAATTGAGCGCCGCACGGCTGCTGAAACAATCTTGCGCTGCTGCGCATCGGCCTGCATGTTCAGTGTATTCATGCGACCTCTTTTTCAACAGATTGAGCAAGCGCCAAGTCTCCAAGCAACTTTGCTATTTTGAGCGCGGTTTTCTCGCTCATATACCGCATTTCAAAATCAACCTTTCCGTTATAAACACGCACAGAAACGCGGTCATCATCGACATTAATCCTACCATCCCAGCGCGTGTCTTCTTGGCGCGATCCCCACGGCTTTAGCATGCCACTGCTAGCCATTTGGAGCCGTTCCACAGTCCCAGCCGTGCCAGCCTTTGCTTCCATGTGGCTTTGGATCGTTTCAAGCGCTCGCTGGAAATAAACTATGTAAGCATCTTTGAAACGCCTCTCGATTTCGCGGGCTATTTTTTGCGCTCCTTTGCTCTCGGAAACATTGATTGCAACGCGCTTTTCTTGGTAGCGATAGGGATTGACTTCTGACGTATAGCTTGCGCTTCCCTGTCTCATTTTAGGGAAATAACCGGATATATAGAGACAGCCTTTGCGGTCCCAACCTGAACGAATACCGAAAGTCACAGGCTCGCTCTCGTGCCATGTTCCTGCGGGCATTCTCACCTTAAAAAACCATGTTTCAGGCTCATCAAAATTATCAATGCTTGCGCCAAGATTCTCGGCAACTTGCTTGATGAGTGTTCTTGTTTCTTTGTCTATATTTGCCATAGGTCATACTCCTTCTAAGGCATTGAAAAAGCGCGCTTGCGGGCGCGGATGCTGCAAGAATTAGCAGGCATCAACCAGCGCACGCCGGAGCATGCGCTGATTGGACCGGCTAGTTTTGAATATTATTAACGTGATCCTGGATGAGTGCTTTGATCTGCACCGGATCAACATGATCCTGCTGAATAATGCAGGGCTTGTGGATGCCGGCGCTTTCAAAATCATGATCTTCGGCTTGCTCCGCATGGCCGTATAAATTGCCGATTCTGGCTCTAAATTCTTCTTTGTTGTATTGCTCGCATAATCTGAAACCAAGCCGGCGGTTCATACTTGGATGCGCTGCAATATAGACTAAGCGCTCCAAGTCTAAATGCTGGTCGGCATCCTTAACTTTGATGATAGTAAACAAACCGTCTTGCATGGCATTGCCTTGCTTTACGGTTAATTTGTGCGCGTAAAGCTCTACGCGTAAACCCTGGTTTTCAAGATCATTAACGGCGCTGGCTATAGCAGCACCGCGCTTGATGATTTCACTGGATTTTGTTTTTGCTCTAAAATTGAAAGCAAAGGAAATTGAGATTACGCGCGGCTTGTTAGATTCTTGCGGCATGAAGTAAAACATATTTTCCGGCTGTCCCTGCAACACCGCATCCAGGTTGAAAGCTTCGCCGCATACATCAAACACCGGCAGCATTTCAATTGCTGGCAGCGCTTCCAAATCTTCTATAGCTTTCTTGATCTTTTTAAGACCCTCGCGCCAGCCATTTTCTGCAAGCTCTACGGCTTCGCCAAAAGTATCAGTGCCGGCCCATCTTTTATCACCTTCGCGGCTGCTAGCATTAGGATTGTCTTGCACGCGGTAGAGCTTAACTTGATTAGTAAAATCAAGCATGCTGTCAAACTTTTGAATTCTTCCAGTTATAGCCATTTTTACTCTCCTTTGATCTTGTTAATGGTTTGCTGATCAAGGCCCTTGAAGATCAGCATTTTCTCAACTTTTTTCTGATCCATGCCGGCTTCCAGCAGAAGCGCACCGTTAATGCTAGCACGCGGGCTGATCACAACTTTTAAGCCGTGATTCTCTGCATTGCGGCGATACTCGCGAACCTTCGCGGTCCAAACATCATTGCCGGCTAGGTTTGCTTCTAAAGTTTCATCATAATCCCATGCGATGAAGCAGAAACGGTCTAAAGTCGCAGCATCAAGCTGCGCGCGGCCAACATACTGCCGATCAGCGCCGGTGCCGAAAGTATTAGCGCCGGCAATAAAAACAAAATCTTGATGCTTTTTAATCATGCCGGCCGGCGTAGCCATTTCGCCGTTAGCAAGGGCCATGTTAATGGTAACTAGCACGGCCGCGCTTGCCGCGTCCATCTCATCACCAAGGAAAACACCGCCGTCTCTAAAGCATTTAACAAACAATGTTTCATGGTAGACACCGTGCGCGTCTTCATAGCCTAATAACTGGCTTTGCATGGTCATCGGACCGAAGGAAATGCTAGCGAAATCGCGGTTCAAAGCTTTCGCGACATTCTTGGCCGCCGTAGTTTTGCCGGAGCCGGCCGGACCTACTAGCATTGAATTAAGACCTTGCGCGCTCACTGCTAGCAAATCATCAAATGCTTTATGCTGCTTGTCTAAAGTTACTTTTGGTTTGTCAGCTACGCGAACAACTATTTCGCGCGGCTCTGCTTTGGGCGCGTGCTGCTTGATCAAGTTGATCACTTGATTCTCATCGAGTTGCACTGCTTGCGGCTGCAAATGCTCTTGAATGGCTCCGGCTAGCACGCTAGCAAGATCACTGCTGCTGCTGCTGGCAGGAACAACCGGTGCGGGTTCAGGTTTGGAAGTCAATTCTTCTTTGATTAATTGTACTTGCGGTGAAGCCGGCGCGCTGCTGCTGCTTTCCAGAATCCAGTCAACTAAAGTCGCTTTGTTGGCGCGCTCCCTAGCATCACCGGTTTGACAGTTAAGATAGCGTGCGATTTCGCGTAACTGCTTTACTGTTTTTTGCTCTAAGTCTGATCTATTGAATTGCATATTCATGCTCCGATATGGATTTAAGTTTCAACCGGTTGCGGCCGGCTGCCGCGCTGCTGATCAACGCGAAACATCATTTTATACGTATGCCAAAAGGCAAAGCAAGCTTTTTTTTGCAACTTTCAGCAAACTAGCATGAAGAAAGCGCAGAAAAGCAGAAACCATGAAGGATGATTGAGGATTGTTAGGGAGTGCGCGGGCGCTGAAATAAAATGTTTTGATCTTGGCGCACTGTAAACAAGGAAAACCGGCGCGCACCGGATAGCTGATCCGATATGACCGCAGCATATCCAATGTCTAGCATGCAACAGCGCAAGAAACAGCGCATCCAGTATGCTTGACAGCGCCGGCCTGGATGAATTAATTGAATAGCTAGCAGGCTAGCCAATCAGCCAGCTAACAAGGAAGCCAGCAGGCCGCAAACCGTTGCAAATGCTAGGCTGCCGGCTGCTAGGGGTGGCCCAACAAAATGGACCGCGCGATGTTGTAGGTTGTTCCACTCCCACACTCGGGGGCGAAAAACACGCGCACACCACAACCAGGAATGTCAACCAAACCCACACGCACCAGTACCGAAGTTTTAGAAGAAGCAATGCAGATGCCGGTAGAGGATCGCAAGCTTCTGATGAATCCGAATGATCGCGCAAAGATGCAAAAGATGAAGCGCGCGATTCAGGATCAAGTCTCAGCAGATTTAGGATTATCAGCGAAGCAGATGCTGGACAACATCAAGAGTTTAGCACTGACAGGAAAATCAGAGGGCGTGCGCCTGAAAGCCAGCATGGATTGGCTGGATCGTGCAGGCTTTAAGCCAGCGGAGCGCATTGAGCATACGAAGGTAGCGCGCACGGTAGAGCAGATTGAAGCGGAACTGGTTTCAATGCTAGGGCGTGAGACAGCGGATTTGCTGACCGGCAAGCGCAAGATCATAAGCCGCCAGAATATTTCAGAGGGGGAGGTAGTGAACTGATGACATGAGCGCGAAGAAAAAGAAAACCCCTGCGTGGCAGCGGAAAGAAGGTCAAAAGAAAAGTGGCGGGCTTAATGCGAAAGGCAGGGCGAGCTATAAGAAGCAAACTGGCGGCACGCTGAAGCCACCGGCTCCGAATCCGAAGAGCAAGAAAGCCAAAGCCAGGAAGAAGAGTTTTTGTGCGCGCATGCAAGGAATGAAGAAGAAGCTGACTTCCAAGAAGACGGCGCGCGATCCTAATTCACGAATCAATAAGGCGCTAAGAGCCTGGAAATGTTGACATGGCAAAACGTGGTTTATACGCAAATATTCATGCGAAGCGCAAGAGAATCAAGGCTGGTTCCGGTGAAACGATGCGCAAGCCTGGATCTAAAGGCGCGCCATCGGCAGCCGACTTTCGCAAAAGTGCTAAGACAGCAAAGAAGAAACCTAAACGCAAATGATGCTCCCTGACTCAAGAAAGGAATCTATGGCATACGGAAAAACGATGAAGAAGAAGAAAGTTCCTGCTGGAATGAAACCGATGCGCGGGCGCAAGAAAAAGTGATCAACGATCCTTCTACTAACCGCATATCGGATGACACGCTCAAGGGTCAAGTTGCAGAACTCTTGAGCGAGCGCGCAGAGATCCTGGAAACCAACAAGCTGCTAGCATACGCGCCGTATGACTATCAGCGGAGTTTTCATGGTGCAAAGGATCAGACTGCAAAGCATGCGCGCCAGCGAATGTTGATGGCGGCAAACAAAGTCGGCAAGACGTTCTGTGGTGCTGCGGAGATGTCGTATCATCTCACTGGCTTGTATCCAGAGTGGTGGGAAGGAATTAAGTTTGATCGGGCTACGCTGGCGTGGGCAGCAGGAAACACTGCATACAACACGCGCGATATTGTCCAGGCAGAGCTTCTAGGTGAACCAGGAGATCCAGAAGATTTCGGCAAGGGCGCGATTCCCAAGGAACTGATTGTGCGCACGGATCGAAGTCCTGGCATTCCGAATGGGCTTAGTGCCGTGATCGTGAAGCATGTGAGCGGCAAGCATTCCAAGTTGTTCTTCAAAGCCTACGAACAGGGCAAGCAGGCATGGATGGGTAAAGCCGTGGATGTGTGCTGGCTGGATGAGGAACCGCCGCAGGATATTTATTCACAAACGCTGCGTGCGACCTTGAAGACCGGTGGGATCACCTACATGACGTTTACACCGGAATCGGGTGTCACTGATGTTGTCAGCCAATTCATGAACGAACTACGACCTGGGCAGGCGCTGTTCCAGGCGACATGGAATGATGCGAAACATCTTTCAGAAGAGATCAAAGATGAAATCCTTGCAGCACTACCGCCGCATGAGCGCGAGATGCGTTCAAAAGGAATTCCGATACTTGGCAGCGGTCTGGTGTTCCCTGTTCCGGAAGATCAGATCATCACGCCTTCTTTTAGCATTCCAACGCATTGGGCGCGCATTGCAGCAATTGATTTCGGGTGGGACCACCCTACTGCTGTGGTGTGGCTTGCCCATGATCGTGACAATGATTGTGTCTATGTCGTTGATGCTTATCGTGTCAGCGCAGCTACACCGGTGGTTCACGCGCAAGCTATCAAGGATCGAGGTTCCTGGATTCCAGTGGCTTGGCCGCATGATGGCATGCAGGCAGACAAGGGTAGCGGAACTCCGCTTGCGGCTCAGTACCGCCGTTTGGGAGTTGAGATGCTGGGCAAGCACTTTGAAAATCCCGAAGGTGGGCTTTCGATAGAACCTGGGATCATGGAAATGCTTCAGCGTTTGCAGTCAGGCAGGCTCAAAGTCTTTAACCACCTCGATCAATTTCTCCAGGAATACCGTCAATATCACCGGCAGGATGGTAAGATCATCAAGAAGAATGATGACTTGATGTCAGCAGCACGCTACGCGATTCAGTCTCTTCGCTATGCGCGCACGCTTTCGTTTGAGCCACGGCCGGAATTTGCGATTGGCGCGCAGGAATGGCAACCCTTTGAAACCCAGCTAGCATCATGAGTTTATTAACCAAGATTTATAATCTGAAAGCAAAGTACCGCGAGACTTCCGGTGCGATCAATACGGAACGCGCAGCGCTTCAAAACATCATGACGAACCGCGCTAAATCTGTGAGAGAACAACAATCGATACAGAAAAGATTTACTTCTGCATCGCGTGATTTTGTTTCTTCTTATGGAACGCAATCCGACATTGATTCGTTTGATCCTCAAAATGTTGATTTTACAAATGTGCGGGATGCTTTCTACGACAGGCAGATGGATCAATTCAAACAAACATCTGGCTACAGAGATTATATGAATTACAGAAGAATTATCGCTAGCGGTGGTGCAGGCTCCATGATGAGCGCAATTTATGAGCGGGCAAAGCCAGGTATTGCAGATTTTGATCGATTGATAGCAAAACCTATGGAAACGCTAAATACTACGTTTGGCAACATTGAATCTATTTCTGGGGAATTGAAGTCAAATTATGAAACCATCACCAGCTTCGATTCAGACATCAGTGCTTCGCAGCAACGCCTGAAAGGTTTTGGCGCTTCGCAGCAAGAGATCCAGAGCATGATTTCTGAAACACAAAGAGCGTATGGAATGTCAACGGAACAACGTAAACGTGGAACGCGCGGCAACGTGCAGCGGCGAACCGCACTCACCAGCAGATCATCTTTCGCATAAGGAGTCACTATGAGTTTATTTTCAGAATTTATTGAGCGTAATATTGGGAAAATTGATGACGGTGGTTTCAGCGATTACTTTGATGAAAAAGTTTACAAACCTTATTGGCAAGACCCTCTTGAGGGCGGGCGATGGATGAATACGACTCCAGGCAAGATGCTGATGATTCCTGAAATGTATGAAGATTTTAAAACTAATTATGAAGGAGGTGCGTTTTATCGTGATCGCATAGGTGGGGGCGAGTTTGACAAAGCATGGGGCGGCGGTAATTGGATGAAGCGCTTTGGCATAGGTGGTGGTGATGATGACATTGACACTTCTTCTAGCAGCGGCAGCGGCAGCGGTAGCACCGACACAGCCGATAGCTCAATGGAACAAAATCAGAACAGTCCTGAAGAAGAGCGCGCGCGATTAGATGCGATCCGGCGCATGCTTGCAGGAAGATACGGCCGCGCAGAAACAAACCTAACCGGCGGCGCAGGATACGGAAGCGGAAGCGGCCGAAGCATCGGAGGATATAGTGGTTAATGACCCGCAAGTGCGAGACTTCACCAAGGAACTGGTCACGGAGTTTCAGCAGTTAGAAACCGACCGGCGTAATTGGGAAAACTACTGGCAGGAGATTAGCGAGTACATGCTTCCCAGGCGTGCTGACTTTATCTCCGAATACTCACCAGGAGAGAAACGCCGCAACAAAATCTATGAAGGAACTGCGGTGCGTGCGCTGACAAGGTTCTCCAGCGGCATCCATAACACTCTGACCAATGCTAGCATTCCCTGGTTCCAGTTGACGGTGGAGCGTGATCTGATGCAGGATCGGCAAGTGCAGCTATGGCTTGAAGAAGCACAGCGGCGCGCAGCCATGTTATTCAATTCACCGGAATCCAATTTTCATCCCGCCGCACACGAATATTACAGTGACCTGGGAGCATTCGGAACTGGTGTGATGATGGTGCTAGACATGCCTGGGCAGGGTCCGATGTTCCGCACCTTCTCGCTCGCAGAATGCTATCTCCAAGTCAATTACCTGGGGCGCGTGGACACCGTGTTCCGCAAGATCAAGATGACGGCGAAGCAGCTTGTTGAAGAGTTTGGCATCGACAATCTTTCTGAATCGGTAGTCAAAGCATTTACAGACGGTAAGCAGTATGAAGAATTTGAGTGCCTGCATGTCGTTAAACCTCGAAAGGAGCGCGCATTCGGTGATCAATCTGCGATGAACATGCCGTTCATGTCAGTCTACATCTGCCCGCTCAAGGAAAGCCACATCGTCAACATTTCCGGCTTTGAAACCTTTCCATACGTGTGCAGCCGCTGGGAACGAAACAGCCAAGAAATCTATGGGCGCGGGCCTGGGATCGAAGCACTTGCGGATACCAAGATGCTTAACAAGATGGAAGAGCTAGGATTGAAAGCACTTGCCAAACTGGTTGATCCCCCGCTGATGGTTCCTGACGATGGATTCCTTTCACCGATACGAACCACCCCAGGCGGGTTGAACTTTTTCCGTGCAGGCTTGTCTCCGAATGACAGGATCATTCCTTTACAAACCGCAGGCAGGCCGGATCTGAATGAAGCCAAAATGGGCATGGTGAAAGATTCGATTAACCGTGCATTCTATCTCGATATGCTGGAGCTTCCTGGGCCGGTTGCGCCCGATGGTGATGTGCTGCGTTTCAGTGCCACCGAAGTCAACCAGCGCCAGCGGGACCGTCTTAGCATCCTGGGACCGATTGTCGCACGCCAGGAAGTTGAGTTTCTGGGACCACTGGTTGAGCGCACGATGAACATCATGATTAAGAACCGGATGCTTCCAGACCCCCCAGAGGCCCTTGTGGAAGCAAACTTCAACATTGAGTACACTAATCCGGTTGGGATTTCGATGCGAACTGGCGAGCTTACCAGTGTGAGCGCGCTGATCCAGTTTCTCATTCCGATGGCGCAGATCGATCCAAACATCCTGCGCAGGCTCGATACTGGAAGAGTTGCATCACTGGCGGCTGAAATACTGCGCGTGCCACCTTCTGTTTTTAAAACTGACGAAGAGATTCAGGAAGAAATCGAAGCAGAAGCGGAACAAATGGCGCGACAGCAGCAGCTTCAAGAACAAATGGCGGTAGCGCAAGCCAACAACCTTATATCGATGGCAGACCGCAATCGCTCACAAGCATCATTAGCAAATGCTAAAGCAGCGGGAGAAGGAGCGTAAAGCGCTCTATGAACGTGTCTTTGACACGGAAGATGGCAAAAGCGTGCTAGCAGACTTATGCTCGCGCAACTTCATCTTCAGTCCTTGTATGGTTGCGGGCGATCCGTACCATACGCATTTCAACGATGGCAGGCGCTCTGTAGTAGCGGATCTGCTGTCATACTTAAACATCAGCATCGCTGACCTGGAACGCATGGAGCGAGAATCCTATGAGCGAAGTAGAACAAACCTCGACGACGAATACTGAAGTAGCACCGGAACCTAGCACCATCTTAGGTGGTGGAGGGCAACCCGAACCTACTGGAAACTTTGATCCGACCACGCTTCCTGGCGAGTTGGCAAACGAACCTAGTCTACGGAACTTTGACAGCATCGAAAAGCTGGCAAAAAGCTACGTACACGCGGTTCGCAAGCTGGGCGCACCAGGAGAAGAGCTTGTCCGAATCAACGGCGAATCCGACAAAGGAGAAATCTATAACCGGCTGGGCCGGCCTGAATCTCCAGACGGATACAACTTTGATGGTGAGACACCGGATCATTTTAAGAAAACCGCGCATGATATTGGATTAAACCAAGATCAAGCAAACCAACTGCGGAGCTATCTGGTTGATGTTGCACAGCAAGATAATCAGAGCGCGCGTGATAATTTCGACAAGCAACAAGTCGAGTATCAGCAGCAGCTTCAGCAGGAATTTGGCGGTGACTACAACAAAAACGTGGAGCTAGCACGGCGCGCATTCTTGCGCTACGGCGATGCAGACACAGTACAGTTTCTGGAACAGTCCGGCTTGGGCAACCATCCTGGTCTGATCAAAACCTTCAGCAAGATCGGCCAAGCGCTTTCTGAAGATGGTTCTGTCATGCTTGGCACAGGCGAGCAGCTAGGCGGCATGTCGCCAGCCACGGCTAGCTCAACAATGGAAGACTTGCGCGCAGATGCAGATTTCATGGAAGCCTATCGTGATGCGTATCATCCGAAGCACAGTGAAGCTGTAAAACGCATGCAGGATCTTTATCAATACATGGGTTAAATGATATAATTAACCTACGAAATTCATCCACCTTGCTTGCCTAGCATAGCTTGAGGACAACGCGCGAGCGCCCAAGTAGCTAGCAGGCCGGAACCCCACTGTTCGGGATAACTCCAATTGTTACGCAAGGGATCAAAACCTTTGTTTTTGGAGTTATTCCATGTCTACACAGATTACTACTGCATTTGTTAAGCAGTACACGGATAACGTGATGCTGCTAGTGCAACAGCAAGGTTCGCGTTTGCGAAATGCTGTGCGCTTAGAAACCGGTAAAATCGGTGAAGAAGTCTTCATGGAGCGTATTGGAAGCACCAACGCACAAGAAGTTACTTCACGCCACGCGGATTCTCCGCTCATTGATACCCCGCATGATCGCAGGCGCGTTGTGCCGAAATCATACGATTGGGGAGATATGGTCGATAACAGCGACAAGCTTCGCATGTTGATTGATCCAGCATCACCTTATGCCGTCAACGCAGCCTATGCGATGGGACGAGCAATGGATGATCTGATCATCTCTGAAGCGCTTGGAACTGCTTTCACTGGAAAAGGTGGCGCAACTTCACAAACTCTTCCCGCAGGGCAGAAAGTTTCCGTTAGTTTTAACACCTACGATTCAGGTTCCGGTGATAGAGGTTTGACCATCGGTAAGTTAATCGAAGCACGCAGGATCTTAGGAGCCGGCGAAGCAGACGATTACGATATGGGTGGACGACCTAATCTGTTCATTGTCGCAAACGCCAAGCAAATGGCGAAGCTTCTCAGTGACACTTCATTAGGTGGATCATCTGGTTCAGGCGGCATCAGTGCTGCTAGCGCTGACTATAACAGCGTGCGCGCCCTGGTATCCGGCGAACTCGACACCTTCATGGGTTTCCAGTTTATTAGAAGCGAGCGAATCACTACTGATGGAAACAGCGATGATCAAGTGATCGCATTCCACCGTGACGGCATCGGCCTTTGTCTTTGGGAAGATGTGCGCGCGAGAATCACAGAGCGGGCTGACAAGCGATTCAGCACCTACGTTTATCTGAACATGACCATCGGATCGGTGCGATTGGAAGAAGAGCGTGTGGTTGAAATTGCTTGCGATCCTTCTTAATTAACCACTAGCCACTAAGGAGTCTTATGGCAAATTTATACGGTGTAAACTACACCGCTCAAGATCCCGTTGCGGCTGGAGACACTAGCGGCGCTCTTGCTGCTAACATCGATGTCGCAGAGTGGGGTGGGCGTGTGCGTGTGTGCTACGATTCATTCACAGCTTCCGGTAATACTGGAAACTCTGATGTAATCTTCCTGGGTAAAGTTCCTGCTAACGCTACTTTGCTTTATGGAATCTTGCAGCACGATAATTCAAACAGTAGTTGTACTTATGCAATCACCGTTGGTGCTACCACCATGCGGGCTGCTGCTACAGCGACTGCTAGCGTGCCTAATCTTTTCAGCGTAGTTACTGCTGGAACGAAAACCACTGCTTTGTCAGATGTAAAGGTCACACTTGGATCTGCTGCTTTGGCAGACACCAAGGTTGTCAAGTGTACGATCTTTTACACCGTTGACTAAGCAGCACTATGGCAAGCGTAGTTGATATTTGTAATATCGCTTTGAGCAATCTGGGCGACCAGAAAATATCTAGCTTGTCGGATGCCAACGAGCGGGCCAGGGTCTGCAATCTCCGGTACGATGATGTCAGAGATTCAGTCCTGCGCTCGCATCCTTGGTCATGCGCCATCAAGCGCACCCAGCTAGCACGTAACGACACCGCGCCAGTATGGGGCTTCGATTATGCTTATTCGTTGCCTAGTGACTGTTTGCGCGTTCTTGACGTTGAAGAATGGGAGACACCATTCCGCATCGAAAACGGAAACATCGTCACCGATGCAGAAAAAGTCCTGCTCAAATACGTTAAACAAGTTCTTGATCCCAATGAATTTGACAGTGTAATCATTCAAGCGATTGCGCTGAAGCTCGCATCAGAGATCGCAGAATCTTTGACCGGCAGACCGGAACTGCGCAACAACATGCTTTCCAAGTTTCTCAGCGTTGTTGCAGAAGCGCGCTCCATCGATTCGGCAGAGCGTGCGAATGTTGACACCCTCTGGAGTGATGTTTTCATTGAAGCAAGGAGATAGATGGCGCGCATTCAGAGCGTTCAAACCAGCTTCGCAGACGGTCAAATCAGCCCGCGCATGCAGGGCTATGTCGATCTTCCTTCATACCGTACCAGCTTAAAAATCTGTCAGAACTATGTTCCGCTGCCGCAAGGTTCAGTCGCGCGCAGGCCAGGATCGTTCTACGTTTCCCGATCTAAAGACAATGCTGCGGTTCGCTTAGTTCCGTTTAATTTCGGAAGCGGGCAGAGCTACATCCTGGAATTCGGAAACAACTACATCCGGTTCTATAGGGAGGATTCTATTGTCACCACCGATGCAACTACGATTTCCAGCTTCAACCACAGCACGAACACCATCACGGTTGCGAGTGGAACACCTTTGAGCGTGGGCGATGATATTTATTTTTCTACCACAGGAACGCTTCCAGGCGGGCTGCTGACGAATCAGCGATATTTTATCAAAACCAAGAGTACCAATGACATAACACTTTCATTGGCTGACAATACGATTGGAGCAGCACTGGATTTGACTTCAGCAGCCGGTTCTGGAACGCACACCGTTAAATCCGTTTATGAACGATCCACCACCTACACCACATCACAGATTGATGATCTGTTTTTCACGCAGTCTGCGGATGTTCTCTTTATCGCGCACCCTGACCACAAGATTGCAGAACTGAAACGTCTAGCAGATACGAATTGGACACTCACGGATCTGACTTTGAAAGACGGTCCTTATCTGCCGTTGAACACAGAAGACACTACTCTGACAGTTGCAACCAGCATCAGCAGTAATTCAGATCGCGGGCTGATTGCAGAACTGGAAGACACGAACATCGATGCTTCTGGAAACAAATTTAAAATCCCGAATCATGGACTTGTTGATAACAGCTTGGTTTACTTTGACGGTAGTGATTTACCTAATGGGATCTCTGCTTCTACTGACTATCACGTAATCAGTGCAACGCTTGACGAATTTCAGGTTTCACTTAGTCAAGGCGGCTCCGCAGATACATTTACTGATGCCGGCACAGGCGCAAGAAAACTTTACTATAAACAATACGGCTATGAGCTTGTTGGCGAAATGTCGAAAGATGGGCCGGATGTTGACAACAATTTTTTTACTTTAATCAATCACCCGCTTGTCAACGGTCAGCGCGTTTTTTATTTAGGAGGAACTGGTCTTAGTGGTGTTTCTCCAGGTGAAGGTAACGAGTATTTTATCATAGGTGCGACCACAAACACCTTTAAGCTAGCAACCAGCGTTGGCGGTGATGAAATTGACATAAGCGGCACGGTTACAGCCGAATTAAAATTCTACAAGAAATTCATTCCTGCCTACACCAAAGTCACCCTAGAAGCTAGCTCGACCACAGGCATCAATGATGGCGATGGTTTCAAGTCTACAGATGTCGGCAGAATCATCCGCATGAACACGGAAGTAGCGCCACAAATCAAATGGGGCTATGTCGAAATCACCGCACACACCGACACCAAAAATATCACCGCAGTTGTCTCCGAACCACTAGCATACACCGATGCTACAACGGAGTGGCAGCTTGGCAGTTTTTCCTCGACCACAGGCCACCCAAGAACAGTCCAAATCTACCAGCAACGCTTGGTGCTAGCAGGCACATCAAAAGAGCCGCAGACCGTTCACTTCAGCAAGACCGGAGACTTTGACAATTTTGCAGCCAGCGAACCGATTGGCGTGCAAACCGGCAACTTTAATTCTGCGGGCGCGAGCATCATGGGCGAGCAAATCTACAGTGACAATGCGTTTTCGCTCCTTATTTCATCCGACACGGTTGACAAGATTGAATGGATCAACGAGGGGCGCAGATTATCGCTTGGGACATCGGGCGGGATCTACCAGATGTTTGGTAATCGCGATGATGTGACAATCACGCCGTTTAATTTTACCGTTGAGAAAATATCGAACTGGTCTGCGCATGATTCTGCTACTCCGGCACAGATCGGCAACAACGTGCTTTACGTCCAGCAGAATGGCCGTAAGGTGCGGGAACTGATCTTTGACCGCGAGCAGGAACAATACAGCGCCAAAGATATTACGTTGCGCGCAGAAGATATTACACAGACCGGAATCAAAGCCCTGGTGTTTCAGGATCAGCCTGCTTCCTTGCTTTGGGTGGTTCGCACCGATGGAAAGGTTGCGACATGTACCTATAACACTGACCTAAACATGTCATCGTGGGGGCTTCATATCATTGGCGGCGCGCACACCGATGCAACCTACGGCAACCACGCGAAAGTCGAATCTGCTTCGGTGATCCCGCGCGGATCGGGAGCATCTGGGCATGATCAACTCTGGATGGTCGTCAAGCGCGATGTCGATGAATATCTGACTCAGTTTCCCCACACCGATATAAATGCAAGCACCAATGTCATCACCATCGCATCACACGGCTTGAGTGATGGAGATGCTATCAAATTCACGACCAGCGACACGATGCCTGCAAACGTCACCGCAGGAACCACATATTATGTGCGCGATAAAACTTCTACCACGTTCAAGATTGCAGCTTCTTCCGGCGGCGATGCGATTGACATCGACCAGGGCAGTGGCACACACACCATCTACAAGAAAGATGTTACGCAACGCTATGTTGAATATCTGGAGCAGTTTTACGACAACAGCATGTCTGCATCAGATGCGCACTTTATTGACTGCGGTTCTAATTATTCCGGCAGCAGCGCCAGCACACTCACCAGCCTGCACTACGCCGAAGGTCAGACTTTCTCTGTTCTAGGAAATGATGCTGATCAGCCTGACAAAGTAATTACTGCGGGTGAGCTTTCACTGGCACTTTCGGTAACTACTGCGCGCGTGGGTTTTGCCTACAATTCCGATATTCAGACCCTAGCACTTGCCATCGGTGATCCTAGCACGCAGACCAGCATCGGAAACAAGAAACGCATTCACCGGATTCATGTAAAGCTGCTGGATACGATGGGCTTGAAATACGGCATCAGCGTGGATGATCTCAGCATTGAAACATTTCGTCTGACCAGTGACTCGATTGGCACGGCGCTGCCGCTGTTTACCGGAGACAGAGAACTGACAATGCCTGGAGTCTATGACACTTCCGGCGAGATTTACTTGCGCCAGGATCAGCCTTTTCCCAGCAGCATCTTGAATATCGCAATCGACTACGAAACTAACGAGTAATCATGATCCAATACGTTGGCTATCTGATGATGGCGAAGATGGCGCTGGATGGAATCGGCGGCTACATGCAAAGCGAAGCTGCTGAACGGCGTGCTAGGCAACAATCTAAGCTTTACCGGAAGCATGCTGATAAGCGCTACAACCTAGCACTGGAGAGCGCTGAACAAACCGAACAAGTCGGCGAAGAACAAGCACAGCTATTTGAGCGCCAGGGCGGGCTAGCTCTGACCTATGAAGCCAACAAATCACAACAAAAAGTTTCCGATATTGTTTCACGATCTGGCAGCAGCGGTGCTGTAGTCGGCTACGGCGCACCTCGATCTCTAGCAATGACTCAAGCGCTTGCAAACAAATTTAACCAGGATGTCATGCGGGAGAACATCAATGCGCGGGCTATGAACGCGCGCGTGACGGCATCCAGGAACGCCAGAGCTATTCGCCGGAATGCTGAAGCAGAACGTGAATATTACTATGACATGGCTTCCATGCAGAACAGCGCTGCTAATAATATTGCACGCATGCGCCCACTGACCTTGTTGACCGGATTCACAGACACTGGATCGCAGATGTTGTCGATGGATTATTCCTCGCGCGTGCGAACCGGCAGAGGTGATCCCAGCCAAGGTAGCGGCATGTCTTACTTTGACTCTCTCTATACAAGCTAATGCCACGACTACGATTTCAGCAAGCATCCCAGCAGCTAGAAGTTCCTAATATTGCTGCGCCTGCGCAATTGCGTGGCGGGCAAGTGCCGAATGTCATGCAGTTTCTCCAGTATGACATTGGACCGGCGCAAGCAGTGAGTAACTTAGGCAAGGTTGCAGGAAAAGCTGCTGACCGGTTATACGATCACTACATCTATGACCTGGAGCGTGGAGATCGCGAGCGCCGGCGTGGTGAGCGTGACACCATCGATGCGCTTGCCAGCAGCATTAAACAGTTTGCGGTAGATCAACGGATCTCGCGCATGGATGAACTGCGTGATTCAGAAATCACTGGTGAGCAGTTTATGAAAGATGTGAATCAAGTGACTGATCGGGAAATAGGTGTTTTACTAAACGGTGATCTTGTTCAGGCGCACTTTGAAG
>Ga0208767_1000284_pt1 | contig 39021 bp, 20 predicted proteins | sample VirMetDEL_Mar_21_FD_184514 | JGI IMG/M metagenome (GOLD analysis project Ga0208767, IMG submission 184514) | Aqueous microbial communities from the Delaware River and Bay under freshwater to marine salinity gradient to study organic matter... | ecosystem: Environmental > Aquatic > Marine >...
TGTTTCGGTATTAATTATGTACTCTTTGTATCTTGGGTTTCCAAAGAAAGGAATTTCGTTTCTCACAAAACCAAGATAAGACGCTTTAGCTCCGTCTGATCCACCGTTATCACCTACACCAAAAATAGGATCTATTCTATTCAGTTTTAAGCTGTAAGAAGGGCAGTTGTTTTCATCAGCTTCTTCTTTGAATTCATAGTCGATACCAGTCAAGTAAGCCTTGTATTTTCTAGCATAGATTAAAACATCTCTCTCGTGCATCTTGGGGGGCATGAAAAATTTTTCCTCGACTTGGCACTTAACAAATGCCACGGATGGTGATTGCTTAAAATTTTTGGCGTTTTCATTAAGCTCGCCTTGCAATGTGTCGTATTTAAATAAGTTTAGCTGGTCAGCCTTGATGTTGGGAAGAGTTTGGGTAATATCTGGAGACCAAGCTCTATTAGCTAGGCTTATACTTTGTTGAGCTATGTCACTCTTGCCCACGTTGGCGAAGTTTAATAAGTGACTATTATCATATTTTACGTAACAGCTAACTCTGCCATTCTCAGATATGAAATTTTGAATATCTATTGGGCATAAAGCCTCTGTCCCGGCTAAAGAAGCAGTGCTAGTTTGGAACATTGGATAATTAAAGTAGCCGCCTTGTGTTTCTGGTTTGTAATTAAAGTTCCATTTGTCATTGATCGGATTGTAATTGGCTCTTAATGCACCATTTCTGTAAACACCGCCATCAAAGTTGGTGTACTTAGCTCTTGTTAGTGGTCTTCCGGCAAAATCCACAATGTCAATATTTGTATAGTGTAAGAACCAATCTCTTGAGGATACTTGGTCTTTAACTGCGTTGACACTTGATTGAAAAGATGGATCGCTATAGTTTTCGTCTACGGGCCGAGGAGGAAACCCAAAAGGTCCAGCTGCAATATGTGCCCCACGGCTACCGTAAGTTTTTACGTTTGGCTGATATCTTACGTTGCACGCCTTGGGTATCTTAACCAAGAACTTTTTGCCTAAACTTTCTTCAGCAATTTTTCTAACGAACTGGTATACTTTTTTAGCATTCTCTACGTGAGCCTTGGCGATTTGAGGAAGGCTCTGAATAAACGGATCTTCTTCGAAACCTTCCAGAGCGTTTTTAGTATCAGCTAGTAACTCTTTCCCTTCTTTTCTAAGATTGTCTCTGAGTTGCACCAATTCGTCCTGCATCGAAACCGCTTTTTTCAATGCCTCTAATTTAGTCTGATAAGAGCCGTTTTCGCTTAATGCTTTTTGATAATTTTTATCATCGGGATGAGCCAGTCTAGCATCTTCTCTAATTTTTTCAAGATCGTCTTTTAAAGCATCTATTCTTCTATTTATAGAGTCAATCGGAGCAGCAGCGGCACTCGTCTGATCGTCTTGTCTATCGTTGATACGTTGCATATTAGTGATTACTTTTGTTTTGCCACTAATAATTTTTGCAACGCCCGCTTCAGGTATCCCAATCTTTGTAGCACGCTTGTAATATAAAGGATACCCGAAAGGAGGTGAGCATGGACTAGCCGGCAGCCCATCATAGCCCATGTACGGCCTATCAGAATCCCAAACGCATCTAGGAACGGTGACCGCAAATTGTCTGTTTTGAAATTGTTTTAAAATTTCTTCTCCCACCTCTGTGCCTTCTAGACCTTCTGAGATAAGGGGGTCAAGAGCGTCGTTGACCTCGCCGTTTCCTAGCTCGCCAAGAGCAGATAGAGTCGCTTGATACTCTTCTATATCTTGTATGTAGACCTCGTTGTATTTTAGCAAAAAACTCTTCCATCTTTCAAAGGATACGAGTGCAGCACGCAATTCCAGCTCGGTAGCAATGTAATAATTTCCCACACCAAAGGCGTTAAGCGAAGTAGCGTCCAATAGTATTTGCTGATAAGAACCCCAACCTTTAGGTATGGTCACGGCTCTATCCCCAATCAATCCGTAATAAGGCAGGGCTTGCTGTTTTAAAGCTGTCTCCATCAACCACTGCTCAGATTTAAGCGTATTGATAGCACCCGCTTTTCCAGTGTTTACGAAAAGCTCATCTCTATCATTGTTGGTATGAAAGAAATACATTTCTACTTCTTGAGCACCAACAACAAATTTATCCGTGGTCACATTAGACAACTCAAAACCAACATCTTGGTTTAATACATCAACACCGTTTTCACGAACTTCATTTAAGTATTCTAAGATAGCACCGTATCTCGGCTGCTTCGATTTATCTATTGCGTCTATTCTAATTATTCCTGCAACAATCTCGTTAAATTTACCTTGCTTGACTTTTTCTTTATTGTAATCCTCTAGGAACTCGCAGGCCGGATGGTCAATAATCGGTAGCAACTGAACGAATAATTCGTGACTAATAATATCGCATAACTCTTGAGCCAAACTAAGTAAGTCGATTTGGTCAAAATCCATGAAGTACATACTCGGTATTTTTTCCACAGGAATGCCCGTGAAATCTACAACGTAATTAAACCCGCGATAATTTATCTTTCCGCCAAAACCTGCGGATACGAATTCTTCAGGCATAAACCCATAATACTCAAACATAGTAGCAAGAGCTTGAGAAACACGATAAAACGGAATGCCTTGATCGCTACGTCGAGACAAACCTTGGCCGGTTACGGGCCAATACTTGGGAAGATTGCCGTTTGTTCCGGGAGATGGCATATTGCTAGTAAAATCGTTGCCTCCGCGAATTGCGTATGTGTCGTCTCCTAAATAAGCGACAGTCCCATCTTGGTACACGTGTTTTCTTAATAAGTTTATAGAGCCTACGCTATTTAGATAGCCCTGTAGTCCTTGTGAAGGATCGTACTCTAGAAATCCATATACGTTAAATAAGTTTTTATTATTGAATGTAGTGCCTTGGTAATTACTTAATATAACAGAACAGTTGGAGAGTATTTCTCTAGGGTCTATAATATTGGCGGTAAACAAGCCTTTTCCCTGTGCTCCTTGATTCTCTGTGTAGCCCTGTAAAATTCCGCCAAACACAATGTGATCCGAGCCACGCCAATCGGTTTCAAGATCCCAAAGCGGAGACTTATCAACAACCCTATAAGTATTCTCGGTTGATTTTTCAAGGTCTACGTAATGATACCTTTCCAACTTAAAGTTTTCGTCTCTGTCTTCGTCAGTTTCTTTGAACGGTTTTACATTAAGCGTATTTTGCCCATAGGTTTGGTCGTATGTTTTACGCCAAGCCTGCTCTACCGTGGCTGGATTTTTCCCGAATTTAAAAAATACAGGCGAACCCACCGCTGGAGGTCTGAACAAGTCGTTCTGGCCATTATGATAAGCGTCGTCTCCCACTCCATACCCATTACCGTCAGATTTATTGTACTCATCATCTACTAGCTCAACAGAAAGCGTTGAAGAGCTGCCGCCAAAACCAGCATTCATGCTGAAACTTCTGATACTAGCACCAAGAAAAGTCTGCTGTGGAAAACCCTCGTTTCCAATAGTCCAGCCAGCCGAAGAAAGTGAACCATGTTTACCTTGCTGTAGAACAAAGTTTTTGAACCATTCTTCGCCTTTTGCCCCCGTAGGTGGGACAATTCCGTAGTCATGAGTTTCTGACATGTTTATTCCCCGTTAATATCCTGCGTTGTAGTAAGAAGATAAGCTATTATATCTGTCGAAATCTACGGATTCCATGTAAGATGATAAGAAGCATATTTCAAATGTCTTCCCGCCGTATTGCTTGTGGTGGATGTAAGAATCCTGTACTCTGAATGTGTAATCTTCTCTAGGTTGCTCATTACACTTTTGGTCTGGCACGTAAAAAGCCTGCAATCTTTCGCCTAAGCCGCTGGGCACTGGCGTAGGACTACTAAACTGACCTACTGTTTCGTTGTAGTGGAATATGCCCGTCTCGTTGGTTTTAATCTCTGTATCTTCTGGGTATGTCCTAAGTACACCATAATATTCTGGGTCGTTAGATACTACGTCGGGAAATTTCTTGTTGATCGGGGTGTCTTGGGAGAAGTCATACATGTTCGCTTCACCTGATGGCAAAACGCCAGACACTAGCTGTTCCCTCTGAGCGTCTGTTAGTGGTAGACTAGGATTTGTCCATTCGTGGGTCATTTGTCCAACTCGTATGTAAATGAAACATTGAAGTTATAAGATCCGGTTTTAGGATTCCAGTTTTCTGTTGGCGGGCTTACAAAATACTTTCTTACTCCCGGCTCGTTTGCTGGGCTTAGCTCCTCCAGTAAATCAGCAATTTGAGATGAAGTGGGCTCTACCAAGCTCGGCTTTTTCAATATTAAAGGATTTCTTCCAGAGCCATATGGTATTTTTGTATAGTCCATAGTAAGACTCAAAGAAATATCTCTTTTGTATTCAGTTCTTCCTCCTAGATATTGAAGGACAGGCCCAGTTTGTCTTCCTATAACTGGAATACTGGCAAAAACATCTCCGGGATAGGTATCGTTAATAGTGATATTTTCTGATAAAACGCCAGATATAATATTGGTTGGGCGGTTATTAAAACCTAAACTATAAGTAATTTCTCCGGCAAATTGATTTGTTCCAATGCTAATCGAGGTTGGTTGCGAGTTGAGCTGAACCGCAACTAAATTATTAGCACGTCTATATAAATCACTACTTAAACCAAAAAGCCCACTGTTGGATATTCTATTATATTTATCTAAGGCGTTCTTGTATGCACCTTTATTCGCTGCTTCGTTAGGGTCGCCAAATCCGCTAGGCGTTATTTGCGACATACCCTTGATTGACCCGTCTATTTTTACGTCAACAAAAGCGTTGCTGGTGCTTGACGAGGTACTCATGTTATATTTTTCAGTACTGGTGCCGCTAGAAAGAAGCCAGTTCTCGGTCACTGAGTAAGTCCCCTGACCAACATCTATTTGTTCTGTTCTAACCTGATTGTAGCCACCATAGGAAGCTACTAGATTTACGGTTCCAGAGCCGATTTGTCCGGCGACATTTGGGTAATTTATTTCACTACCCCCAGAAGACAATCTTTGTTGCACGAAATTTTTTGCTTGCTCCCAAGCCGGCCTGACCATTTCTCCATCAATGCCGTAGAAAGCTTTGCCATTTGCACTTATCGTGTGAGATATTCTATAAGAACGTGGGTTTTCTAAAGATTCGCCCTGACCATCATCGACTTCTAGATTCCAGCTTTCATTGAAATCTTTTATGAATGATGTCTCTTCCTCTTCTAGAAGGTCTGATATTCTAACATTCTGCCCATGCTGATTGACGCCTCTGACCGTTATAGCCTCTTCATCAATATAGGCGTTCTCGTCGTCTGCATATCCTCTGTAAAGTGCGTCAGCCTCTAAAGTGATAGTATATTCACTTCTACTTATATATTGACCTTCAGTAAAGTTTATACTAACTACTCTAGGGTTGCAGAATACCGTAGCTGCCTGATCGTCAATAATATCAGTGATAATTAACGTCTGACCATCTCTCGCAAACAAAGCCCGCAAAGAACGCTGCTTACTCAGAATAGAAGCCGCTGGCTTCATAACTTTTTGTCTGGGCGGCTTGGGTCTTTGGCTAAGAGGGATATTATCAAAAGATCCATATGGGCCAATTCTATCGCCGCCATCTGGGGGAAAATTATCTGGATCAAATGAAGGCAGTAAATTGTTAGTCCCATCAGCTTCCAGTGCATAGGGAGTGCCTTGATCTTCTAGTATGGTGCCAGTAAGTGTTATGGCATAAGTGACACCGAAATTACCCTCTGAGTTTTTGAGGGTCTGGGTGTTGATAGACACAAATGGTGTTGGCCTAATCACACACTCTTGAGAAGCGTCGTTATTATATCTAACCTTTATCATTAGTAGCCTCTTATCCTTAGATCTAAGTTTCCGATGGTTTGAGTGGAAGTCATATTTAAGTTGAGCGAGCTGTTAGAGTCTCCGCTAACCACAGCCACAAACATATTCATATTACCGCTAGAATATCCATCTATTCCAAACACATAAGTGTTCATAGTATTATACACCATATCCTTGTCTGGACCCGGAATATATAGTGGCACTTTGTTGCTATTTTGCTGTGGAACACCCGAAATCACTAGCGGCATGTTAGATTCTACTGGATCTCTAGGTATAGCCGTTAATTTTACGCTTTCTACGTATGGTCTATGAGCTATAAAACCAACGGTAGAAGGATCGTATCCAGAAACTTCGAGGAACACATCTCCATTCTCGTTTGCTGTCGCGACACCTGTAACTTTGTAGTGGATAGAGCCTCCTGTTTCATTCTGGTAAACTCTGGTAAATAGAGTGTCTTGTTCTGATATTTTGCTGCCAAACAATCCTACGTCCATCCAGCCAAGGCCATTAGGTATCATAGGCGTTTGACCTCTTAGCATTGCATCGAATGTGTAGGCCGATCCAGCTTGAGCCATAGCCCCAGTGTGGTGAAGTCCACTGGTTGCGTGCGTGTGCTTAGGCGATCCAGCCACAAGCGTGTAATCAGAATCTCCTCTGTAAGCTCTATCAATCGAAACAGCAGATCCGAACCTGTCATTTTCACCACCGCTGTAGCTAATTTCGTTAACAAAATTTGGAGGCAATGCAGGACCGTTGAACTCAGATCTAGTTCTATCATTGTAGCCTTGGGCGTATAGTTTTTCTGCATATCCCCATTCTTGTTTTCTAGAAGGAATGTCAACCATGCTGTACCTGTAATTGAACACAGCACCGTTATTCAGGATCATTTCTCCGCTATTACGCTCAAAATCATCAATTCTGACACCTGAAGTTCCAAGGTCGTAATAAGAATGTAATGGAATGTCAAACGCTCCGTCAAAGCTCTTACGTAAAAATGCTGAATTCAATCCGTTAGGATCTACAGACCCGCTGTAAATATGATGGTGTAGGGTTTCAAAGTCATGATTAGGAGCACCGACTGCCAACATGTCACAATCTATAGCGACCGAGTATCCGAAATTGTCAGATCGTTTTGCTAATCGTTGCACCTCGTCTGGGTCAATTAAGTTGTGATCGCCTTTCTGTGCGGCCAGAGAAACTAGCGTGTCTCCATCAAAGCCAGTAAGACCAATATTGGTACTACTAGGCTTGACCTTGGTGTTGAATTCCCAACCGAGATTCTCTACAAGGATGTTCTTGCCCTGATTGGTTTTATGCCACACAAATGCTGATCCAGCACCTCCGTCTTCTGCTATAGCCACTCCAGATATTGTACCATCTTCTAAGTAATGTTTAGTAACTTCTGACCATTCCACAATTCCGCCACTAGGAGCGTTATCCGAGTAGAAAGCGTTGAACGGACTACCAACGATTAGTTTGTCGTCGCTAAGATCTACGGCATAACCAAATAAATCGCCCAAGCAACCCGAACGCTCGTAGTAGAAATCTAAATCAAGATAATCTTTACCGTTGACCTTCATCAAGTCTGGTAAACCGCCCTTGATTTTAGCATCGTACAAGTAATCTTGCTCTTGATCTGAGAATGGATACAAGTAAGGCCCGTAATCTCCAAGATGCAGATAGTCACCACTAAATGCGGGCAACATGCCTCGCTCATCAAGACATTGTTCTCCAAATAGTCTCTTGGCTTCTGCTATCTCAAACGGGTCAGTAATTTCTGCTGGTCTGCTTAAACTCTGAGGAACAATACTGTCTTCCCAGTCGATGAGCCCACCAATTACGTCAGTTTCTCCGCCAGCCCCAAACAACGGCTGGATCATGTTATTTTCTAAATTGTGACCGCTAATGGCATAGTATTTAGATGCACTGCCGGCCTCTGGGGATCTGATTTTCTGAGAGAAGCTCCAGAATCTTTGGTCTGACGAGCTATAGTTAAAGTTCCTACCGGCATTGCCCTCGAATTCACCAGTTGGTGAATCTGGGTACAAACTTCTAATAAACTCTTGGTTTCCAGCCAGTGCGTCCATTCTGTATCTAGGACACTCGCCTTGTAGCATCGTAGAGTCTGCCACGACAATAATTCTAGACCTGTTCTCGCCAGCCGGGAAGGAGCTGAACGTTTCAGGCTGCTCTGCAACTACAACTGGTCCGTTTTCTATAATCTCTTTGCCAAGATCTGCACAGTCTTCGTGATTTCCGGGCGTGCAATATCTTTCACTCAGCTCAGACGTAGGTCTCCAGTATCCGGGTATTACGCCACTCTTGGCAGGATCTACAATCCACTCTTCTTTTCTTATTACATCAACAAGAACTTTACCGCTGGTTTGGAAACTAAATACCTCTTCGTCGATAGGTAGCGGGCAACCAGACATGGATACAAACCTTACAGATCTAGGAACAACTCCCTCTGTAATCATATTAGGATTAATACCGTCTTTGTATGGCATAAACCATTGGAAGCCACCATCATTAGAGATTGCTCTTAAATCTACAATTGTAGTTTGCAGTTCTCTTTCTGGGCCTTGATGCATAGGAATTTGGCACTTGTCTTGGAATCCGCCGCCACCAGCTCCTAAGCCGCCTCCAAATCCGCCATTACCGGGATCTGGGTCAAAGCTAACATTTTTGAACTCGCCACAGATGCTGAACTTTTCGTTAGGATCTTCGTTGACGTAGTTTATAAACACACGATAGCCAGTGTTCTGAATCGTATCAAAAGACAAGGTTGCTTTATCGTCCATAAACCAGCCAGTCGTGTTTTCTGTTCTGGATCTACGCTCCTTGATCTCGTAGTCGTACCAAATCATTTTCTCAAAGTCTTCACCGCCAGAGATTGGCACGAACATCAACCTGTTGACACTGGCGTTGTTAGAGCCACCTCTATTATTATATAAGAAATCAGATGAATTAGAGAAATGTAAGCCATCAACCTGAGTATTTAGTGAATATTCAGGATTGTATGTATATCCATTTGTATAACCAGCAAAGGCGTCAATTGTTTGATCTGTATATTGTACTGGTCCTCCGTTTGGATCGTAAGAGGCAATGATATCCTGTACAGGATGTGGCGGGAATCTGTCGTAAACTCCTACCTCTTGACCAACAACGTGGTAGACTTGATTGACAGGCTCAAGCATTGGGCGACTCGTGATGCCAAGCTCTTGACACAAATAGTCAATGTTGGCGGCTACATCTTGCCTGTCATCACTACGCATACCGTTGTAGGTGATAATAACCTTCTTGTCGCCCTTATCCATCCAGCGTTTAATTCTAGAAATGTCATCGACACTAGGTCTTCCTGCCGGATGTGCGATCCAGATAAAGTTGACAGAATCTGGAATGTTTTGGCTTCCAGTGTAAACAACATTTTCTGTAAAGCTTCCGCCACCCTTGGTGATTTCTACATTTAGCTTGCCGGCAAGGCTGTAGCCATCATTGAATACGTCGGAAGTGCCGTCTTGGAAGTAAGCGTCCTCCAAAGAAGTTCTACCTGTCCAACCGCCTAGATGTTGACCTACTGGGGCGTCATCTAGATTGTTGTGAATCATATTTAAGTAGAAGAACGTATTCTGGTCGTTGTTCTTGGTTGCCTCTGCTCTGCCATCAACGCCGCGACTAGCATCGTCTTCGGACCACTGTGTCGCCATCATGTAGAATTTAGAATTATTATGTTCTCCATTGCTGAACCTGCCAGACTCCATAACGCCCAAGATGGCTTCCGAGTAAATAGTCTCGAAGTAAGGAACGGTTTGTTGACCGTCTTTGGACTGAGCAAAAGATTGTAGTAAACCATCTCTACCGTTGGTAGGATCTGGATCAGTAAACCCTCCTTGAACGAAAGCGTTATGCACGCCTGCAACATTAGAGTTTTCGTCCTCTGTTATAGAGAAGGCGACCGTATCTTCTTGAGTTTCGGCAAAGGTGTATCTTGTGTCAAAGTTGTCCGTAACAACCCATTCATAGACATAAGTGAATGTAACCTGTTTTCCAGAAGTAGCCGGAATGTACCAAGGCTCATCGGGTATATACTCACGAGTAGTTAGTACTGGAATTGGATCAAATCCCGGCGTCTTTATGACCTTTGTCGGTTCGCTATCGCAACCAACTTCATGGTTACCATATTGCAAAGGCCAGTTCTGACTGTAGGTAATGACTTCGGTCTTGCCGTTTGTCTTCGTGCATTGTTCTAGCCACTCAGCTCTTAGGTCTCCATGATGCTGGATAGGCATTTCGCACCTAGAGTTAATTACTGGTTTCTCCTCAGTAATGCCTTCTGGGCAATTCATTTTGTGGTAGTAGTTTTCTTTATCGTGTTTAGAGACATCAATTCTAATATCTCCGACACCCTTAGCGTAGTAATTATCGCGTCCTAAGTATGTGGGCGATGCGTATCTTGGCGTCTTAGCTTTGGTGATGTTGAAGCCACTTGAAAGAACGTCCGCACACTCTGGCAGCGATCTCTCACGAGTCTCTGCTGGGAAGATTCGCATGTCTACATCTAGCTTTTCTAATAGCTTGTTGACAATATCATTGGACTTGGCGTATGCACCGTTTTCTTCCCATACAGGATCGTTACCGACCAAGACTAGGTTTCTGTCACCAAGAGCCAACCAGTCCTTAATATTCTGCACAATTTCATCGCTGGCAGCATCTAGTTCTGGCGTCATGATAAACGCAAGTCCAGCGTCTTGCGGAATTTCAATTTCAGAGAATTCTGTTCTGCGGAAGTATTTAGCTTTGTAGTCTGGGTCTCCGTTCGCGGCTTCACCAAATATAATACCCATTTGGTCATACAGGCCGTCGTTTCTTTCTTGTTCGTGTAGGTTTCTATCTAAGTTACCAAAGATACCAAATTCAACAACACCGCTGTGCGGGTGGTATCTTCTAGACTCAAACATTCTAACAGCACCGGCATAGTTGTAAGAAGCCCAAGTTTTCAAGCCCGTTCCCCAAACATTTACGTCGTCAAACTCGTTGAATGAATCAGTCGGGGCACCAAAGGCCACAGAGCTTCCGTCATCACTTACAGACGTGCTCCATCCAAGTCTAGATGTAGGAGCAAAAGTGCCAGCCAAGAAAGCATTAGTACCAGTATATTGAATATCTTGATATGTATATTCAAATGTCCATCTATACTGTTGTGGTAATCCTTTGTTCCAGAATTTATTATCATTTCTATAGGCGAACCTGTCAGACATAGACAATGCGTCGTAAGCTGCAATCTGTGCTTGAGTCACATCTTCTTGTGCGTCGTATGCAGCAACAGCGTCAGTCTTGCCGTTTTCGACACACCATTCTCTGACTCTATTGTAAACCTTGTTGATCTCTTCTTGGGATCTTTCGTAGATTCTACAAGGACTATCCGTGAAAGGCGAGCCAATAGATACGATATCCCCGTTTTTACTAACCGCAACTGCGTGACCGAATCTATCTACGTACCTTGCCGAGATGCCCATATCTTCGTCGCCAAGATCTCCGTCGCCAGCATTATCTCCACTTTCTGGCCTGTTGGGAGAAGATACGACCTGAACGCAGTTCCAGTTGTTTCTTTCTTTTTCAAAGATAAACGCACGACCACCAGAGTTTGGAGGTAGCTGGAATTCAGGAGCGTTCAATTTATTCCATTTCTGACCAACGCCACTAGTCAGGTAAATTAAATTACCTTCGTTGATAAGCACGCCAGTATTTAGTAGATCGTTTTCTATAAAGGATTTTGTTGTGCTTGCCCAATTGTCTCCAGCCCCTTCGTAAGTTTTATACAGACCCTCTACATCAATATCTGTTTCTTGATTAAATACGCCACTCTCTAGAGTGTAAGCGTTATAAAAATTCTCAACCTCATCAAACAGGTTATAACTTACAGAATTTTGTACTCTGCTGACAGCACCAATGAAAGAGTTAGAATTGTCTTTAAACCTACCCATAATCGCTGGCACGCCATTGTAAACAGGCTCTTCGCGGTCACGCACAGCTTGACCACTCGGGAAGGCACTAAAGAAGGCGTCATAAAAACCACTAGCGATTTGGTTGTACACTTGAGGAACAGAAACATTCAAGTCTGTGTCAATAGAGTCTAGGTAGTATTGGTCATCTAGTCTAGGAACATATACGTGATGTAGCCAAGGCTCTTGTATATCCAATTCTTTTCTCTGTGAAGGATCTAACCAGTTAACAGGCTGAACAACGATCAGCTTGAACTTGACTGCTGGTTGGAACTCGTTGTCGGAATTGTCACCATTCCACGGTGCTGAGAAGTATTTGTATAAAGTATTAGCGTATGTGGCGGCTCCAGCGATCCTGTTTATTTCAAACCTATTTTCTTCATAGTCGAATTGGTCAGTGATAATAATCGAGCCGCAGCCAATTCCGGAGGATAGCACTTCTTCAAATTGCCTGAACCACTGGGCTTTTGGTGCTCCAACGACGGCGACTTCTAACCCACCGCTAGAAGCAATATCGAGGGACTCGCCAAACTGTCTTCCCTCTTGGCCGATTTGCCATTTCTTACCGTCGATAGAAAGATCTTCAAATACAAAAACATCTTCAATGACTTTTTCAACATAGTCTTTTCTGTAGCCAGAAGGTAACATGAGAACGTCTTCGTATCTCCAAGCGGCTTTCTTGCCCGCAACATCTTCGTCCCTTCTGTATAGGAAAACGGCTCCAGCACCAGAAGCCTCAACGCCTCCTAGATCTGGGATTGTAATGTTCGGGGCAGAGATGCCCATTAGGTTATCTTTAACGGAAACAGCTGCTCCGTAGTTATCTTCAGGGCTTCTGCCAGAAGCTAGTACAAAATCTGGCTCGATTGGTAAATTAGACTCATCACCAATTAGCTTGACTCCCGAGTATGCTATGTCTTGATCACAATCTTCTGTGCAGCATCCGTCTGCGTCCCAGTTAGGACCACAAATGCCATACTCCCAATCTTCAAAGTTTCTAGGAGTTGCAATCGGATCGGTGTGGCCTGTTTTGATATTCAGCGTTGCTTCGTAAGATATTCCCGGAATCAAGCCGGTGTATTTTCTGATACCATAGTAATTATTTTCATATCCCACATCAATATTTGTATAGGTGGCTTTTGCTCTAAATATACCACCCTCATTGCAAACTTCGTCTCTCCATACGGTGCAGTCTGTGGAAAGCACTTGATCAATAGCTTTGCTAGGACTATCTCCTTCGCATGACCCATAGGCGGTTAAATCAACACCTCTTATTTCGTCGCTTACTGGTATGCTTGCATTCGGTTCGTCTTTAATTTCTATTCCAGTTCCATAATCTTTATTATACCAGAAGCTATAAGAAGAGCCCATTCCGAGAGCGGCACTCAGGCTACTTGTATACAGATTCATTGATCCGCTATGTGGCAGCGTTGGCAGATAGTTAGTAGTATACAACGGCATAGATGTGGCGGGCGTTTGAGGAGTGCTGATAAACAGCGGCATGTCAGCTTCCGAGAACGGCTCTAGGTAAGCTGCGGCCCCAAACGTATACATGTTTAAATCACCACTAACAGCACCTCCAGTGACCCCGTTATTAAATAGATATAAATTATGTAGGGAGTAAATACCAGAGTTGTTAGCACCATGTATAAATGTTTTGAGTGAGTCGTTGGCGTTGGTTCCGGGTTCGCCAAGCATGTAAAGGTATACATAGTTAGAATCTACACCAAGAACTTCGGGTAGTGCTAAGTTCATGGAGTCATTATGGTCAAACCAAATACCTCCAGAAGTAAACAGGTTCATATGTTCCACGCCCGAATGCTGCGGGGTGAACAGGGACATTGAGCCATCGCCTACAAAATTACCACTAGAGTACAAGTACAAACCTGAAGGCTCAGATCCTAAAATAAGCGGTGTGCCTATTAGTAGGTCTAGGTACTGGTTGATTGGCTCAGGGTTTTCTCCAGCGACAAGGTTTAATGAGTCGCCAGCGTGGTAGGCTCCACTGGTGTAAAGTATGCCGGAATCAAACGTTGTAAGATAGTCAACATTGGCGTCTTCCATTCTAACGTGAGACGAATGTAATTCTAGTTTAGAAGTGTAGTCTCCGGTTGGATAAACCAAGTCGTACTGTACAAACATCTGGTTCACATCGTCTTTATGGTACTTTTCTGTGAACTCGTTCAGTGTAGACTCTCTATCAAACAGCGTCCAAGTTTCTGTCTCTTCGCAGAGATCTTCGTAATCAAACGTTGTGTCTAGCCTCATGATACAGCTAGAAGGTTCAATGTAATGTACTTTTCTATTTACTAGACCGTATGGGTTTTCATCATTCCAGTAGGACTCTTTAGATTTTGTGTAGAGGCTGACGATAAGTTTTGGCCCCATAGTTCCCGCACAGTCTTGCCAAGAAATTTCTCCGCTAGACGTGTGGTTAATTACACTTTCAACAACCAACGCTCGCTCTGAAAATTTGTAGCCATTTGGTATATTCTTTGTGATTCTACGCTGCACCGACTCAAATCTATTGGGAACATCCGAAAGATGGAATCTTAGGAAGTCATTTTCTAATTGGGAGTGATAGGCAACGCTGGCCTTATCGTCCAACACAAAGTTTGGCAAGGTTCTAGAAACTTTAGGAATGTAAGGCACACCGTCGCAGCAGTATTCAAAAACAATCTGTTCGGTATTAGGTCTTAACTGCCACTGATCGAAAGCTGGACCGAAAGGACAATACTTAAATGCACCAATTTGCCAATCATTATAAGTGTCTTCGTTAACACGATCCCAAAGTTTGTAACGGTTCTTTGTGTAATCGTAGCCGGGATCTAAATATTGAACGCGACTGTTCTCTAAGAATTTGTCAGCATTCACCTGCTTAAAGGTTTTATCAACAAACTTGGATTCTAAGATATTACCAGAAGATAGACCGATTTCGCTGACCAGCATATTCATTCCAACGCCAGAGCCTTCAGACCATCCAACTACGATGTCTGTATCTACAGAGTTTCTAGTAAAAGCAGCCGATGTATTACGGAGAACATTCCAGTCTCCAGACGCCTCATTATCTGCATATAATCTTAATTTATTATCATCAGTATATGTGACCATTACATTTAATGGGTATGTATATTCATTATAATCTACATCGTCTTTAATTTGTATAATATTACCGTTGTCTTCTTGTGCGTAAGCAGTAAGTTTGCCTCCATTGTATCCCAGAGCAAAATCCATATTGTTTGGAGTCGTCCAGCGAGAAACAAGCACGCCACTCTCGAACAAATTATAGCCAACACCTGAAACCGTGTTGTCTGGAGTAAACCTCAAGAACACAGAGAATCCGTCTGACACGTCTACGTCTTCAAACTTGATATTCTGTGTGTGCTGAGAAACTCTGACAGCTCTATCAAATGCGTCTGCAATTTTTCCGTAAAGAGGGTCGCCCGTAAAGTCAACGGTCCCATTAGAAAGCGAGGTCCAGTCAGAAGTTTTATTTATACCTGTGTATCCGGGTAGCTGATTTTGGAATAATCCGTTGCTAGTATCTGCCGTGTATCTCCATCCAATATTATGATATACAGAAGGGGTGGTAGTGAACAAGCCGCTACTTTGACCGAAGCCTTCGCCCAAGAAGCTAGATTTGACATACCTGCCGTCCATGTGGTCAAACTTAAAGTAACCAGAAACAAACGGGTAATCCATTACGGGATTCTCAAAACCAAACCCAAACATGTCAGGATCGTATGGGCCGCGAACAGTTCCTTCTACACCACGCCACCTACGAGCGTAGTTTGTTTTAATTGTACTAGGCGAACTATAGCGGTGAGGCACGTCTGTCACAGCAGATAAAGGACCATAACCAGACCCTGCGTTTAGAACGTCGTCTATAGAGCCCATAACATTGGGATACATGGCTCCTTCAGATCTTCCGGCAGGTAGTCTGCCAGTGTTCCCGCCCTGAACGTGTAGGTTTAGGCCGTTTTGCGGTCTGTATCTAACGTCTACAGATATATGTGATATACTAGCACCAGAAGGTAGTGGGAATATATCTAGATATAAATGTTCAAACAATGTGCTAAAACTATAATCTCTACCAAGACCAACCTTTACTTGTTCGTCAATAATAACCAGAGGTACTTCATAAAGCTGGAAGTCTGTGCCTGTGACCCAAGGGTATTGTATTAATTTGTAATGATCGTTTCCGCTGGCTTCATAGTAGTCATCAAGCTCTGATATCGCAGTGCCGCCGATGGCAAAATCTTCCCCTCCGTAATGACCCGACAGTACAGGGTAGTTTCCAACCTGAGAAACAAACCTGTCGTTGAGCCAGACACCAGACGGGTCTTGGATGAAACCGCCAGACGGCGAGGTGACATTGAGAAGTTTGTCGTCACTGTAGCCGACGACATCTAAAACATAATCTCTGGTTCCGGGAGCTTTTTTAGCAACAACTTTTAATGTAATACTTTCAACATCAAATATAATATTATCTATTTGATTTAGACCTCTATGGTTCTCTGTATCAAAAGCACCGCTAGGCTTCCACCATATTTCATTTCCTTGATCAAACTGTCGATTGTGGAAAGCCCCTTTTGTGATCTCTGTTACATCAGAGTGACCAGTAGAGAATTTAAGAATGAGTTTTCCAGAGTCAGCTATGCCGCCACCAAACATAGAATCAAAAGTGATGTAATCTACAGGGCTAGTATCCCTCAAAGCACCCACTAGCTTTTTAGAGCCGCAAGAGTCTAGATTGCTGTTGCCCCAATTATCTGACCAAACGCCCGATAGAGAGGGCCAGATGGTTGTGTCGTATTCGGCAGTTGGCATAAAAGAAGGAAGAATGCTTCTTTCTAGTCTACGCCCCTTGTTGTCAACTTCGATATATACGTTAACAAAATCTTCTGGTCTTGGGCCGTACTCGCCACTGTTGCAAATTTCTAATGCGGACAGCTTAAAGTTTTCTGTTGGGTCTGGGAATGGGCCGCTTTCAGTTCTGTTTTCTTCAAACCCGGAGCTATACCCATCATCAAACGGATCGTCAAGAGAAATCGCCTCTAAACTAAATGTCAATGAATAGTTTTTCTTTTCGTGGAATAGAGGGGTGTCTCTTCTTTCCCAGTCGTAAAGGTCTGCGGCATTATAGGTAGGAGCCAGTGAGTATGTAGTATAATTAGTATATTCGTCTGTAGAATCACCTCTAAAAGAGAAGTCTTCATATTTTATAACAATATTATCATTGGGGTCTAGCAACTTAATGTCGTACACATTGTACATCGGTGCTATACTGGACTCGTGATTATTTGTGGGTGCGGAAACCCTCATTCTGAGCCTTGATTCTTTGGGACTAACATTAAATTCAGATAATGAACACTTGTACTGATAAGTTCCCTCTGTGCTTATGTCAGAGTCAGGTCTTATAAAAGTCTCGTCATCATCACTAACATTGACAGAGCTTCCGCGATCAATCAAGATACCTTGGTATACACCCTCATCAATGTGCGAGTGTAAATTTTTTCCGGGGAAGTTGCCAACGAATTGTGTAAAACTGGGATCAATGGGTAGGCTACCGGACGGATACAGTTTTTCGATGCAGCCATTGTTAGAAAAATCGCCATGTATCTTGTCTGCTATGTTGCTCAGCTCGCCAGTAGACTCCATTTGTTGTTTGAGGCTGTATTCAGCGACCAAATCTTCCTGAAGCTCACCACTAAAGTCTAACTGTGCATCAATACCAAGAGTGGCACTGAGCTTAGAAGAAACAGATGCTAAGAAGTTAAGATCGACACTTGTGGTCTTTATGTGGGCGTTATCTTCCTCAATAAAGCTTGCAGCCTCTAAATCAGCGGCGACAACAGCATCAACTGTCATTGTGGCGTCTAACTCTCCTCCAGCGGGACAAGTAGATGTGACGCCTTTAACACAAAAACATTCTAGATTTTGTAAATACCGATCCATTGTTTCTCCTAACCGTTACCTATTGGCGGAACGACGCTGCTGTTAGTGGTCGTTTCCCCCGTGTTTGTCTGTTTTGTGTTTCCTATTTGTGCTGCCACCTTATCCATAACTTGGTCAACAACCTGTTCTCTTAAAGAAGATATGTTGATGGCGTCAACAGATACTCTAATATTTGTATCTGGTATATTTAATGTTAGTTCTAGGTTCGCCAGCTTCTCTACAGCCTGATTAAAATTACCAAAAGCAGAAAGTAGGTTTGTTACGCCTCCGCCAAAAGCAGAGGTAATCGCTTCTACAACCCCGCCAAACTGATAGTAACCAACCTGACCTCCTCCGTTAAGACCTCCTTGGCCACTGGCTCCAGATCCAGCTCCAGAGTTCATCGCTTTTAATACCTGAAGATTATTGCCTGACTGCACAGCACGTCTGTTAACAACAAATTCGCCGGGAGTCAGCATCGCAGGAACGGTGTCTGTTCCTCTTGGAATAAACGCTCCTTGACTAGCATATATTGTCCCGCCCATCCATTTGCCTTGAACATTTCCAGCAGTCTGACTTAATGTTTGATTAAATTTGGCTTCAGTTATTGTGATCGTGGCTTTATTAATATCTAGATTAGATTTTTCAAACTCTGCTTGGTTTTGTGCCAAGTCGCCCATTACGACGGCCAAATTTCTAATCTCCGCATTTAATGCCTGCTCTTCAGGAGTTGTTCCGGATAATACGCCGGCAGCACCGGTTCCCGAAAGTCCGAAGCCCGACAGTGCAGCTTCAGCAGCAGCTTGTGTCGCACCGCCTCTTTTTTCTAACTCTTTAAAGCCAGCACCTAATGCCCGAGTATCAAACAGTGAGGCTAAGCCTTTATCACCTGTTTCAAGTGCTGCGGCTGCACCAGCGGCTTCTTGCTGCTCAATGAATCCAGCAACGTCTCCGGAAAGCAATTTGTCTAAGGCTGATTTTTCAGCTGCGTTCTTTTGCTTGATTATATTTAATTCTTCTTTTCTTATAGCTATTTGTTGTTGAGTAGTTTGTAATAATTGTTTTTGTGCGGCTACAAGTTCTGGTCTTGTATCTGCACCAACGCCTTCTGGTCCAGCAAAAGCACCTCGCTTGCCCTGAGCAATCACCTGTTGACTTGTGATGTCTGCTTGCTGTTGATTCAAGAACGAGGATCTTATTTGTTCTGACACGGCCCGAATATCACTAGCACTGCCCGACTGTAAGTTGACCCCGGCCAAAGAACCAAGCTGGTTAAATTGTGCAACCCTAGCACTGGACTTTTGTCCCAAAGTCAAAGAGTCGCCGCCGGCCTCTTCGAAAATTTTGGCAGCTTTAAGTTGAGTGTCAATCGCTTTGATTTGTGCTTGTGCTGCTTTATTTTCTAAAGCCTCTCTCTTTTTATACAAGCCAGTCATCGTAGCGTTGTGCTCTGCTTGAAGTTTTGCAGACTGAATTAGCCCCTGACTAAGACCGCTAACATTTGTTTGTACCTTCTTGATAATCTCAGAAAGATTTAAGTTAGCAAAATCAGCCCCAGCAAGAGCAGCATTGATCTGAGATTTGATTGCCTGTCCAGCCTCGTCATTGCCAACGCCCTGAAGCAAAGCTGATCTAATTTGAGCTTCTCTTTTTCCGGGATCTATATTTAGATCTAAATCTGAAAGTTTTTTACCGACGCTAAGAGAGAAGTCGTTAGCGGCTCGTGCGGTATCAGCTTGTCGTTTTACAGCACCTTCCAGTCCAGTACCTCCTACCTGATCAAGTAGATCCTGCTCTAGCTGATTGATTGCGTTTGTGTTGTCAACACCTATCGCTCCAGCTCCAGCCTCTACACTAGCAATAAAACCAGCAAGAGGGTCTGCACCAGACTCGATTTGGCCTAAGAATTGATTAACAGCTATTGACGCAGCTTTGAAAGAAGAACTTAGTTGTAACGACTCAAACTGAGCCTTCGCAGTTACTCTTTGTGCTGCCGCTAAGTCAAAAGCAGATTTAGCAGCTCTTAGATTTGCTTGGTAAAGCTCTTCGTCGCTGCCTGATAGTTTTCTTACCTTTGCTTCTAGATCTTCAGAACTCTGGGCCGAGTTACCAACTTCTACGGCTGCCTTATTAGCGGTTTCAGCTAACTTGTTGAGCTTGGCTTCTCTTTCTTCATTACTGATAGCACCCTTGGCGAATTGTTTTTCAATCTCAGCAGCGGACTCTTGTAAGTTACCGCCTATGTTAGAAACGAAAGCGTCTAAACCTGTAGTGCTACCAGCTGTTTTATTTTTTTTCCTTCTGTTTAGCTCAAGATCTATCGACGTTTGACTAGCTGATATTCCAGCATCTATAGAAGCGTTTGCTATAGCACTTTTAATTCCTTTTGCAAATCCTTCTGGGTCCAGTGCTGCACCAATTATACCGCCAATAGAAAATAACTTGCCTACCTCTTCGGCTCTTGCCCCCACTCCCCCTTGCTTGATAGCCTCACTAGCATTGCCAGACGCAACAGCGATATCTCTTCTTCTGTTGGCGTTAGTGGCGATGGCTTGACTTATTTGAGAACCTATTATAGCAGCAGTTCCGGCAAGACCAGCGGCACCCACAGCGAAACGGCCAGCACGACCAGCAAATTTTCTACCTCGACCTCCAACACCGAAACTTTGCCTCGCAGTTCTACCGGCTCTCTTGATTTCTTTTTGTAACTGTTGGAAACCGCCCTCGGCATATCTAAGCGGTGTTCGCATTTTACGCAGTGTTCTAGTGAACTTATCTTGCCGTGTGCTAGTATTATCAATCGTTTTGCTGAGTTGATTATATGTTCTTGCAGAACTTTTAATCCTTTGTGCGAGCGTGTCGCCTTCAAATGTTAGTGTCTTAAAGTTTTTCTTGATGGATTTAGCTGATTTGTTAACTTCCCTAGTCGCTAGATCGAGTTCCACCTTCCATCGCTTCTGAACAGCAATACCGGCTTTAACAGAGTTGCCAGTAACCCCGTATTCCTTCCTCAGCTTTTGCATATCCTCTTTATGTTGGTTATTCTTGCGAGTAAGATCTGTTTTTTCGTTGATTTCTTTTTTTGTTAAAACGGATGTTTTATTATTTATTTCTACTAATCTTTTCTTATCAGCAATGTTTTGCCTAACGGTACTAGTTAGGTTAGTTATTTCGTCTTTGTATTTTTTTTGAGTTGCTATTAATGCTTTTAGATCATCAATTGGGCCTTTTGCCTTTGCTTTTCTCTTAGTGTCCTTTTCGCCGGTTTTTTTCTGTTGTTTTTCCTGCCTACCTTCTTTCTTTTTATCTTTACTATCTTTGCTTGATTCTGCACCTTTATCTTTAGACTCTCCGCCGCCGTCTTCCTTTGTTTTATCTGTGCTGTCCTCAGTAGCTTTCTGCCATTTTGTTATTGCTGTGTACGCTTTGTAAACAGCGGCAGCTAGAATACCAAACTGTAAAATCCCAGTAGTAACGGCTTTCATATTAGTGCCGAACTCATCTCTTGCTAAATTTGCTTTCTTAACTGAGAGAGTCGCATCGTCAGCGGTTTTAGCGAATTTATCAATTGCTGAGTTAATAGCAGTAAATGCTATAGGTAAGGCAAGTGCTCCGGCAGTAACGAGGCCGGCACCACCGGCTTTACCACCCTCGTTTAAATACTGAACACCGGGAACGGGACCACCTTTATTGAATCGAGCAACACCCGTTTTGTTCATACTGTTAAGATTGCCGTAACCGATACTTTGTGCGGCACTTTTGTTGATGACAAATTCACCGGGAGTTAGAAGGGCTGGAACGGTATCGCCAGAGCCGTCAATGCTACCGCCCTTATTTCTTCTTTGTGTCGCTTTTCTGTTTTCAAACTGTGATCTTAATGTCGAAAACTCTTTATCATTAAGAATTTCTTGTGCAATAGCATTATTAATCTTTTTAGTGGCGACATCTTTTACAATACTGGGAGAAACAGTTTTTTTAGCATCGGTAGCAATACCTTCTAACTTTGCAAGACTTTCAATTGTACCCCTTGCCGCACCAATACCAGTTGGGAAGTCGAAAGGAGCCAAGTTTGCAGAAGTTTTCTCGTCAAATGGTTTTCCGTCAATAACAGTAATACCACCTTCAAATATTTTACCAGCAATAGAGTCAATACCAATTTGATCTATGATGGATTGCGGTGCCTTCTTTGCCTTAATATTTTTTACACCAACAGTTTTTGCTATTCTTCTACCGACAGTACCAATTGCGGTTCTGATCTGATCGGTAGTGGTACTGATAATATCTTGTTCTAGTGTTGTCTCAGACTGATCTGGATCTGGAATGGTTCTACCGAAACCTTGTGTTTTTATACCTGCTTTTCCAGAGGTAAATCCACCAAACCCTAATTTTCTAACCAAAGCCTCTGCTGCCTGTCCCCAATTTTTTGCTGATCCATATTTGCCAGTAAGGTTTTGTGGCAACTGATTAACCTTTTTCGATCCAGTCGCACCAAATAAATCTTTAAGACCCGATTGATTTCCATCTAGGTTAGTATTGCCGATCAAAGAACCTATAACATCTGAACCACTTTTTCTGGAACCAGCCGTACCCGGACTTGCCTTACCACCAGCATCTATGATTCCATTTTTTCCGGGTACAAAACCTATAACACCAACATTTTTATATTTGTCTACAATTCCACCAGCAGCAAAACGATTCTGATTCATCGCCTGTAGAGTACCAGCACCTAACTTCTGGGCACTACTTTTCTTGATAACAAACTCACCCGGAGTAAGCATTGCCGGAACGGTATCCCGGTTGCCAGCACCCGGAACAAAACCACCCCTATTGAAACCTAATATTTTACCGCCAGTGTTTTTGCGAGTAACGCCTAGACCTCCGGCTATACCTCTACCTAGTCCGGGAAGCATCATCAGCCCTCTTGGTATGGCTAATGCCGCCAATAGAGGAATAAGTGGACGTATAGCATCAGCCACTTTGATAAGAGCACTAGCAAGAGCAAGACCGCTCCTGATAAAAGCTTGAAAAGCATCGTCCGCAACAAAAGCCCTAGTAAGAGCTAAAAACTCTTCCTTTGTTTTAGCCATTGCGACCGCTAGTGTTTGTTGCTGCTTGGCCGCACTTGCTGATAAACTGTCTCCGCCAGCCAGAGCAGCTTGTCTAGCTCTTTCAGCAGTCTCAAACTGCTGTATCAAAGGAATAACTTTACCAATTTGACGAAAGCCGCCAAGCTCTTCAGCGATTTGAACGAATTGAGTACTACCAGCAGGCAAGTCAGCAAATGCCTTATTTAACTGCCTGACAGCCTCGTAAGGTCCGACGAACTGCCCCTCAACATTGGTTAACTCCACGCCTAAATCTTTTAGGAAGGCAATAGTTTTCGGTCTTTGTATTCTTGTAAAGATAGTACGTAAACCAGTGGCGATAGACTCAGCACTTTCACGAGTAGTCGCCCGGACAGAAGTGAATAAAGCAATAAATTCATCTAGCTCTCCTCCAGCCGTTCTGAATACACCACCAAAACGACGAACAGCATCAATAAGGTCGCCAGACTCCACAGCAAACTGTCCAGCAACCGCATTAATTGCCCCGAGCTGCTGCTGAACTTCAGCACCAGTGGACTTAAACTGACTCATGATAGCAACAACACCTTCAGCGGTTTTTGATATATCATCAAAAGTAGCCGCAAGAGTTGTTTTGGCCAAAGCAGAAAGAACTGTCTCTAGATCTCTTCCTCGAATACCTGCCTGAGATAGAATTCTAGAAACACCAATAAGTTCTCCAGAGGCGACACCCAAGCTTGTAGAAAGTCTCGTGACTGTTTTTTCTAGACCGCTCAGCTGACTTACAGTTTTACCAGTTACCTGAGAAATCTTTGTCAGTTCAGTTTCAAACTTAATCGCTTCGTCGATAGCGTTGCCAAGTTTGCTAACAAGTGCAATACCTCTACCGGCGGCAGCAAAAGCTAAATACCTCTTGGCTGCCCCGGAGATGGCTTTAGCAAGCTGGTTGGTCTCCAGCTTCGCTTTTTTAGTTTCCTTTGTTACGCTAGATATCTGAGCTTGAGCTTTCTTGTACCCTGTAACCTTCAAGTCAATAGTCGCACCCTTTTTAAGCTCTCGCCTAAGCTGGGACACGACCTGACCTGTGTTTGTGGGAGCACGAAGCTGCAACTGTGCTGTTAGTGCAAACTTTGACATATATTATATTACCCTAAGTAAGTAACCACACTATCTATCTAACTATCCGAAGTTTTTTTGGTTGTAGTTCTGGTTTTCTTTTTAGGTTGTACTAAATCATTTTCGTACTCTACCATTTCGTAAAGTCCGTCTTGATTGATCTTGTTTCCTTCTAGGTCGATTCTGTTGCCGTCTTCGTCAACATAAAAGCCCTCTTCGTTAATCCTGCGTCCCTCAAGATCTATAGTGTGGCCACTATTGGGATCAATAAGGCTCAGTTCTTCATCGACTAAGCCAAATTTTGACAGGAATTTATTCTCTGGCAGATCTTTTTCAAAGTCTGGTTGGATGTTGTACATAATCTCCCCGAGAGCCTGAGCAGCAGTAAAAGCAATCAAATCTGTACTTTTATTACTATACTCTTCAAAGGAATTATACACTTTTTTTCCGGTACTCTTATAAAATGTACAATGAGCAACTAGGAAGTCAAACTTAGCATCATCAGCCAAAGCTTCTGCGGAGTTCTGTTCTAGGCTTAGTTTCTGAGAAATTAACTCCCTGAGATCATATCTTGCTTTTCTGATTTCAATAGCAATATTTCGTCCTTCAGAAAGTTTTGGCTTTGATTTACCGTCTCCGATGTATAGTAGCCTTTCAAGCTCCCCAATTTTTTTTGTTAGATCGTCTTCTTCTTTCGCCTTTTCATCGCTCCATTCGCCAAGATCAATCATTCTTTGAGCGACCTGCTTCTTGGTTGGAATATTTGCGTCTAGGTTTTCGTTCCAGTTTTTAATCCTGAAGCGTTCTGCCTTGCGAGCAATCTCGTTACTTGGTCTCCTAACAACAATTTTAACTTCTTTACCGTCGATTTCTACGGTTTTTTCTACGATGTTGATCATTATTATTTATCTCCTTCTTCGTTTTTCTTAACCACTGGCATTTCTACCGTATATCTCAACCATTTAACGTCGTACTGAGAAAGTTCAGCATCAACATTCCTTGCTTGAGTATTTCCCTTATCTAAAATTTCCGACCTAACCTTCTGGAATAAGTCGTGCATAATTTTTTGCTCTGGCGTTTGTGAGCCGCCATTTTGGTTTGTCCATAAAAAAGAAAAGTGATCTTCAACGGAGCTTAAAGCACCGATCATTGTAGTCTCAACTTTCTTCTTTAATATTTTTGACAACCTGTCTTTTGAGTCATTTTTAAACTTGTCTTCTCTAGCCACTTTGTATTCTTGCTGCTTCCTGATTAACTCGTCAAAATTTTCCATCTCTATCTCCTAAATTTGTTTTTAAACATTTCGTTTGATTGATTTCTAATTTCCATTTGTTTGTCCTTGAAATCTAGATCTGTAGCATTTCCTTTAGCTTTAACTGTGTTTATTCTTTCTTTTTTATTTCTAAGTGCTATGGGAGTGTTTAATTTATTAATATTATCAACATCATTTTGATCTTTTGCCATAATAACAAATTCTTGTGCGTTTGCCATTTTTGGGTTGTTTATTTTGTCTTCAATATCGTTTTTAACGCTTTCTTCTTTTTCTTTTTCTCTCTGATATATAAACCAGCCGTCTAACAAATCGTCATCTTCTATTACTTCTTCACTGGGTCTCTCTGGTGATTCTTGTACATTGTCATACATTTTAGACCAAACCATTATATTTTTCTGGTCTACAGATAGATCTCTACCGCCTTCATTATTAAATAAGCTAACATCTTCTTTGAATAACCAGTAGTGTCTCCAAGGATCGTTTCTGGCTAGTTCTCGCACCTGACCTTCTTTGAGTAATTGACCAAGCCAAGAGTAGTAGTATATTGTGGGATCAAGAGAATTAAAGTCAAACCTCTCTTTTCCAACATAACAACATCTTTCAAATAAAAATAAGGACTTTTCTTGAAAGGCTAGTCCCTCACATGTATTGCTAAAGTATTCGTCTTTTTGTGATAATAACTTATTTAAGCTATTGTTAAGCATCTCTAATACTTGTTTGCCACCCTGCACAATGTTTGGCTCGCTCCGTCTTTTGTACATTTTTAGCTTGGTGCCATCTATATCTTTTTTTACTGTCTCGATATCTTTTTCTTTTTTTTCACTCCATAGCCCTTGAGTCATCATCCAGTTTAGCATTTGATCTTGGGTCATGTAGCCTTCTAGTTTGGCTTCTTCAAGAACCTCCATAAAATGCTCGTTTGCAAAAAAGTCATCCTCCATAGTAGGAGTCATAACTTTAATCTTGGTGTTTCCATCTTTTATATGGTAAAACCCAGATCTTATCCTAGAAACAAAATACTCCCGCTCATAAACATTCATTGCAGAACCTCATGGCGGGAGTTTTGTTATTCATAAAATTTCCTTCCTATACCCCTTAATCACTCGCTATCCTAATTGCTATCGCAAAAAGAGGTATTATTCCTGAATCTATGCATCCCAAGCGATGTTATCTTTCCAAGCCCAATCGTATGCCCCGGAAAGCGATGCATTGGATTCACCTTTGAGGTAACCTTTTCCAACGTGTTGAGTTCCACCAGCTTCTCTTGTTTGAGCGTTTTGAACATCCAGCTCATTGAAGTTAGTGTAGGAGTAGGTAACAGAAGCGTTTCCACCACCAGCGTCACCACCGCCATAACTAACACTAGAAATCTTGTTCTTGTCTCCCAAGTCGATGGCGACACCGTTTCTTGTGATGATGAAGATTGTATCGTCAGTCAAGTTATTGCCCGAGTTAGCGGTGTTATCGAATTCCGGATCGCCAAACTCATAAGCACCAATAAAGTCACCAGAGAGCGTAATGGCTTCAATTTCTGTGGTAACTTCGATTGGGAAGTTAGCTGGACGGTAGTAAGGAGTCTTGCGACCAAGCTCCAAAACGTCATCACGAGAGAAGTCAGTACTAACACTAACAGACTGCAAGTGAACACGGTTGCTTCCGTCTGGAAACTGTCCATTTCCATAAGTGTTAGTCTTAATACCGTCGATAGTCAAAGGAAGAATACAACCTTCCATAACAAAATCTTCACGACGCTGAACGCCGCCAGAAGGAGCAAAAGCAACACCAATGAATGGAGAGTCGTTTCCATCAAAGCCAGAAGTCGCCGGCTGTTTCATTAGTTTAACTGCGTCATCAACGCCACCAGATAGCCATTTTTTATTATTGCCGACAAGCGTGACGGACTCGGTGAAGTTTCCATCCGTAGCAAAGTTGTAACTGACACTAGAAATATACATACCAGTCATTGCAACTTCAACAGCTGCATCTTGTCCAGCGATATTACTGTCGGCTTCGTCAAAGATACCCAAGTAGACATCGCAACGAGCCTTAGAGCGAGCAGCCAAACCACTAGCTCCGGGGTCAGCATCGTTAGCAGGATTTCCGGCCTCATAAAGATCGCCACTAGAAGCCAAGTGGTAGATCAAGGGATATCCATCAAGGATTTTTTCCAGAGTGATTTCAACATCTGGAGTACCTTCGATGTTTTCGTAAATTTCCAATTGACCAAGCTCGAAGACTTGCTCAAGGTTAAAGTTTGTAGTGATCGCGGCACTTTGAAGGCCGTGAACCATTTGTATTTCTGAAAGAACAGAGGCTTGCCCAGTGGGGCAAATACCAACTCCCTGACAGGAATAGAATATTCTATTATTAATACCAGCCATTTTAAATTCTCCTGAATTGTAATTTTAAAAGAGATCTCTATAGAGATTATACACGAAAAACTGTTAAATATCGAGTTTTATAGCTTCCACCGTTGTCCTGACGGTTCCTCCAAAAAGATCGGCTTGCGGCATTGTCATACCCTCTACAGCGGTCTTAATGATCCTAAAGCTTCCACCGCCGGAATATTGTTCTACCAAATCCGGATAAGTGAGAGCGTTTGCAACAGGCATACCACGATAATCTAAGGGGTATGCGTTGTTTTCATTTATTTTATTCATATCAAATGCGTATATTACTTTATCATTTTGTAGAGATACTATGTCTACAAGTTTATTTCTTTCGTATTCATCCTCAGCTATGCAGTGAAATAATACATCTGTGTAGACCCATTGGCCGCCGCCTAGCTGATACCCCTTCATTACTCGTTGGGGAACGATTTCTATGGCTATAGCCGGCAATTGAAGTCTTGCCTCTGGGGGTATATTCCACTCCCCCTTATTTACGTCTAAAAAGTTAGCGTTTGGCTGCTGAGTGTCTAGGTGTATCTGACGCATCCAAGGCACATTATTAGCATATACAACATTTATATATTTATAACTATATTCAGCTTGTACTACAGATCCAGTGGGAATAGGAGAGTCAAATATAACTCTACCATTAAAGTAGTCAATATGATGACTGTATTGTCCAGTTCCAGACGTGGGATGAAACGTGTCATCAACATAAACGCCTGATATTCCCGGATGTGTTGGATCAGTGCCCACAATGGGGGCTTCTAGGCCACTAGGGGCCAGACCAGTCTGCCACACCCAGTTGCTTCTAAAGCCCTCCCATACCTGCCCAGATGGATAGTACTCGTCCTGAGCGGGTCTAAGTCTACTGTAATCGTAGCCATTGGGACTTGTCATGCCTTTGGTTACGTTGTAATAATTTCCCTTGTCTAATAATCCATAGTCAAAATATTCAATAAGGTTGTCTTGTATGACATTATTGACAGTAGCCTCTTTAATATTTTTAAAGCCTTTTAGGGAGTAGAAAGATTTTTTCATTTGAACAACTCCCGGACTGCTGTCTGTATCTCTTTTTGTCTGCCTGATAACGCTCTTGTTATAAAGTTATTGTCTGGCGTTCCCGAATATTGTGGGGGAACTCTCCAGCTACCACCGCCGGTCATTGTGCCACCTCCAGATATACCCCCAGAGCTTGGCTCGTATGTGTAGCCCAAAACTATCATTTCGCTCCCTCTCAGTAAAAGCCAGTCCATCCAATGTAATCTTTGACCTTTTGCTGTATTAGTGAAGCCTAGCTCTAAAGACAGTAGATTGTTGAAGTTGGCGGGCTGGATACTAAATTCTACGCCACCTTTTAGTGTCCTCCTGTCCACGGGTTTTAAGTCTACTATAATTGCATTAGAAACAGCTGTATATATGCCTTTAACAATGCCGTCTGCATTTGCTGGCCTGATTCCAAATTGTGCAGCAAGTGAGTTTACTCCACCAGTAGAAATACTCTGCATTTCCGGTTGTGAGGATATCCACTTTGGTATCATTTGTTTTATTCTGTCTCTAACAATACTAGCCCTCTTCTTAACCCTTTTATTGACTTCATCGGCAATAGCTCCATGAATCATTGTCTGGATCTGCCTGTCGCTCTCTAATATTTTGACACTAATGCTCATTAAGACGACCTCTCCCAAAAGCAGATGCAGTACCTTTTATTGCCAAATCCAGTCATAACTGGCTCACCGAACTTAGTGAATTTGTACTCTAGTTCATTAGCTATGCCCTTGTGTGCAATCAGGTATTTAGCCCTAAGTACTCTGTCTAGGTCTTCAGCAAAGAATATAGTTTGTATACCAGTTTCAGGCGTCACAATATCTCCGCCAAGCTTGGTCCAGTATTTACTGTCCCAGTATATTTTGGCTTTGAAGTTTTGTTTTACTTCTATTTCTTTGATAGTGACATTGCCTCTTTTTTGCTGATCTCTTTTACGCCTGTTTATATTAACAGACCTGTTATCAGGAATATTTGGGTAAATATTATTATCAATAACCTCTGTCTTTTCAATAAATACTAATTCACAATCAACACCGAACCAGTCATTTATGGTGGCGTCGATCATCTCGTAGTAATCATCGAAAAAATCGTTTGGAAGTTTCCAGTTACAAGGCATATTAACTCCTAAACGCCTGAGCAACAGGCATAGTAATCAATATCATCAAATCTATTGGCGTAGCGACTTTCCATCAAACCAGAAGCCATGTGTTGATTAACCTCTGGATTTCTGATCTGAGAGTTATCTCCAGATTCGAAAGTCAACGTCACCATAGAGCCGTTTTGGATTAAGTTACCCGAAATAACGGGTCTCATAACATCTGGCTTTGGCATTTTAAATCTCCTAAAAATTAAGTTAAACCATTAATAGTTACAGTTTCTATGTCATTACTAACCATATTGTTAAGTTGTAGCTTGGTCCAGTTTTGGTCTGTTTTAAGCACTTCATTTCTAATACCATTAGCATAAGAATCGGAAGTGCCGTCACCCATAAGCCATACTTGAGTAGCTGTATAGCCCAGTGTTGAACCTTTTGTAAAAGTGCTTTGAGTTGTACTTTCAGGGTATCTGAATTGATTGCCTTCTTTGTAATCGTCAATCCATTTATTATTTATAGGGTTACCCGGAATAATCGGTTTGATTACATCTGACATTCAAACTCTCCTGATGAGTAATTATGGTAATTTTATACCTGTGTGATAAACCCAGCCGTCTCCTGCTCCAAGCATTGGATTTAAACCCTTGAACCAGCCAATGGCAAATCCCCAGTTTGTAGGCCCTGAATCAGAATCAATCCATCCTACAATAGTGCCGTCAATTTTTGGTATATTTGTTCCATTATATGTGATTTCTGAACCGTTGGCACTTCTGACACCCCAAGGAATTCTTAAGAACCCACTAGGGCCAACAAATGGTATTCCATCTTCTCCGGCTACCGTATCTTTGAGTGGGCTATCGGCTATAGCCATATCAGATTCTAGACCTGTTAAATCAGCCTCTCTATCGCTTTCTAAATAAAGGTTATAATCGCTGGGGTCTGTTCTCTGAACTTGAAGTGTGGCTTTTAGCTGATCCGAAGCGGATAACGGATGTCCCATATGAAACTTAACGTCTCTAGTGGGAGTATCTTCTAAATTGTTAATATAGCCTTGGAAAGCAGTAGTCATCTCGAAAACACTGTCAGTGGGTAAAGACCAACCCGTTCCGTTTTTACCGTTACCGCCGCCAGTGCTTGGCTGATAAGTAATACCAACAGAGTCTGAGTTGGAGAATATGATTTCTCCTTCTCTATCTTGTCTCCCACTGCCAGCGACCGAGCCTATGTAAATGCAGTTATCTGATCTTTTGGCTCTGTGGCCGGCAAATTCTCCAATAGCAATACAGCCGGATAAATCAATAGCACGCTCTGCGGAGTATGGACCCATAGAAATATTACTCTTGAAACTTCTAGGTTCGTGAAAGACCCCCGAAGCTAAGTAGCCGGCACGCCTGCCTATAAATATATTATCATGGGAATTAACGCCCTTCCTATGAGCCCAGCTGCCAATAGATGTATTAAGCTCCATGCTCTCTGATTCAAAAGAAGCAAACTCGCCCAATACAACGCATCCGGATAGATCGAAGGATTCGCCTCCTGCGTTACTACCCATAATGGCGTTCTGTAGGAAAGAAAACCCTCGGGTTCCAGATGACTCATAGCCCGCATTTTGCCCAATAAATATATTATTCAGCGTACTGTACCCAAGAACGTGAGCTGAGGAGCCCAAGCTAATGTTGTCTACTCCAAGTTTTGAGCCGTTGATGGCTAATGAACCAATAGCAACAGAGTTGTGAATACCACTGGTATCAACATTTACACTAGAGCCAAAGTAAATGCCACTAGTCGAATACGAAGAAAATCTACTGCTTAGGTTGCCAAGAGAGATGTTGCTCCTAGCACTCCTGAAGGATTGCTCGTGAGACCTGTTCCCGATAGCGATGTTATTGTTAAGATCTAGTGAGGTTTTTACACCGCTACTTGCGGCTCCAGATCGGTTGCCTATGTATATTGAGTCGCCCACGCCGCTGGCGTTTTCGATAGCAGAATTCCCTAAAGCGATTACTCTTGAAACATCTAGGCCGTGGTAACCTGCTTCGCAACCTATGGTGATAGAACTCTCATTACCAGATGCGTATGTCGAATTATCGTAACCGATATTGATGGAGCACTGACTATTGTATGAAAATCTTCCAGCGTTTTGTCCAGTAAAGATACCAGACTGATAACCATATGCGGCATGAGCACCAGACCCACCAAGAATCACAGCTTCTTCATCAAAAAGACTTAATCTTTTCAAGATACCGCTTCCATACTGATCTAGTGTGTAGTGATTGTCAACTTTTGCCACGCCACTAGTCGCATCTAATACGCCGCCGTTTTGTTGAAAACTATCAATCCATCCAGACGCATAAAAGGCAACTCCGGAAACACCGCTGAGGCTAACTAGGCCAAATTCATTACTTAAAGCTGTGTGGTGACCACTAGAGCCTACTCTAAAATAATTATTTGCAGGATCGTACTCAACTCTAATACCGCTGACGCCACTAATAGTAACAACCTCTGCGTTTGCAATAGCGTCTGCAACAAAGTCGCCATTCGTGACACTAAACCCGTATGTGCCTCCAGCAAAAGCATCAATCTGTTTTTGAAGAACTCCAGATAGACCACTCGCTGATATTCTAAAGAAGTTTTCATTTGGTGCGTATCTGACTTCTACACCGCTGACACCGCTTAAAGTTAGAGTTTCTCCATTAGCAATAGTATCAGGCGTCTCGACATCATCCGTTACGGTAAAGCTATAAGCAGGAGCAGTCAGTGGAGACCCGTTCCAATAAAGACTTCCTCCGTCATTATAAATCATATTGGTAGTGACGCTAGGAAGATAAGGAGGTATGTTAACACCTTGACTTGGAGAGATTAGGCCGCTAGTGGTTATGTTCCCTTTAGCTCTGATGTAGCCGCTTGCTTGAATATCTGTTGTGTAAATTTCTCCATCAACATCTAGCGTAACCCTTGGGTCATCAAGTGTCGCGTGATCTCTGAGTAGCAAGCGATTGTTTACAGCGTCGTAAATAATTCCACTATCATATGTAATATAGCCTGAAACAGAGTAGAGAGCGACAGACCCAGCACGAAAAGCACCATTTCCAACATTTTTAGATTGTCCGTCTAAACCAATGTTCGCCTGTCTAATATATCTATCATCAATTTCTGATAATGGTAAGTCATCTATATCTAAGAGCCTAAAAGTTGGGTAGTCATCTACGCAGCCGCAGCTTCCTAGAGGTCCAGCAAATATTGTGCTAGGCAGCTGTTTGTGCAAGAGAATGCCTTGATCAACAACCCCGCTAAGTTTGATAACTGCATCTGACCCAGTTTCGCTATTTGTGACATTTCTCAGGAATGGCTCTAATTGGCGACCCCCAGAGAAACTACCTAAAACTCCAGAAAATAATATGCCAGACCCTCCGTCGATAAAACCGGAAGCTCTAACAATTGAATAATCAATATCGCTACCGACATCAATGGCGTAGACAGGAGATTGTTGACCGACTCCTAAAGATGCTTTGCCGCTATCCCAGATAAGCATTCTGTCATAATTAACAATCTGATCAGTGGAATAAAAGGCAACTCCGCTGTCTGCTGGCTGCTGATTGTGGTCGTGACCTTCAGCACTAAATACAGCACCTTTTCCGGGATAGGTAACAAAAACCTCTTTTACGCCCGCAGTAAAATCAACCAGTGAATCGGAGTCTGTGCTTTGGATAGGAAATCTTGTGATAGTGTTGGAAGCACCTACATTGTAAACGCCAGAGCCAACCTCATAGTCTTCTCCATCGGTAATAGCGTAGAAGAAAGAGTCACCATTGGTGTAATATTCACTAAACGAGCTGAAGCCGGGAGCTGCACCGTCTAGAACGAAATCTCCCAAGCCTGTGCTACGGGAGGTTTCTTTTATTCTGTCTTTTAGGAAAAAACTCATTTATTAAGTTCCTACAACTGTTGGATGAACTCCAGATCTTTCTGCCTCTCCATATCCGTAAGCAACAAAGTCACAGAGCTTAGAGTCAACATAGTCACCGTTTTCGTTTTTAATTACATAAGTAATAGTTCTTGGGTTATTGATATCATCTGGGCCGTCATTGCCAGCTCTTACCACTAACCCTACAGTATTTACACTAAAATCCTCCATGCTTCCAGCTGCGGTAGTTGCGTTTGCAGTACCCATAGCCACGTAGTTATTACTCACGAAAGTCCCTGAAGTAAAAGTTAATCTCAACTTGCCTTCTGCGAGTCTTTCAATTTTCTCGATATTGTGGTAAGCTCTAACGCTTGGAGTGTTGTTCGCATAATTAGCGTCGAAATTAATCCAAGCTTTTGCGACACCTTTTCCGGTTCTCATGGTGGAGTTATCTTCAACCCATCTCATCTGACCAGAAACGTAGATTTCTTGCTGGGTTGCATCTGGAGTTAACTGCTCGAATTTGAATCCGACATCTTGAACTCCCGACTTGTTAATCCAGAAAGTGTCAGTAGACATGTTGCCCTCTAAGGCACGATCACCAGTAAGTTTGTAATACTGAGTGTGTGGGTCTCCAACAGTTAAATTATCTAGGTTATTATGGTTAATCCTAGCCTCTCCTAGATATGGCTCAGTCTGCCTTTGTGTAGCATTTGCTGGACCATTGGGAAAGAAAATACCAGATTCGACTACTAAATCGCCACTAGTTGCCACGGCAGAAGTGGGATTTGGGGATAGCTCTTTACTTATTCTTACAATATTGTAGAAAGGAAAGGCAACATTCGTGTCTCCACTGGCAACAATTTTGTTGATGGATACAGCAATATCTTCCATATTATGGCGAACGTCGTATGCCGAAATTAAACCGGCGTTGTTGTCTGCCAGTTCAGAGCTAATATTAGCGACAAGCTCACCTGAGTTTAGTTGGTTGGGCATTTAATTCTCCTTTAATAATCAAAATATCCGCCAGCCCTGTGGCCGCCGAAGTAGTTGTTTCTTGAAACCAAGTCGGAACCGGGGCTGTATGGCCCCAAAATTGATGTGCCAGCTAAACTGTTGCCAGCACGATATTCTAAAACTAATTGTTCGTATTTATCACATATATCTTTGTATAACAGAGCCAAGGATTGGGGAATTCCCCTCTTGTCTATCGCAGATGGTCCATCTTTTACAGATATTGCACAACCTGCGGCTTTTTTGTATTCTCCACCCAAAATGATACAAGCCGCTTTTAGCGAAACCAAAGTAATAAAGGCTTCATCTTCGTTCTCTGGGTCTGTTGGGTCTGGATTCAATGTGCAGCTTTCGACGTTTACATCATAATTATTTGAATAATCTACGTTCATCTGAGATAGTTGTGCTGCAACCAGCACGGTTGTTTCAATTCTGTGGTCTGAATATGTATAATTGTCTGGGTCAATGTCGTTGATCAAGTGTCTAACGATTGTACCCATCTGGCCTTCCCAAGACATAATAACCCCTTATATATTGCAATGTACTTTAAATTTATGTATATTTGTTTTATAACTACCAGTTGGAAGGATTACCTTGCCTTGTATTCTGTAGTACCCAGTTTGATTAAAGTCTCCGGGGACAGCAATATAGTACATTTTACCATCTGTGCCATCGGTCTCGAAAACTGCGGGCCTATCAATAATATCTCCGTTTGGCTTGATAATTCTAAATTCTTGATTTAGAGCAGCAGAGATATCTACAACCACTTTGTCATCAGTGATAGTTGCGATTAACTTAGTACCAAAATCATCTTGATGTATTTCACTAGCCATATTAACGCACCAATTCTATTTCAAGCTCCTGATCTATGATCCACATAAAATCAAGGAGTTGGTCGATGATAAAGTCAATTTCAGAAATCTCCCCATTCAACATGATTGGTTTTGTTGTTGAAATGGGGAGTTCTGAGTAACAGGAAGCTCCGAACAGCATTATACAGCCGGATCGCTAATTTCAATAGTAGCGGCAGCAGCAGCGGCAGCAGCAGCGGCCTCTTTCGCTAGACGAACTTCGTAAGCTTTGACGTTTTCCGACAAAAACTGACGAACAATTCTGTTAGAAAACTGGAATACCGTTTCTGGATTCTCAATTTGAGCAGGATTAGTCGTAGGGTCTTCCGGAAGTTGATCGTCAAATTCTGGATTATCTACCATTTCTTGTCTTTTGTAGTTAGCTGCAACTGCGGTCATAACACGCATGATATCCGCATCTGCAATTTCAATAGCAAATTGTGCCATCGTAATTCTCCTTGTTTAGAAAGTAAAAACATGTTTTTCTACATTATTATACACTAAATCTAGTGATTTTTCATTCTAGGTTATATTTGTGTAGATCCAAAATTAACCCTGTCCACAGGCTGATCTCCCATCATTATACGGGAAATTGACTGTCCTCCTATTTTTATATTAAAATCTGGCCCTCCTCCGCCTCCACCTCCAGCTTCCGTATAATACACTATAGTTTTTATATAGTCAATACTGGCACTTTGGGCGATATTTGTGGTCTGGCACTGCACAGACAGGCTGGCTCTAAACCAAGTATCATTTACTTCAGATACAGTCCAAGTACGCCCCCAAGTATCTGTTGGACCCCCATATGTAGCAACTCCAAAATTGCTATTCCAAGAAGACCCAATATCAGCTGTTTTTGAGGCTGTATAGGTTGGAATAACCCCGTTAGATAATTTAACTTCGTAATCGTTATACAAACCTCCAGCCACCCTATCTATCAGCACCTCAATGCCGTCAATCGTCGCACCAGCGGGAACATTGTGGCCAAACTGGTATCCGTAAATATATCGACTATAAGCATTACTGGCCAAGACCGGAGAGTTTGAAGTTGAGCCATCATCAGCCGTGACATTAGGGGGGCTGCTCCATCCGCCGCCAGTAGCTCCTGCTGGATCTGCTGAACTAGGAGGGTTTTTAGAATCGCCCTGACCGGCAAAATTATTTGAGTTAGCCATTTTATATCCTTACGGGTCTACAATAAAGTATAGTGTGTTGGCGTCTGGAGTAATTCCTGCATAATCTCCAGAATTTATAATCATCATGTTGGTAACGCCAGATGCGTTTGTAACAGGCTCACTGACTGGTGAATCTCTCCACTCAATACCATTTGCGTTTGAGTACAAGCTTTGACCTGCGGTTCCGGGGTCGCCAGAGGCGTAGAGAACGCCGGAGACATCTAAATCTCTCGTGAAGGTGGTTGCCCAACGTTTGCTAATTCTGCCGCAGGTTGTTGAACCATCCTCATTGGGGGATATTGGTTGGTAGGAAAAAGTCGAACTATTACCCCAGAGCATCTTCATGCCATTGTTAGCGATAACCGCATTGTAGCCTATTGTAGAATCACCAGTAAAGAAATGATAGTCAGATCTACCAACTCTTAGTTTTGCTGAAGAACCAGCACCAGCTTCTTCCGTGAAAATATTTACCAAGTCATCATCCCACCTTATTGCCAACCGTTGGTAATCAGCAGCCCCAATAGCATACCCACTATTGTAAACGTGAATCTCACCGGAAGCGGTGGAGATGGTTCCCTCGGGGCCAACGCTGGCTAGGACGGTCGAGGCGTTGTCTTGCCACTCGGTTAAGTTAGCAGACTGAGAAGCTGCCCCTTTGACGTGCAAAACTGACTTTGACGCAGATGTAGTGCTTAAAATCACTTGAGAATCATTGTAGTTTGAATCGAAATCCTCACCTATCTGTATATTACCATGCCGGTTTATGGAGAATCTGTCATCTGGGGTTCCATCTTGAGCGTTCGCACGGATCTTAAAGAAGTCATAACTAGAATAATCTTTATAACCAACATCTATAATCATGCTTTGAGAGTGGCTACCCATTGTAGATATCCTACATCCATCCAGACCATTAGAATGTTGGAATATAATTCTTTCTTGCTCAGCCGAGCTACTCCCTCCGCTTATATTTATTATTGGTGCCGACGTTGGTAAAGGGTGACCGCTAACAACAATTCCCATCGCACTCACGGTTCCGCTAGCGTGAAGTGTATTGACGTTTAGATCGCTCGTGAAAGTACCGTTAACCGCATAAAAATTAGTCCACCTTTTTGTATCTGAACCTAAGTCGTAATAACCGTCAAATTTAGGTAGCACATCGCCCCTGAACGACGAGTCATCGTTTCTTACTACTAATGGTTGCTGAGCGCCGACTGTAAGGAATATGGCGTTCGACGAGCCAGCATTGATAATTCCCTTGTCGATTGTTAATGAGCCACTTGCCGAAATATCTCCGCTAGAAGATATGCTTCCATCTGGCTCAACCATAGCGACTACTGTTCCGTCGCTGGCCTGCCACTCTGTTAAGTTTGCTGATTGTGAAGCAGCTCCTTCTACTATAACGCCAACGTCAGTAGCACTTGTAGCAACAGCATGAAGTTTCGCACCGGGACTAATAGTATCTATGCCCACGTCGCCGTTTAATATTGTCTTGGTTATAGATGTATTGCCTAAAGTCACACTATTGGAGCCATTGCCTACAGCCTCATACCCTATAACAATCTGGTTAGTTTGTGAATCACCGCTTGGTTTTGTGTTGTAACCTATAAAGATAGAATTATCAGAATCGGTAAGAGCGTCAGTACCCGCTCCGTAATACCTACCTGCAATCCTACCAATTGCTATATTCCGGCTACCTGTAACCATCGAGTATAAGGCCGCACTACCAATTGCTACATTATCAGGGCCTGTTGTAACATTTTGTAGCGACTGATTACCTACAGATACATTGTGAGAAGCAGTTGTCGCATTGTACATAGTATTCAAACCCATAGCAATATTATTCTGAGCTGTGGTTGCGGTATTCGAAAATATATTATTGCCTATAAGTATATTGCTCAGTCCTGTAAAGCTAGTACCATATGCTATATTAGTACCTATTGCGGTGTTGTATACGTTTGTGGAGGGACTCCTAAAATAAGGAAGCATATTATGCCCTACTAATGTCATGTAGCTATTTTGAGTACATATTGTGGCATTGAAATACCCAAATACTGTATTATAGCCACCTTGTACGTTACTGCTTAACGCAAGGCGTCCTACGGCGGTGTTTGAGGGGCTGCCTACACCTGACGCTGATTGGCCTGCTCTATATCCAATATATATTGAGTTATCGGGGAAACTCGGACTAACGCCCGCTCTTATTTCATTTGCTATCGTACCATCAGATGTTCTAATGCTAACTATAGCCTCTCTAGGTTCAACAGATGTGATACTGTCAATAGATACCGTTCCAGCAAAATCACTTCTTGG
>Ga0208767_1000287_pt1 | contig 38717 bp, 36 predicted proteins | sample VirMetDEL_Mar_21_FD_184514 | JGI IMG/M metagenome (GOLD analysis project Ga0208767, IMG submission 184514) | Aqueous microbial communities from the Delaware River and Bay under freshwater to marine salinity gradient to study organic matter... | ecosystem: Environmental > Aquatic > Marine >...
CCTCGGTACACCACAGACTACATTTACGGTGTACAAGCGGCTTGCAGAACGCTCTTATAAGCCTTTTGTGTGGCCTGCACGTTACCCTCGTAAGATAACAAACTATGAGGGTTTGCTGGCTCCACAGCTCGTAGAAGATATTGATAATGGTGCCCAGAAATGGGACGTAACGGATGATAGATTTGATAATGAAGATTTGATAGAACGTGAAGCGTCCATGGGACGGTCGAACTTCATGTTACAGTTCATGCTAGACACCTCTCTTAGTGATGCAGACAAATTTCCGCTCAAAATGGCTGATCTGGTTGTTACCAGTGTTAACCCTACCACTGCTCCCGAGTCTGTTGTATGGTGCTCAGATCCCCAAAACGTCATCAAAGACCTACCAATTGTCGGACTACCTGGAGATTATTTCTACAGTCCAATGCAACTCCAGGGGGAGTGGGGAGCTTACACTGAAACAATCTGCTCAATTGACCCGTCGGGTCGTGGATCAGATGAAACTACAGCAGCTTATCTCTCCCAACGCAACGGTTTCCTGTACTTGCACGAAATGCGTGCTTACCGAGACGGATACTCAGACAAAACATTATTGGACATTCTTTTAGGTTGTAAAAAGTATGGCGTATCTAAACTTGTCATTGAAACTAACTTTGGCGACGGTATTGTTAGCGAGTTGTTCCGCAAACACCTCCAACAAACAAATCAACGAATTGATGTTGAGGAAGTCCGCGCAAATGTTAGAAAAGAAGATCGAATCATTGACGCCCTTGAGCCCGTCCTTAATCAACACCGACTCGTTGTCAACAGATCAGTTATTGAATGGGACTTCAAATCTAATCCCGATGAAGCCCCTGAAAGGCGACTGATGTACATGTTGTTCTACCAGATGAGTAGAATGTGTCGTGAAAAAGGCGCAGTTAAACATGACGACAGATTAGATGCTCTCGCTCAAGGCGTTAAATACTTTACAGATGCTATGGGTATTTCAGCCCAGGAAGCTATTAAAGATCGTAAACGTAATGAGTGGAATGCTATGTTAGAAGAGTTCCTAGACGACCCACAAACCTCCGCTAATCATATGGTTTTGGGTATGAATTTAGAGCAACGACAACAAGCTAGAGGTAATTCTAAGACCTCAGTCCCTAACTGGGTTTAGCTTAACCCCACATCTATACAGGAGGAGAGAAGGGTGGACTCTCTTTCTGCCGAAGGAAGGAACTCGACGTTTGTCTAAACGACAAACATCTCCTTCCTTCTTTACTAGATGATTCGTTTTCGTTCATCCTGTAAACACTACCACTCAACCTACTCTAACCACCTCTTACATGTATCATACAGTATCATTAGTACACACCACTCCCGATGCTGAGAAACTTATAGCTTATATGGCTCGTGTATCTAACCCTGATAATCAGGATAACCCTGAGTCAGAACGTTTGATTAAGTACTTGATTAAACATAAACACTGGTCACCTTTTGAAATGGTGAATATGTGTGTACAGATTGAGACAACCCGAAGTGTTGCTGCTCAAATCTTACGACATCGTAGTTTTAGTTTTCAAGAGTTTAGTCAAAGATACGCTAAAGTAGATAAACACGCTCTCCTGCCCATGCTGCGGAGACAGGATGAGAAGAACAGACAGAATAGTATTGATGATCTAGATGTTTATACCATAAAAGACTTTATGGTTAAGATAAACAGCTTGTTTGAGTTAGGTGAGAGCCTGTATAACGAGATGTTGGAAGCTGGTGTAGCTAAAGAGTGTGCAAGAGACATCCTACCCCTTGCAACACCCACTAAAATGTACATGAATGGTACTCTAAGGTCCTGGATTCACTATATTGACCTTCGTACTGCTAATGGTACCCAATTAGAGCATAAACTTGTCGCAGAAGAAGTTAAACGTATCTTTCAAGATCAATTCCCATTGATTTCTAAGGCTGTATGGAGTCCTTAATCCTGTTTCTAAAGATTTGCACAGCTAATCCTGTTAGTTTCTATAGTTGTCTGCGTGTTTGGGAGTACTTACCCGCCTATGTCAATGACTATATTGAGTTTAAGACGCGTGAACCGTATTGGCGGGAGAAAGAAGCGTTAAAAAATGACAGAAATTTGTGAACCCTATTTTATAATAAGAATTACAAATAAATCCCCCATTGGGGGTATTATAAATACAAATTAAATTGTAGTTAGTATTATTATATTTACCGCTCGCTACGCTCGCTAACACTCAGCGCTGCGATTGCCGTGTAAAAATATTTTTTCTGTGTTTTTGGTTTTTCCGACGCGGAGCGGAAACACGGGTGTCTTATTGCGAGTCGTTCTCAGGAGGCCGCGGCCATCCGCTTGCGCAGGCAGTAAGGGCGGAGTAGTACATTTGTACTATGTACACTTTGCTTAGTGTCCGCTCGCTACGCTCGCTTCCTCTGCCCTGTGCTATGCCGCGGCCAACCCGATGGCTGGCGAGCGAGCGCGTAGCGCGAGCGACTGTAACCAACTGTAATGTGATAATGATTCTCAATATCAGCACATCTGTATGCGCTAATTAGTTTTACTTATCATTAAAGATAACATATACTTATCATCAGTTTCCGCCAGTTTAACAGGTGTACACTGTCTCACCAATCTCACGCCATGCTGTGCCATACTGTGTGCATGATCAACGGAGGACCACTCATCAAACTGCCCAACGTGACGTTCACCATCAACGACCCACCGATGAGACACTTGCTGTGGTGTAACAAGGTGCGACCAGGTAAGCGTACCAAGTGTGCTAAGATCAACGGAGTTACGCACCAGGAGATCACAACCAAATGAACAACCGACCCATCCGTTTCAACTCTCAAGGTGTGTACGCTTCTGACTCTCGCCTTGCTAGCATTGCTGCTGAGTGCTTGGCTGCCGAGCGTGCTGCTGTTGCTGCTCGTCGTGCTGCTCTTGCTGCCGGTGCGCAGGAGTCCACGTGGCAAGTCAATTGGTAAGGTGTCCACTGACGCTTGACTTCCTGCCTCACCTCTGCCATACTTACATCAGTTCAAACAAACACCCATGTTCATCAAACGTTCATCCGATGCCATCGAGTGCATCAGCCTTAGCCTCATCAACGGCACTGTCTCCGTCATGTATCGTGGCGGTGCTGTGTATCGTTACACCAACGTGTCACGTCGTGCCATTGCAAACCTGATGCTCAATCCCAACATGTCTCTCGGCTTCTGGGTTAACGCCAACTGCAAGAATGACCGAGCACAGTGTGCTAAGATGTATGATGCCATCCCTACCGTCAACGGTTGGGCTAGCTGAGGCATGTGCCGAAGCACACGCTGATTTCTCTACACAAACTCACCCATTCTTTACACATACACACATGTGGTTTTCTATCTCTGATCGCAATCCTATCGACTCGACAATGATCAAAGATCTTGAGATCAATCCCGAGGCAAATCAAGCCTTCGTCACGTACAACAACGACACACGTTATTTGTACACCAATATTGACCTCGACGACCTGTTCGATCTTGTGTTTGGTAATGTAGAATCATTGGGCAAGTGGGTTAACGACTCTTGCAAATGTGAGGGCGTATCTTGTTTTCAAGTCGCCTGACCATTGTGTCACTCATCAAACAACATCTTTACAACACAACAATGCAACTCCTCGAAGATCCTACGGCTACAATGACTGACATGCAGCTTGCAGTTGCTGACATTCTGGAGACAGATAGTCTGCATCAGATTGACATGTTCATCTACGAATTGCGGTCACATGGTATCGAAGAACCCGCACAACTTGAGGAGGCTTATAGTGGTTGCTTCCCAAGTGTTGAGGCATTCAGTGAGAACTTGATCGAAGAATGTTACAGCGACGCACTCGATGCCATGCCAACATTCTTGCAAACCGCTGTTGATTATGAGATGGTATGGCACCAGAGTTTGCAATATGATTACATCGAGATTTATTTTGATTATGAATACTATTTCTTCAATCGTAATGTTTGATTAATTCTAATTACAAACCAATCACAATTTGTCGTTATTACTAATACATAGCGACATTTTTTTGTGATTTCACATACACAGCACATTCACGCATCCCAAGGACGCAGCTATGATCTGGGACGAATCAAACATCATCCTTGCCATCGTCGGTATGGTAGGATTGTTCAGCACTGCTATCATCTGGCAGCGCTCCAACCGCATCACATCTAAATACTATGGCAAACGTAACACCACCAAAGGATGATGACTGGTTCATCCGCAATGCGATCTACTGCTGGTTAAATTACTTCGGTAAGGAGCACCAGTGGCACGCTAAATACACTGAACTCGCACACCGTGAATCCTATCTACCAAAACCAAAGCCGCGTCCAGCACGTAGGCGGAAGAAAACTAATGAGGTTACAGAACTCCTCTCTTAAAGAGTGGGAGTATACACAAACTGACGGTCAGGTGCGCTACCTACTAGCACCCGATTTAGAGCACGCCGCATGGGCTGCTGCTGAATTGTCCGGTGGCACTAAGTTTGTTAAAGATGTGAGGCTATGCGATGAGTGGTAAGTATTACCCAAACAACTGGGAAGCATGGGCAGAGATGCCTGAGGAGTTCTTGCACTCTCCCACATGGGAAGAGTTTGAGGACTGGAAGCTGCGTGGGTGGGAGTTACCTAGCTCCGTTTGTTGCATCATCCGCGCTGAGAACAAAGGTAGAATCAAAGAGTATGTCTACCAAAAGCAACACGCCGCCGAAAACAGAGTACGTCAACTTATGAACGAAGGAGCAGAGTTTACTGTTTGCACCGAAGATGAGTTGCGTCACATCACACCAATCACCACCGACGATTTCGAATGAGTATCATCACCCAAGCACAATTTGACGAGTTCAGTGAAGCTTACCCTGAGCTAGCTGATTGTTACGACCTTTCCACATTCACACAACCCAAGGACGCAGACACGGAGGAGCTGATTGCCTACACCTGCCCAGATTGATGAACAGATACAACTTGAGCGTGATGCCATTGCATTAGGTCTCAAGAAACTACACAAGAACACACGTGACCTAGAAGGCAAAGAGTATGCGTCTGCTAGTGTGTATGGAGCTGCTTCTATTGATACCTTGCTGCCTCTTGTGGTGGCACGTATTGAGTCAACTACAACTAGGCTAAGGAAGGGACAGGCGGGGGCTGCATTCAAAGATATTCAAAAATATCTTGCTGATGTAGAGCCTCTTGCTGCTGCTGCTCTTGCTGTCAAGGTAACCTTTGATAAAGTTTTCTCATACAAAGAAAAAAGCAACCAAGCTACAAAAGTATGTGAGTCTATCGGGTTAGCTGTTGAGCAGGAATGTCAAATGCGACATTATGAAAGAGAAGCGCCTGGTCTACTCAAGACACTCAAAGATAACTATTGGCACCGTTCCATTGGTACACAACAAAAAGTTGTTGTCATCCGCACATTGATGAACCGTTATGGTATCAAACAATGGGACACATGGGGCAGCTCCAACCGTACTAAACTTGGTGGTTGGTTACTTGACTGCATCATGCAAAGCAGCGGTTGGTTTACCAAAGACATGCACCAAATTGGACGCAAGCGTACCCAATATGTTATACCTACTCCAGAATTCCTTGAGATCAAAGATCAAATCATGAGGGATGCTGAACTGTTTAGTCCACTTGCATGGCCTATGCTTATTGAACCCAATGATTGGGAAAACAAAAGGCATGGAGGTTATATCCTCAATGAGGTAATGCGTGGTCATGATATGGTTCGGCGCGGTAACCCCACATCTATACAGGGAGATAAACCGCTGGAGTTCTTGAACAAGATCCAGAAGGTTGCTTACCGGCTAAACCCCTTTATTGTAGGGGTAGCGGAAGAGCTAGATAGATTGGAACGAGCTGTTGGTAAGTTCCTCCCTATTATCCATCATGAACTACCTCCTAAACCTGTCGACATTGCAACCAACAAGGAAGCAAGGCATGACTACAACAGGAGAGCTGCTGAGGTTCATAACCTACAAGCACAAGAGTTCAGGAAATCGTGTCGTACACGAATGACGATGGAAGCGGTGAATAGGTTTAAAGATAGAGATAAGTTCTACATTCCGTGGTCGTTTGACTACCGTGGTAGAGCATATCCAATCCCTGCATTCCTAACACCACAAGACACAGACTTTGGAAAAAGTTTATTGATGTTTGCTGATGGGTCGTACATGACACCTGAAGCTGAGGACTGGTTAGCGTTTCAAGTTGCCACTACATATGGTCTTGATAAAGCTACGATGTCTGACCGTTTGGATTGGGTTAAAGAAAATACACATTTAATCTCTTGTGTCGCTTCTGATCCAATCAAACACATACACGAATGGGAAACCGCTGACGAACCATGGCAATTCCTTGCAGCATGTGATGAGTACTATCATTGTGTGCTAAAGTGTGATCGTCATTTCACACGCCTGCCTATCGCCACAGATGCGACTTGCAGTGGACTCCAAATCCTAGCTGGTCTAGCTAGAGATAAGAGCACAGCCAAGTTAGTCAACGTCCTACCATCTGACAAACCGCAAGATGCTTATGCAGTCGTTGCTACTAGTGCTAGCCCTTACTGCCCTGACAGTATCCGCTTACATATGGATAGAAAAACTGTCAAGCGAGTAGTTATGACGGTACCCTACAATGCTAAACCTTTTAGCAACCGTGGGTACATCAGAGATGCACTGAAAGAGAAAGGTGTCGAGATCGACAAAGACGACTTGACAAAAACAGTCGTTGCTGTTAGAAATGCTATGGATGAGGTCGTACCTGGTCCCATGGCTGTCATGAGCTGGATCGAGTCTGAAGTTGCCAAGGCAATTGACAGAGGAGAGAAAGAGCTGACATGGACAACTCCATCAGGATTTGTCGTCACTCAAAAGCTTATGAAAAAGAAAACAGAACAAGTCGAGTTGCAGTTGATGGGTCGTTGTAAGTTAACCGTCGCCGTCGATGACGATGACAAGGTTGACAAGCAACACCACAAGAACGCAACAGCACCGAATCTAATCCACTCACTTGATGCATCTCTTCTCCACTTCAGTGCGCTTCGTTTCGACGCACCGATCGCTCTCATTCATGACTCTGTATTGTGTCGTGCTACTGACATGTCTTCTCTCAGTGCAATTGTACGAGAGACATATATGCACCTCTTTGCAGAGCACGATTACTTGCGAGACTTTGCTCACCAGATAGGAGCAGAGACTGAACCACCGATCATTGGAGACCTTGAACCGGAATCCGTGATTGAATCCACTTACTTTTTTTGTTAATGCCACGTACTATCCACAAGACTGAACAGCCCGTGATCCTCGAAGGTTACCAGGCTGTGCTGAAGCCAAGTAAGTTTGGCTACTCCCTCTCTGCTATTGTCGGTGAGGAAATGATTGACGCCCTTGAAACTGACCGTGAGGAATCACTGCAGTGGGCACAAGGTAAACTGAAGAACCCTAAGCGTTCTACGCTCAAGCCTGAGCCGTGGGAAGAAGTTGCTGAGGGTAAGTACAAGGTTAAGTTCTCTTGGAATGAAGAAACCAAGCCGCCTGTCGTTGACACCGAGGGTGTACACGTCACAGATGAGAATACGCCCATGTATTCTGGAAGCACAGTTAAGCTGGCGTTCTATCAAAAGCCGTATATCCTGCGTGATGGAGTCACGTATGGAACGAGTCTTAAACTGGTTGGTGTACAACTGGTGTCTCTCAATTCAGGAGCTGGTGTAGACACTGGCGATATGGCTGCTGAAGATGTAGCTGCCCTGTTTGGTAAGACTGAAGGCTTCAAAGCCGGCGACCCTTCTGTAACTGTTATCCCCGAGGACATGTCTGATGACTTCTGATTTCCAATTCACTGTTGCCAAGGATGAGGTGACTGGTATCTACAAAGGTACCCTTGACATCCAACTGCCTCCCATCAACGTCACCCGTTACAAGGCTGACAAGAACGACTTCAAGTATGAAATGCAACGTGCTGTAACTGATGTCGTTGAGGCTATCATTGAAAAGAACTTGGATGACTGATGGCATTCAGATCCAAGCTCGAAGAGAAAGTAGCTGATCTACTTGTCGATCTTGGAGTAAAGTACGAATACGAAACGACTAGAGTTCGTTACATTATCCAGCACGTGTACACACCTGACTTTGTTTTACCAAACGGTGTCGTGCTGGAGTGTAAGGGCTACTGGGAACCTGCTGACCGACGTAAGATCAGGGCTGTAAAGGATCTCAATCCTAACCTTGACTTGCGTATGGTCTTCCAGGCTCCATACAATAAGATCAGCAAAAAATCTAAAACTACATACGCTAAGTGGTGCGAGAAGCATGACATCCCTTGGACATCCTTCAAGGACATCCCTATCGACTGGCTCCTCTGAATTCTTATTTCATGAGCCATGTGGGGAGTGCGGGTCATCAGATGCCAAGAGTGTCTACGATGACGGTCACTCCTACTGTTTTGTTTGCCATCACTACACACACGGTGATGGTGAACCATCTTTACACATTCATCAAACCAAAAGTGTGCAAATACTAGGCTCAGCCGAACGGCTGCAGAAACGCAACATCTCACAAAAAGTATGTGAGAAATACAAAATCTACCGTGATGGTGACAAGCTACGCTTTTACTATCATGACGAATCTGGCATTGTCAAAGGTGCCAAAGTAAAAACCAAAGACAAACAATTCCGCTATGAAGGGGAGTCAACAGGTACCTTCTTTGGACAACACTTGTTTCCATCTACTGGAAAACGGGTCGTCATCACCGAGGGAGAACTCGATGCAGTGTCGTGTTATGAAGCTATGTCGGGGTGGCCGATGGTCAGCCTACCTAGCGGTGCCGCTGCGGCAAGGAAGGCGATCCAAAGGAATCTCGAATGGCTACAGGGCTATGAAGAGATTGTCTTGTTCTTCGACAATGACGACGCTGGCCGTAAGGCAACGGAGGAGGCGTGTCAGGTCTTACCACCGGGCAAGGTCAAGATCGCTAACTTACTCGGTGACTATAAAGATGCGTCAGACGCCATCTCTGCCAATGACTCTCACGCGGTTTGTAAAGCTATTTGGGATGCAAAACCTTACCGTCCAGATGGTATAATTGAAGGCAAGAGCCTTCTCGAAGTTGTCACCACACCATCACCTGCTGCTGACCATGACTACCCATTTCAAGGATTACAATCAAAGCTTCACGGGATCAGATATCGCGAGCTTGTGTGCATCACTAGCGGCTCTGGCCAAGGAAAATCCTCATTCTGTCGTGAGCTTGCAGCTGACTTTCTTTCAAAAGGAGAACGGGTCGGTTACCTGGCGTTGGAAGAATCCAACCGCCGTACAGCTCTAGGTTTGATGAGTGCTCATGTAGGTAAATCATTACACCTTGGAGAACATACTCATGAAGAACTTACGGAAGCGTTTGACGCTACCATGGCTAATTGGAACCTGTATCTTTTTGATGGGTTCGGCAGCTATGATCCTGATGTTATCTATAATCGCATTGAGTACCTGGCATCAGGTCTCGACTGTAGAATCATTTTCTTGGATCACCTCTCCATCCTCCTTTCTGGGCTTGACGGAGACGAACGGCGGATGATCGACACAACCATGACCAAATTACGGTCATTGGTCGAACGCACAGGTATTGTATTGTTCCTTGTGTCTCACCTCAAACGTACATCATCGGATCAAAATCATGAAGAAGGTGCACGAGTTACGCTCGGACAATTGCGCGGATCTGCTGCAATCGCTCAACTCAGCGACGCGGTCATTGGATTGGAACGAAATCAACAATCCAACCAAGCTCGAAGTGCTACGACAGTTAGAGTTCTTAAGAATCGCTATTCGGGCGAGACTGGAGTAGCCTGTATGTTAGACTATGACCTTAACACCTGTAAATTCCATGAAACTCAAGCAGAACCAGAGTTCGATGCAACCACAGACTTCTGAACTCAAGCGTCCTAACCCGCCCACTACCCAAGCCATTGAACGTGCCCAATTCAAGGACAAGACGTTTCGATGGAACGGGAAGTGAGTTTAGTCTTTGACATAGAAACAGACGGACTGTTAAAAGATGTTACTACCATCCACTGCCTGGCTATCCATGATCTCACGACGGACCAAACCTTATCGTATAACGACGAAGGTAATCAAGAACCGATTAGTAGGGGCATACAGAGACTTGCGGATGCTGATCAAATCATTGGTCACAACATCATAGGGTATGACATACCTGTTATCTGCAAGCTCTACCCTTGGTTCCAAAAACCGTACGTGATTGACACTCTGCTACTCAGCAGGCTGTATCATCCAGACATGGTTAACTTAGATAAAAAGCATAACTGGGATGGTATGCCTCTAAAGTTGTACGGCAAGCACTCGCTTGAAGCATACGGTCACAGGCTTAAAGAACACAAAGGAAACTACGGAAGCAATTCTGACTGGAAAACATGGTCACAAGAAATGGAGGACTACTGTATTCAAGACGTGAAGGTCACAACAAAATTATGGCACCACTTCCTCCCATACCTGAGTGGGTCGCGCTAGAACACAGGGTACAAGAAATCCTCACACAACAAGAAATTCATGGATGGGCTTTTGATGAGAACGCTGCATGGGAACTTGCATTTACTCTCAGACAAGAACTTAGAGAAACTGAAGAGCTACTACGAAACCGGCACCCTTTCGTCCGAGGATCGGAATTCACTCCTAAACGAGATAACCGCACGCAAGGATATGTCAAGGGTGCATCCTTTACTCGACTGAAAGAACTCAACACATCCTCTCGCGATCATATATCATGGATCTTGCAACAATTCTATGGCTGGACTCCAAAGCAGAAGACGACTACTGGGAAACCTGTTATCGACGAGGTGATCCTGAAGGAGATTGGGACGGAAGTAGCGACGATGTTCCTCCGGATTTTGACGATAACGAAGATGCTTGGAATGATCTCAGAAGGCGCAAACGCCTGGCTGAAGTTGAGTACGACTGCTAAGCGTATCCATCATCATTGTTCCGTCGCAACTAACACGCACAGATGTGCCCACCGTAACCCCAACCTTGGGCAGACCCCCGCTGATGAACGATTTAGAAAGCTCTTTATCCCGAGTCCGGGGTTACATATGGTCGGGGCTGATTTGTCTGGCATTGAACTTCGTATGCTTGCCCATTATTTGGCTAAGTATGATGAAGGACGTTATGCCGACATCCTCCTCAACGGAGACATCCACCAGGTCAACGCTGACCGAATAGGTATCAGCCGTAGGGCTGTGAAGACCGTGACGTACGCTATGCTGTACGGTGCGGGTGACGAAAAAATCGGACACAGTTATGACCCACAACTCTCCACTGCAAAAGCTAAAGCAAAGGGTAAAGAGATCCGTGCAGCATACGTCGAAGCAATTGAAGGATTGGGTGACTTGCTCGAAGCTATCAAAAAAGCTTCGGAGAGAGGGTTCATCAAGTCTATCGACGGAAGAAAAATTGCGGTTGATTCACCTCACAAAGCGTTGAACTACTGCCTCCAGTCAGGAGCCGGTGTTATCGCAAAGCGGTGGATGGTTATCAACCAAGACACAATGCGAGACGCACAGCTATGTGCATCGCAGTTAGCCTTTATTCATGACGAACTACAATTTGAATGCGCCCCAGAACACGTTGGGGACTTATCAACATCCCTGGTATACAGCGCTACAGCAGCTGGGGAGTACTACAACATGCGCATCCGCATCGACGCGGAAGCAACCCACGGAAACAACTGGAGTGAAACTCATTAATGTACAGCAAGAAAAACAAGACTGAGATTAAATCAGTCGCAAAGAAAACCCGTCAAGGCAGCGGACGTAATTCCGTCCCCAAGCGTGGTAAGAAAGCTTATCGGGGGCAAGGCAGGTGAAGATACTTGTAGACGCTGATTACGTGGTCTACAAAGCTTGCGCTGGTGCTGAAACTGAAGTTGATTGGGGCGATGATGTAATTCTTGTTACAAGTAAATTTAGTGAGGCTTATGGTAACGTCAAGCGTGACCTCCTCAAAATCATTAACAACTTTCTTTGGGATGTACCTGAACTAATTCTGTTCTTTAGCGACAGTGTAAACTTTCGTAAATCTATCCAGCCCGCATACAAAGGGCATCGACAACGCAAGAAACCTTGCGGTTACAAGCGTGTGATTAACCGACTCAAGACTGAGTATGAAGTTATCCTCATGCCAACACTTGAGGCTGATGATGCCTTAGGTATTTACGCTACAAGCAACCCTGATTGTGTGATCTGCTCACCCGACAAGGACATGCGCCAGATCCCAGGTCGCCTCTTTGACATGTCAGAAATGATGAATGTGGAAAAGGCAGAAGGGGAGAAGTGGCACCTTGTACAAACCTTAGCAGGAGATCAAACAGATGGTTATGCCGGCGTACCCGGTATTGGTATTAAACGTGCAATCACCCTATTCGAAGAGAAAGGGTATTCTTGGGAGACTGTCGTTCAAGCGTTTGCTCAGAAAGATCTTTCCGAAGATGTCGCACTTGAAAATGCAAGACTCGCAAAGATCCTCACAGCATCTGACTATGACTTCGACAAACAGCAGCCCATTCTTTGGACCCCCTCCGCCGATTACAGAGTTGACGATGGAGCAGGATCTAAAGATGAGAAGGTTAAATGACCTTCTACCTGAAGCAGGTAAGGAGGACATCATCACTGTCTTCCTTGCCTTGCAGAAGCAAAACTTTGTCCTATCCAATACCGTAAGCAACTTAGTCAAAAAATGGCCGATTCACCCGCCCACTACACACGAGGAGCCATAGAAGTCTGGGATTTTATCCGAGACCAACAACTCAATTACCATCTCGGCAATGCTATTAAATATATTTGCAGAGCCGGTTACAAGTCTTCTGAATCGAAAGAGAAAGATCTTAAAAAGGCTATCCACTACCTTGAAAATGAACTCTACCACACAACACTGCAGGTCGAACAGTCTGAGCGATCAAGCAATTCAATTCCGTTCAGCGTATGGGATCCAGAACACGCCGGACAACCGGACTATGCAACTGGGTTTGATCGATGAAGAGTATCATGAATTCCGCAGTGCATTTCACAACGAACCATACGAAAACGAACTGAAAGAGCTTGCAGATCTTGTGTATGTTTGCTTCCAATATGCCGAGAACATGGAGTGGGATCTAGAAGAGGCACTAGATCGCGTCCACAGAAGCAACATGTCTAAGCTAGGATTAGACGGTACACCCATCCGCCGAGCCGATGGTAAAGTCCTGAAAGGACCAAACTACCAGCCTCCCATTTTGAACGACCTTATCAACCCATGACCGCATCTTATATTTCTCGCACGGGACGTGTCCAATCTTGGTTGGATAATCCAACGTCCAGACTGCCGGTGTCGTGCACGGTATTCACCGTCGAAGACTCTATGGAGGGACCTGATGGAATTGAATCAAGCTGGAAATTTGCTAGTCACGCTCTACGAAATGGAGCAGGCTGCGCGATCCACCTGTCGAAACTGCGACCCAAAGGAACTGAGTCGGTTAAAGGAAATGACAAACTCATTGCGAGCGGGCCAGTATCCTTTGCAAAAATCTACTCAACGCTAAATGAAATACTTCGGCGCGGAGGCACTTATCGTAACGGTGCGATTGTTTGCCACCTTGATTTATCCCATCCTGATGCTCGTGACTTTATTCTCACTCCTCGATCCGAGCTTCCGTGGGTTAAGCGATGCATCAACATCACCCCCGAATGGTGGGAGGGGTGTACGTTTAAGGAGGACCTCCTCTACGGTATCAAATCAGGTGACATCTGGCTCAACAAAGTAAAATATGACAACGAAGGAAAACGCATCCGAGGTAACGTCTGCCTTGAGGTTTACCTGCCCTCACGAGGTACCTGTCTACTCCAACATGTCAATCTCGGTGCCTGTGAGTTCGACGACATCCCTAACGCTTTTGCTGAAGGTATGTCCCAACTGTGCCAACTCCATGGTAAAACAGGTGTTGGGAGCAGCGGAGAGTATCTCCCCAGTGAAACTGACAGACAAGTTGGGTTGGGATTGCTCGGACTCGCCAACCTACTTCGTCGGTACGGAGTGACGTATGACCAGTTTGGTCGAGCGTTGGAACAATTCAACAAAGGAGAATCAGTACGGTCTGCAGCCTATGAACTTGTCACCCAAATTAACACTGGCATTGAGCTTGCAGCCAGCATTGCTCGCAACAATGAAATGGTTCGAGCCTTTGCTATTGCGCCCACTGCCTCCTGCAGTTATCGAAGCACAGATCTGGATGGCTATACTTGCACACCAGAAATCGCTCCGCCTATCTCGCAGACAGTCGATCGTGACTCAGGTACTTTCGGAGTACAAACATACAACTATGGTGACGTAGAGATCGCCAGTAAAGTAGGCTGGGAAGCTTACAAACGTGTTGCCGATGGCATCATGACTCTACTTAACAAGACTGGACTTCTACATGGTTACAGCTTCAACTCGTGGTCCGATGTGGTCACGTATGATGAAGAGTTTATCCAGGAGTGGCTTGAATCGCCCCAGACTTCTCTTTATTATAGTCTCCAGGTGATGGGCGACGTTCAAGATAAGTCAAGCGCGTATGCTGCTCTCGAAGAGACAGAGGTCGAGGACTATCTTGCTAGCCTAATCACTGAAGAGGAGACACCAGAACCTCAATGTGATTGTGCAGAATGAACCCTTACGAAAAACTACAAGCGCGGAAGCGCAAATGGACGCCAGTACAGACAACTGCTGGTACATGCAAAGCGGGCGCGGAGGAAGCGATCTTCCGTGCTCTTGCATTGCGACATATGGAACTGCCTGTGGGAGATTTTATTACTCATGCCCTCAATAGTGAAGTACCAACGTTGGCCCGTGAAATACTGGCATCCAACGTTAAAGACGAAGAGAACCATGACCTCGCACTTGGTTACATCGCCAATGCTTACGGTGTTGATCCGCAAGCTGAGAAGGAAGCCAAGAGGCTTAGGACCGCTTGGGAGGCACATCCAGATCACACGATCACGAAAGCCATGGTGGCTGAACGTGCGATTTTCTTCGTTCTTCTACCATTCTTCCGCTTTAATGGTGACGCTGGGATGAGAACGGTTTCCGCTGATATTAGTCGAGATGAACAAATTCATGTGGCTACCAATAGTCTGGTTCATACTGAGCTGGGGTATAACATCAGTCCTTCTCTTGATAAACTCAGGAAGGCAACTATCAATTGGGTAATGCAACCACTAGGTGTAAATACTACCGATAAATATTTGGACAAAAAATTTTGGCTGGATTCTAGCGACCGGCTAATGTATGAGGGTAAAGCCCCAGAATTGTCCGCAACTAAAGCAGCTAGAATGCCAGCCTTCTTCGAGCATAGCAATGTCAACCTCCCCCAATATGCTTGAAGTCCTTGGGATGAACTCCCGAGGTTTAATTCATGCACTAGAAGAATCCTTCCCACCCACAAACCCTACACCTGACGATACAATGGAAAAAATTATGTACCGATCCGGTCAACGTAGTGTCGTTGAGTGGGTCATCAAATATATGGAGGAAAACTAATGGGCAAAAAGAAAGATAAAAAAAGCTACAAGTATGCAGTAAAACGTCCCGAAGCGAGTAAAAGGGACCAGTATAAATACTCATCATCAAGGTATCTTGGCTTTAGTAAAAAACAGAAGAAAAAGCTAGAGAAAAAGTACGGTGGTATTCCGCGTATGCGTGGTATTGAGCCGCAGTTCAGGTCTGATAGAATGTCTCGCGATGTCTATGAAAGGCGGAGAGCAGACTTCTACAGAAAGATGGATGGTGGCACTCCCGATATGATGTACATCTCAGGTGGGCCAAAGCAAAAGAGATCTAAAAAATCGAGAGATCGTGATCGTGATAGAGAGCCGTCATTTGACACGTCATCCACTGATCAGCAGGTACTTGATTTCCAAAAGGAGCGTGAGGAGATGATGGCACGGTATGAGCAGATGATGATTGAACAGGCTAAGCAAGCAGAAGAACAGCGTAAACAAATGGAAATTGCTATGCGTGCTCAAGCTCAAAATGCTTATAGCGCAAGCCTGCAACCTAGTCTCCAACTCCAAGGTGCTGGTACAACTCCTAAGCTTGGTGCTGCTCAACAGTTCCGTCGCCGTATTGGTTCACAGTTTGGTACCGCATCCCCTTATACCGGTCTAGCCACAATTCAATCAGGAATGGTTAACGCTTAATGACAGCTAAACAACGATACGACAGACTGTCTTCACGCCGTTCCCAGTTTCTTAACTCTGCTAGACAAGCAGCAGATCTAACTCTTCCTTACCTTATTCGGGATGATGAGAGTTCTACCAAGACTAACCTAAGGCTGCCGCAACCGTGGCAGTCAACAGGAGCCAAAGGTGTGGTGACGCTTGCAAGTAAACTTATGCTTGCACTGCTACCTCCACAAACTAGCTTTTTTAAGTTGCAGGTAAATGACATCAATCTTCCTCAAGAGTTAGGACCACAGATTCGATCTGAACTTGACTTGTCGTTTGCAAAGGTTGAACGTACTATCATGGAATCCATTGCGGAGTCTGGTGATAGGGTTGTCGTTCACCAAGCATTGAAGCATTTAGTTGTAGCTGGTAATGCTCTTATCTTTATGAGTAAGGATGGGCTAAAGCTCTATCCTCTCAACCGCTATGTGGTAGATAGAGATGGTAATGGTAATGTTATTGAGATCGTAACAAAAGAAACAGTCTCGAAAAAACTGGTAAAAAATTTTTACCCTGATCTCATGAAGCCTGGTGTGGTAGATGACACTACTATGCCAGATGATGAATGTATTATTTACACGCATGTCACTCGTGACAACAACCGCTGGGTGTGGCACCAGGAGATGTTCGACAAGATCCTCCCCAAGTCACAGGGTAAGGCACCTATTGACGCTAACCCCTGGCTCGTGCTACGTTTCAACCATGTTGACGGCGAGGTCTATGGACGTGGTAGAGTGGAAGAGTTCTTGGGTGACTTGAAGTCACTTGAAGCTCTGTCACAAGCCATCGTTGAAGGCTCCGCTGCAGCTGCTAAGGTAGTATTTACTGTCGCACCGAGCAGTACCACCAAGCCCCAGACTCTTGCCAAGGCAGGTAATGGTGCTATCATCCAGGGACGACCTGATGACATTGGTGTTGTACAGGTTGGTAAGACAGCTGACTTCCAGACTGCTTATCAGATGATCGGGTCACTGACTCAACGTCTGAACGAAGCGTTCCTGATTCTCAACGTGAGGGACAGTGAACGCACTACGGCAGAGGAAGTCCGTATGACACAACTCGAACTGGAACAGCAACTCGGAGGACTCTTCTCCCTGCTAACTGTTGAGTTCCTTGTGCCATACCTCAATCGTAAACTGAACATTGCACAGAAGACAGGCGAGATCCCTCGCTTGCCTAAAGGTGACATTGTTCGACCAACGATCGTGGCAGGTATTAATGCCTTGGGTCGTGGTCAAGACCGTGAAAGCCTTGGTCAGTTCTTGCAAATTATTGCACAGACTATGGGACCAGAAGCTATCGGTCAGTTCATTAATCCTGATGAAGTCATTAAACGTCTGGCAGCAGCCTCTGGCATTGACGTACTCAACCTTGTGAAGAGTATGGATGAACTGCAATCTGAGCAACAGCAACAGATGGCACAGCAGCAAGAGATGATGGCTATACAACAGGCTCCACAGATGGCAGCCGTTGAGCAGAAACAAGCTCAAGCTGAAATGCAGATGGCTCAACAGGAGCTACAACAACAACCACCTATCCCACCCCAATAATTTATGGCTGAAACATTTACAATGAATGAGACTCCTGCCAATCCTGAGATTCTTAACTCAGACGAAAAGGAGTCTCTTGCGATTGCTGAGTCTCTTGAGCAAGGTGAGCAGTCATTGCTTGCCGGTAAGTTCAAGGACACACAAGCTCTTGAACAAGCTTATGTAGAACTTCAGAAAAAACTTGGAGAACCTCGTGATGAAGTACCGACCCCCGAAGACGAGGGCGAGCCAGCAGAGGCAGAGCCAGAAGCAGACGACGACGGAGAAGAAGAACTCCTCTCCGACGAGCAAGCTAACATGCTGATGGACATGGTGGGCGGTGAAAAAGCCTATCAGTCTATGCTGGCGTGGGCAGGCGATAATTTCTCCAAAGAAGAGATCGAGATGTATGATGGTGTGATGGGTTCTGGTAACCCTAACGCTATCTACTACGCCGTCCAGGCGCTACAATCACGTTACAACGATTCTGTAGGCTCTGATGGTCAGCTGCTTACAGGTCGTGGCTCCCAGGACACAGACGATTCATTCAAGAGTCAGGCTGAACTGGTTGCTGCGATGAGCGATCCACGCTATGATCGTGACCCGGCGTATCGGCAAGACCTGATGCGTCGTCTTGAAAACTCTGATGTTCAATTCTGATGACTACTGTCACTGAAGAACGGGGTCGTCTAAACCTCTATGCAATCGAACCACCTATGACTATTATGGATGTAACTGAAACTCACAATGAAAAGGCTGAGAAGCTTAACGGTCGTCTTGCTATGCTTGGCGTCATGGCGGCTCTTGGTGCTTATGCAATCACTGGTCAAATTATCCCCGGAGTATGGTAATGCCTCAAGGTAAAGGAACGTACGGTACAAAGAAAGGTCGTCCCCCTAAGAAAAAATAATGGCAAAACCTGGACTCTATGCTAACATCCACGCCAAGCGCAAGCGGATCGCCGCTGGTAGTGGAGAGAAAATGCGCAAAGCTGGCAGCCAGGGAGCACCTACTGCCGCACAATTTAAAGCAGCAGCTAAGACTGCTAAAAAACGTAAACCTAAAAAAGCTTAATTAACTAATCATGAAATCTATTATTGCTTCCGGTCTCCTCCTCGGCATGGCACACGGTGCCGCTATTGCTGGTCCCTACGCAAACATCGAATCGAACGCCGGTTACTACGGTGACGATTACACCGGTGCTGCTACGGACGTTCACGTTGGTTACGAAGGTGCTAACTGGTATGTCCAAGGTGGTACTACCCTCATCCAACCTGACGGTGCTGAGGCTACCACTGAACTGTCTGGTAAAGCAGGTGGTTCCTATGACCTGAGCGAGGCTCTGTCTGTATACGGGGAAGTCTCGATCATTACTGGAGATGAGAACGGCTTCGGCACCAAGGTGGGTGCTAAGTATAAGTTCTGATAAGACCGGGGCGGCACTGGATGTGAGCCTTGGTCGCCCCTAACAAAGTGCTCAAATACATAAAAATGTAAATGTAACCGCACTTTTAAATGACCGCTATTCTTTCACAACGGCAGTCTCGTTCTACTTGGGAGGAGTTCTGCCAGTGGGTAACGTCCACTAACAACCGTTTGTATGTTGGCTGGTTTGGCATCCTTATGATCCCAACTTTGCTAGCCGCTACTATTTGTTTTGTAACTGCCTTCGTGGCTGCACCCCCGGTAGACATCGATGGAATCAGAGAACCAGTTGCAGGCTCCCTTCTGTATGGGAACAATATTATCTCAGGCGCCGTCGTGCCCTCTAGCAACGCTATTGGCTTGCACTTCTACCCGATTTGGGAAGCAGCCACCCTTGATGAGTGGCTGTACAACGGCGGACCTTTCCAGCTCGTTGTCTTCCACTTCCTTATCGGTATCTACTCTTACATGGGACGAGAGTGGGAACTTAGTTATCGACTAGGTATGCGTCCCTGGATCTTTGTGGCATACAGTGCACCTGTTGCCGCAGCTTCTGCTGTCTTCTTGGTATACCCTTTTGGTCAAGGATCTTTTTCCGATGCTATGCCTCTTGGCATTTCCGGTACCTTTAACTACATGTTCGTCTTTCAGGCAGAACATAATATCCTCATGCACCCGTTCCACATGTTGGGCGTCGCTGGTGTGTTTGGGGGATCTTTGTTCAGCGCCATGCACGGCTCTCTCGTCACATCTTCACTCATTCGTGAGACAACTGAGGAAGTGAGTCAGAACTATGGCTACAAATTTGGTCAGGAAGAAGAGACCTACAACATCGTTGCAGCTCATGGCTACTTTGGTCGTCTTATTTTTCAGTACGCTTCTTTTAACAATAGCCGTAGTCTCCACTTCTTTTTGGCAGCCTGGCCTGTTGTTGGTATCTGGTTTACTGCTCTTGGTGTTTCTACCATGGCTTTCAACCTGAATGGTTTCAATTTCAACCAGTCGATCCAAGACCGTGAAGGTCATGTGATCAATACGTGGGCAGACATCTTGAACCGGGCTGGTCTCGGTATGGAAGTCATGCATGAACGCAATGCCCACAACTTCCCGCTGGATCTCGCAGCAGCTGAGACAACTCCTGTCGCTCTGACTGCTCCAGCAATCGGTTAATTTTTCGTACGTTCATCTATGTTTGACATTCAAGTGTGCGATAATGGTGCTCGAATTATTCGTGATGCACTAAGGCTATACAAAAAACAATGGCCTGGTGGTCATCCGCAAGAACAGGAAGATATCAACTTCCTGGAGACACAATTTACTCGCATGGTTCTAGAGTCAACTATAGACGCATGACTGCCTAACCATGGAACGGGGGTTAGGTTTATCCTGTACGAACTATGTCTGATCTCGAAAAGCGCTACATTGTCAATGCTTACAACAAAATGATCCGTGAGGAGAAAGAAGTAGCATTGTGCTATCGTGGCACCGCATATAAAAAAACTGTTCTTAACTAATTATGCCAGCTAAACGAAAGCGTGCACAAAACGGTCAGTTTCAATCAATGCAATCTGATACGGTCAAAGCTAGTGTCACTTCTATGACACCAGGTGATGACCAGGCTGTGTTTAAACGCTGCGGTCTTTGTGGTGATAAAAAGCCAGAATGCCGCAAACAAAAGAAGTGCCTTAAAGGTCTTCTGTAATAGCTTGGGAGGCACCTCAGAGTAGGACCTCCCTTGCATTGGTTAGAGCCGGTACGCCGATACCTCTAGCCGTCTAGACGGTGGGAATAGACCACAAAAATTTTTTCAAACGTTTGAAGTCTGTTTAATACTTATTTACTTTAATTAAAAATGGCTTTTCAATCTTCTGACATGGCTGCGAGTCTGACTCGCCCGGGTGCAGACAATGGCGGGTCCGACGCCCGCGCCCTATATTTGAAACTCTTCTCTGGAGAGATGTTCAAAGGCTTCCAGCATAACGCGATCGCTCGTGATCTGGTTATGCGTCGTACGCTTACCAACGGTAAGTCTCTTCAGTTCATCTACACCGGTCACACCAAGGCTGAGTACCATACTCCTGGTAACAGCATCCTGGGTGATTCCAACGGTGCACCGCCGGTGGCCGAGAAGACCATCACGGTTGATGACCTGCTGATCAGCTCTGCTTTCCTGTATGAGCTGGACGAAGTTCTTTCTCATTACGACATGCGCTCTGAGATCAGCCGTAAGATCGGCTACGCTCTGGCTCAAAAGTATGACCGTCTGATCTTCCGTGCTATCACCCGTGGTGCACGTAAAGCTTCTCCTATCACCAAGACCAACTATGTTGAGCCCGGTGGTACTCAGATCCGTGTTGGTACTACGACCAACGCTTCTGATGCTTACTCTTCCTCTGCACTGGTGTCTGCATTCTATGACGCTGCTGCTGCTCTGGATGAGAAGGGTGTGTCTCAGGATGGACGTGTGGGTGTTCTTAACCCCCGTCAGTACTATGAACTGATCCAAGCTGTTGGATCGAACGGTCTTGTGAACCGTGATGCTCAAGGTTCTGCGCTGCAAAGCGGCAACGGAATCATTGAGATCGCCGGTATCAAGATCTACAAGTCCATGAACATTCCGTTCTTCTCTCAGTACGGTACTAAGTATGGTACTGGCTCTGCTACGAACCCCGGTGTGACCGATCCTGGTAACACTGGTGACTTCGTGGGTGAAGATATGGAAGATGCTGCTAACGATGTTTCTGGCATCGGTGGTGATAACGAGTACGGTGAAGAAACCGAATTTGCTAACAGCTGCGGTCTGATCTTCCAGCGTGAAGCTGCTGGTTGTGTGGAAGCTATCGCTCCTCAGGTGCAAGTCACCAGTGGCGATGTGTCCACCATCTACCAAGGTGACGTGATCCTGGGTCGTCTCGCCATGGGCGCTGACTACCTGAATCCCGCTGCTGCTGTGGAACTGTTTGCTGGCACCGCTACCAAGCCTGCTGCATTCTGATTTTTCTTATACGGGAGTCTCTTCGGAGGCTCCTTTTTTTTAATTCCTTATTGAGAATAATACTCATTTGCAATTATGCCTTACCTAACTACTGGCTCCACTGAACTTAAAGCCGTTAATCAGATCCTGGCGTCAGTTGGTCAGGCTCCTGTTACCACGTTGACAACTGAAGAAACTCTCATCATTAACGAAGTCTCTAGATTTACTGGTTCTATTTCAGGTACTACACTTACCACTGAAACTGCTAACATTCCTGTTGGTACTTACATTGGTGGTACTGGTGTTACTGACGGTACATCTATTGCAGTAGCTGGTGTAGAAGTAACACCTGCCACTGATCCTGTAACGTATGAATACACTCTGAACATTTCACAGACTGTAGCAGAACGTACTTTGACTCGTAATGAAGTTACAAGTAGAGTTGAAACCCAAACCAACCCGGACGTTGCGATTGCACTCAACACCCTGAGAGAAGTGTCGCGTGAAGTACAGAGTGAAGGATGGACTTTCAATAAAGAATTTGATTATACACTAACACCCGACAACAACGACGAGATCCTAATTCCTGATGACATGCTTCAGGTCGATCTAAACATTTCTTCTAAGAGATCTGGTAACCGTCAGTTTGACAGTATTAACCGTGGAGGTAAACTCTACGACCGTATTAAACATACCTACAAGTGGACTGACGATAGCGTTCAGGCAGACATCTTGTGGTATTTTGAGTGGGAATATATCCCTGCTCCTATCCAAGCATTCATCGTAGCACGTGCTGCTGCTATCTTCTCTAGCCGTGTTATGGGTGACGCCAACCAGTTCCAAATGCTTCAACAAAAGGAAGCGTTTGCACGAGCTATGGCTATGGAGTATGAATGCAATCAAGGTGACTTCTCCTTCTTTGGTGAACCACAAGGTGAAAATTACTATAACAGCTATAAACCGTTCCATACCTTGCAACGCTAATGCCAGCAGTAACACAACAGATCCCTAATTTTCTTGGTGGTGTATCCCGCCAAACTGACGACAAAAAACTTGCTAATCAGTTGGCTGAGTGTGTTAACGGTTATCCGGACCCTACGTTTGGTCTGCTGAAACGACCTGGCATGAAGCATATTGAAGTGCTGAAAAAGGCTGATGGTACACCATTTAATAAATCTGAATTAGCAGATGCGTCTTGGTTCTTCATCGACCGTGCTGCAGCTGGCTCTTACATTGGAGCCATTAAAGGTACAAACTTGTACATTTGGACTGCTGATGACGGTACGTTCTGTACAGTAACTAATAACGGTACAGGTTATCTGACCGGTACCAGTCAAGATGACTACCATTTCCGTAGTATCCAAGACACCACTATCATCACCAACAAAACGGTTACTACTGCTATGGATGCAGATAACACGTTTGTTGCTCAATCACAAGGTACTATTGTACTAAAGACTTTGACTAATGGTGACGAAGTTAAAGTAACTATTCAAGGTGCCTCAGGTGGTACTAAATATCTTGAGACTGCGGTTGCCCAGTCTGGTGCAACATTTGATTCGTTTCTAACTGGTACACATGATTCACATGAACTTCGGGGCGCTATCACAGATTTGATAGAAAAGCGTCATAATGAAAACAACGCTGCTTTTAACGGTAAATGGTACCTCAATGCTTATGCTAATAGTCTAACTATCCGCAGAACTAATGAGAGTAATGCTGTTGTGTTTGATCAGCAGCCACCTGCAAACGCTACTTATGTGTTCTTTACCCTAAGAGTTGTCGGTGGTACTTTTAACAATAGTGCAGAAGCATTTCAAGATGAAGTTACTAACGTATCTGAGTTGCCTGTCGAATCATACCACAACCATACTGTAAAGATTTTGAACAGTGACTCTGCAGATGATGATTATTATCTGAAGTTTGTCGCTAAGGATGGTGTTGACGGTAAAGGTTACTGGCAAGAAACCATTGCACGAGATGCGTCTCCTGGTCTTGACAATACGACCATGCCTCACGAGTTAGCTAATACAGGTGCTACTACCTTTACGTTCGGTCCTATTACTTATAAGGATCGCCTAGTCGGTGATGATAACACTAACCCTAAACCGTCTTTTGTTGGTAAAAAGATTAGCTCTACTTTCTTTTATAACAACAGGTTCGGGATGTTATCTGAAGATAACGTTATTTTTGGTGTTGCTAACGATAACTACAACTTTTTTGCTAAATCTGCGCTAACTCAAATCGATTCAGATCCTATTGATTTGAACGTATCTAGTGTACGTCCTGTTAAATTGTTTGATGTCTTGCCATCACCACAAGGCTTGTTAATGTTCAGTGAACGTCAACAGTTCCAAGTGTACACTACAGAGTCAGGGGTTTTGACACCTACCACTACTGTAGTCCGTACGCTGTCTAACTATGAAATGGCTGAGAACATCAGACCTGTAGATTTTGGCACAGCTTCTGCGTTTATCAGCCGAGTGCCTGGTTATAGTAAATTGTTTACTATGACTCTACGTGACGTGCAACAGCCTCCGGTAGTAGTTGACATTAGTAAAGCTGTTTTGGAATGGCTTCCTGATACTGTAGATGATCTTACTGTCAGTCCTCCCAACTCTCTTATTATGTTGGTTGACCGTGATACAAAGTACCTTTACTTGTATCGTTTTTACAACAACGGTAAGGAAGATCTATTCCAAGCCTGGGTCAAGTGGGAGCTACCTGCTGATGTACAGGCTGCCAAAATCCTTAATGATGCAGTTACTGTTGTAACACAGTTTGAAGATGAATACGCTATTGGTTCTATTGAGCTAGATGAACTTCCGTCTGGTGACATTATTGCCACGTCGAATAGCTTTACTGGTAACGTACCGCTTGACATGGCTACACGTCCTGTAAGTCCAGGTGTCGGTGTTGATGCAGTTGTATATGACTCTACAAACGACATTACCAAGGTCTACGTCCCATACACTCCTATTGACGATAAGGACGCCGTGATGCTCCTTACAGTGCCTACAGCAGATGATGGTACGGATGCTGAGCTAGACTCAGACCAAGGCTACTGGGCTAAGGGTATTGAACGTATTGAATCTGGAACTGGGTACCATTACTTTGAAGTAAAAGGTGACTTTACAGATTATTCTGATGGTATTGTAGTTGGTTATGGTTATGATTTAGAGGCTGTTTTGCCTAAGTTCTATCTACAAAGACAAGGTACTGGAGCTGACTACACTGCTGCACTTACTATTGCTAGGGTTAAACTTTCTGTTGGTCGTACTGGTGCTATCCAGTTTAAGCTGAAAGCAGATGGTTCTAACGAATGGAAGGATGTACAGCATACAGCAGAAGGTGATAAGTACCAAGGTGATACTAATCCTGTAATCCAGGAACGTGTATTTACTTTACCCATCCATCAACGTAATACTAATTTTGAACTTAAAGTGACAAGTAATTATCCATATCCTGTATCGTTGGTGTCAATGATGTGGGAAGGTAACTATTCCCAACGATTCTATAGGAGGGCTTAATGTTTAATCCAAAAAGTAATAATCTCCTAGACGATCAACTGGCTTTCTCTGGTTTGGAGATGAACTGGGTTGCCGCTGCTATTAGTGCGGGTACCGCTATTGTTGGCGGAATCATGGGTTCCCGCTCTGCATCAAAGCAAAATGCTGCTGCTAGGAGAGCACAAAAGAAGCAGGAAAAACTTGCTAAAAAACAGGCTAAAGCAACCAACAAATATAACGCTGAAAAGTTTGCAATTACTAAGCAAAACTATTACAACAATAGAGCTTTTCAATACGAAACTGCAATTAAAAAATGGAAGTATGACCAGTCAATTCAAGACTTTGAATACCTCAATGTTTTAAGACGTTATGCTAAATCAGAGCAGAACACAGAAGATCAGCTGGTTTTTAATAGTATTGCTGCAGCTGATGCGTATTCAGCCGAGCAAGCTGCCCTAAATGATATAAAGGCAGAAGATGCATTTAATAAGCAAGGTGCTCTTGTAGACCGCTTAGAGCAGGAAGGACGTGCTGCAATGCTTCAAGGTGGTGTCTCAAGAAACAAAGCTATCCAATCAAGAGTAGCTGCTGCCGGTCGTAATGCTGCTATTACAGATGCAAGTCTAGCTAGTTCTGTTGAGCAATCTCAACGCAACATGCGGGCAATTACTTTGCAGAAGTTTGGTGCAGACATGCAGGCTAGAGCATCTATGATGATTAAACCGATGAAGCCTATGGATATTCCTATGCCAGAACTGGGACCGGAAACGATCTTCATGCCACCAATGGAAGCTACACCACAATATATCCCACCAGCACAACAGCAAAGCACAATTGCACCTCTTATCTCTGGATTCGGTAGTGCAGCTTCGTCGCTTGCTGGTGTGGATTGGAGCAGTGCTTTTGGTGGTGGAGGCGGCGTAGGCGGCGGTGTTTCAAACCCAACCACGTCCGCAGGCAACATGTTCCCAATTGCACCAAGCGGGTACACACCTTTGCCGGGTTCTACTTACAACATCGCATAAAACTATGAAACAAGTACAATACAGGAGGGCTGCTCAAGGGGCTGGTTTTCGTCCTATACAAGTAAGTGGAGATAACATCGCTCGTATGCGTGAGGAGAGCGCCCGTGTTGTGCAAAACATGCGCGATGTACGGGACGCTGATATCAAAAATCGTGAACAGATCCTTGCGCAACAAAAAGAAAACCAACGACTAGAAGCAGGCCAGCGCGAGACCAATCGCCAAATTCAAACACAAAACTTCCAACGAGAGCTAACAGGCATTCAAGCGGAAGCACGGGCTCAGCAAGCTCAATACGAGCAAAATCAAAGAGACAACGCTTCTATTTTACAAAGCATCTCAAGTATTAGCGAGTCTGCCGGTAAAGCCTATTCAGAGTATGTTGAGGCTGAAGAAGACAAGACGATCAACCAAGCTCTTGAAGAGTATCTACAAAACCCCTATGATGAAAATCTAAACACTATTCGTAATGAGTTGGGGTTGGATGTTCTAGATGAAATGCAGCAATCTCAATTAGATGAGTATGAAGCTAGAGGTGGTGATCCGTTAGTTGTTGCTAAATCTCGTAACTACAGTGACCGCGTTAGACGTGAAATCCTGAAGGGTAAGGCTGCATTTTTCTATCAATATAAATACCCACAACTTCTTAACGAAGCTATTAAAAAGCAAGAGGATACTTTAGGTCGTCCTTTGACCTCATCAGAACTTGCTGGATACATGACAGATGTGTCTAAGATTGTTTCTGATAGGTTTAGAGCTGAAGGTGGGATGAGTCTTAAACCTGGTAGCATGAGAACTGCTCTAGAGTTTCAAGCAAAACACCACCAATCTATTTTATCTGACCGCCGTGAGCAAGAAATAGAAAATGAAAACCAGCGATATGCTGATAGCGCACTTACTATTCTAACTCAAAACCCTACAGAGTTTGGCAATAATATCAGCCAGTCATTCCAAATGGTCCGCCGTGCAAACGGTAACGACTATGCAAAAGCACATGACTGGTATGTAAGTCTTGCTACAATGCGTGGTCCTGATGGTAAGTATTTGTTTAGTACAGAACAGCTGGCAGGTACTGTGTTGCAAGCTGGTGAAAAACCGTATGCAAAAGAACGACCTGGACGATTTGCTGCTATATTGCAGGCACGTTTGGAAGACGATAATAAGTATAGAAATGCACAGATTAAAGCAGATGATCTTTCTTACAAAGAAGCAGAGAAAAATGCTCTTGAACTGATCATCCAAAATCCTACCAAAGATTATGTAGAATCAGCTGCAAATCGATTTAAAAAAACTTACGGTAAAGTACCTGCAAGTATTACTAAATATCTAGAAAATTATACTGTTGAAGCAGAGTCTAAAGCTAAACAAGTAGAAGAACTTGAGTCTATGCCTGACGGGTTTATCCTTAGGGAGCATGTTGACGCACTTAAACGTCTAGACGCTACTGCTGGTAAAGACTTAGAAAAACGTTTTGCTGCGCAAGAGGCTAAGTATAACTCAGGTGTTTACAAAGACCTATCCGATGCCTTTAAGACTACTGCAAATGGTGTGACCAGTTATGGTAGCCAAAAACCTAACAGTGCAACTAGTTTAGCTCTTCAAAGAGCTATGCGTGCTGAATTCCGTAAAAGAGTAGATCGAAGTGTTGGGGGCAATGCTGATCAAGCAGCCTTTAACACTGCAGCTGAGTTAATAGCTAAAGAAATTGAAAATGAAGTTAAAGCAGGAGCCAGGTCAAAGGACCCGGACTCTTTGTTTTACCGTAAACCGGGTGGACCTGGCGGCGCTGCTCAATTTCCAAATCTATACTCAAAAGCTAATTTAAGCGCATTCGAAGAGGCTAGACGCAGTTATCAAGCAATTGTACATAGTGTTATTGATAACGGTGGTGGAGCAAAGGGATTAGAAAAAACCTTAGACACAGCAGAAAGCATCCTTACTAGAGATGAGATTGTGTCTATTGTATCTGGCTATGGTAAGCCTGGTTTTGTAGTTCCTACGGATGTCCTTGCAGTTACTGGCATGGGCAATGGTCTTGATCCTTTTACGGTTATTAACCGTCAAATTGCAGCACTTGGAGATCCTAACTTGTTACCTTTAGAACCCCCAGCAATTATTAAAAGTATTAATAGCACAATGTCTGACCAACAACGTCAGGATTTGTTTAACGCTATTAACGGTCCTAAACAAAGAATCCGTGCTTTACAACAGGTTGCTGGTACTGTTGCACAACCTTCTAATCTTAGAGCAGGTTTTGCAGGTAACAGCCTTAAGAGATCCTTTACTGATGCCTTGACTTATGAGGGCAACAGAGGTGCTTATCAACAAACTGGTCAAGCCCTGCAACAACTTGGTTTTCAAGTAGCCGAACATCCTGACTTTGGTGGTGTTGCTCCTGTACATGCAGGTAACAGTTTCCACGGTTATGGTGAAGCATTTGACATTACACACCAAACAGGTGATTACGATACATCCATCGAAAAAACTCGACAACTTAAAGAACTGATTCGTTCTATGAATCTTTTCAAAGAAGTTATCGGACCTGGCGATGGTGATCCCCGTCACGCAACCCATCTGCATCTTGGTGGTCTTATGAGACCGCTAACAGCAGAAGATATTGAGATACTAAACTCATTTAGATAAACTATGGAACTTGACCTTAACGAGCAGTTTAGGGAGGATCCAGGTGAAATGGAGCTGTCTCCTGAGTTTCAAGCTCAGCTGCAGCTCCAACAACAAGCCGAAGAGCTTGCATCTGAAGAGCCTCTTACTCCCACGGGAGAACAGCCTGAACCAGCTCCACAACCCGAGGTATCTACGGAACCTCAAGTAGAAGAACCAACAGGATTGCAACCAGTAGATACCAGTCCTTTTAGAAAACCAGACGGTACGCTTGATCTAGAAAAGATGAGGCAGTACGGTGCTGAGAGTGATATGGACGTAGTGCAAGGCATTGCCGACTTTGGTGTCGATGTGCTTAATGTAATCCCTGGTGTTAATATCCCTAAAGCTAATGACTTTGAGAATGAAGTCGCACAATCAGTACGTGAAATCTCTTCTGTTGTAGTACCTACAATGGTGTTCGGTGGTGCAATGCAAGCTGCAGGTACTGCTGCAAACACTCGTGTTGGTTGGTCACTTGGTCAAAACAAGTTCGTACAATGGATCGGTAGCCGAGGTGTTGAAGCCCTGGCTGGTCTTGGTGTCGGTGCTGTTAGCAGTGAGTACACTGAAGACAACCTGGCTGGTACTCTTAAAAAGAGATTTCCTAAAACTTACGACTTTATTCCGGATAGCATGGCTACCCTGGATACAGACAGTGAGGACATGAAACGACAGAAAAACATCTACGAAGATCTCGGGATGGGTTTTGTTGTTGACCTGGCAATGGGTGCCTCTAAGTTTATTACCGCTGCTGAAAGCACCATCGCCGGTTTGCGTAAGTCTAACCAGCTGGTCGGTGAAACACCTGAAGCCCGTGCATGGTTGAAAGAAAATCAACCTCCTAAAGGTTTGGAAGATGAAACTGCAGAAGATGTTGTTACACGTGCTGCTATCAAACAAGAGGAAGCTCTTGACGAAGTTGGTATGTACAACTACAGCAGGAATCCTGACCTTACCCAACCTCTCAAAGGTGTTCATGACATGTACGACTACACCGAGCTTGGTGTTCGTACTGTAGATGATTTTGGTGTCGTCGGTGCTGCTATTGATAGCGCACGTATTGCACGTAACCTTGATACCGTACATGGACGTCTTGGTAATGTTATCTCTGAACCTGCCCTCAAGTATTCTGTAAGCACACCTGGTGCTGGACAGGATGTTGTTCTTGGTCTTGCTGATCAGCTACATAAGGCTGGTTCTATTGGCATGGAAGGTAGAAACTGGAAGGTCACATTTAAAGATGTGATGGATGCTAATGAAGATCTTGCAATCGAATTGTTTGATCCTCGTATGACTAAGGCAGATGTACGTCAAGTCCTTGAACCTTATATTGTTCGTGGAGAAGATGGTACTGAACGTCTGGTCGAAGACGGGTTTGCAATGGCGTCTAAAGCGCTCCGTAGCTTCGGAGAAGAGCTTACAGGTATGGATGTAGCAAGAGCACAGTCTATCCTTGCTGGAAGCCTTTCTGGACGTGTCTCAGACCTTTCTGAGGGTGCACGTTTGATGAACGGTACTAGCGCAGTACGTGAAGCACAAGATAAGATTGTTGACATGCTTCAGTATGTTAGCCAGCTATCTGCTTCTGCTAAGTATTACAAGAACCGTAAGATGGGTCTGATCCAACAGGTAAAGAATGGATTTAGGAACATCGAAGGTTACAACGAGGCTACTGCACTTGGTGCTGGTGAAGTTGCACAACGCATCTTTAAAGATTCCGAACGATTTGCCACTTCTATGCGGCAGATTGCAGCTAACCAACCACAGCTGATGGATCAATTCCTACTTGCTTATGAACTTACTGATGGTAAAATTGACACCATCATTAAGATGAACAAGTGGATTAATGAGATGACTGTGGATATTGGTAAGGGTATTGTCAATCTAAATCCTGAAGTACAGAATAAGATTGTTGCTGGTGTATGGTCTAACATTTACAATAGCATCCTGGGTATCGGCTCAAGTGTTAAAGCACTTGTCGGTAACTTTGGTGGTATCATTGCACAACCTACAGCACACTTTGCTGGTGCCTTGATGTCTGCTGATTTGAAAGGTATTCAACGTGGTTGGGTAGCTTACAGTTCTCTGGGTGAAACACTGCAACGTGCATTGCCTTATGCTGGTGATGTGTTTATGCGTGCATCACGCAATCCTCAATCCGTAAGTTCTGGTACACGTATTGACCTGCTGTTGCAGTCAGAACGTGAGATGGACTTTCTTAAAAAAGCTGCTGCTACTGCATCAGCCGAAGGTAATGATGGTTTGCAATACATTGTAAATCAGATTGAACTCCTTAATGACCTTGCTAAGGATCCTGTGTTGCGGTTTGGTCCTAACGCCATGACTGCAATGGACGGTATGACTGGTGTATTTAATGCATCAGCAGAAGCTAGGTTCCGTGCTATGGACGAACTGATCGCTTCTGGTAAACCTATTACTAAAGAAAACGTCAAGCCTATTGCAGATAAGTACTACAGTCAGATGTTTAATTCTGATGGTTTGCTGCAAGACGACGCAGTTAAGTATGCTACTTCTGAAATGGCACTTAACATCGACACACCTATGGCAAGAGGTCTTGATGACTTAACTAGGATCATCCCTGCTGCTAAACCGTTCATGATGTTTAATGCAACTTCAATGAACACCATTGATATTATGGGTAAGTATGGTCCTTGGGCACCTTTCCAACGTGATGTCAATGAGCTTGCTTATGTACCTCTTAATGACCTGTTGGCAGATGAAAGCCGTGTTAATCAATTGCTGAAAGCACGTAACTTTGATGTTGAAAACATGGATGTCATTGCTAAGCAGGAACGTCTTGCTGATCTTAAGTATATGACACGGGGTCGGAAAGCTATCGGTGCACTTGCAATGCTCGGTACTTATAACCTTGTCATGAATGACAGGATTACAGGTGATGGTTTCTATGATAAAGAAACACAATTAGCTCGTGTTAAAAACTCTAACTGGAAACCACGTAGCATCAAAGGTTTAGATGGTAAGTATTATTCCTATGCTCAGTTTGGACCGATTGCTGATTGGCTAGCACTTGTGGCTAACATTGGTGATAACTTTGATAGTCTGGGTGAAGCTAAGATGGAAAACCTCAGCCAAAAGATGGCTTTCATCTTGAGCGCTGCTATCACTAACCGTACTACATTGTCTAGTATCAAGCCGTTGATGGATATGACAAGCGGCAATGGTGCTGCTATTAACCGTTGGGCTGCTGGTTTTGTCAACAGTCTTGGACCCCTGGCTTCATTGCGTGGTGATTTTTCACGTATCCTCAGTGAAGGTTTGCTAGAGGTTGAGGCTGATTTTATGTCTCAACTTAACAACCGTAACAGGTTTATTGGTGCATTGTTTGACACTAAACAACCTTTTGTCTATAGCCCTGTTACCGGTAAGAAACCTAATGGTTACGGAATGATGCAGCGTCTGTATAATGCATACAGCCCAATTCAAATCCATCCTGCACAAACTCCTGAGGAAAAATTCCTGGAAGCTGTTGAATTTGACATCAACACTACGTTTAGAACTAAAGACGGCATCCGACTGCTTCCTGAGGAACGGTCTGAATTGTTCCGTCTGATGGGTGAGCGTGAGTACTTTAAGGACGCTATTACAGAAATCATGCGTGACGCTGGTGATTGGGATAGCATCCAAAAACTACGTGAATTGCGTAGCCAAGGATTTAAGTCTGATGAAGTGTCTCTGAAGAAATGGCATGATCTCCATGCTCGTTTGTCTGAGGCAAGGCGTGAAGCAGAAGAAATTGCTTATGCTGAGATGGACGGTGATATGTATGCCGCCATTGAACTAAGGCAAGTTGAAAAAGACCTGCGTGAGGATTACGCGACTACAGGTGATGTTTTTGATCCATCCATTCTAGAAACACGGAAGTAAATTTATTTAACTAACTATGGCGTGCTCTGACGTACAAACAATTCAAGCTGGAGACGGGTCAAAGACACAATTCTCTTTTGATTTCCCGTATATTTTTAAATCTGAGATTCACGTTTATTTTTGGAACGCGACTACAAAAGAATACGACGAGAAGCTTACGACAGATGCCACCTACCCTTGGCAGATTACTGATGCCAACCCAACGATCGTAGAGTTTACGGGGACCGCTCCACCTGCCCCGACTACTCCTACAGATCCTGGTGAACCCACGGTTGACAATGTTAAGATTCGTCGAATCACTAAGGTGGACGACATCCGGGCATTGTTCAACCCTGGTTCTGCCATTCGGTCTAATGATCTGAATATTAACTTTGAACAGCTCCGTTATGCTATTCAAGAGTCTAACTGTCAGGGTATTCCTGATGATGTTGATCAGTACCTAAAAGATTATTACTGGGACCGTTACGACAATACGTTGTATGATGGTGACACTTGGGTCAGCGATGACACCAAGATTGCTACTACTGCAGCACTTGACGCACGGTTCCAAGACGAAGTAAACGATACATTTACTAAGGCTGAGCTGGCAGCAGCCAGCGATGTGATTCCTGACGATGATGTCGCTGTACCTACAACAGGTACCGTTAAGAATTATGTTGACCATGTAGTTGAAAGTGACATCCTTGTTGGTGATGGTCTTACAAGAACCTTTGGGGGTGGGCAAACAACTATTAGTATTAATCAAGGGTCAGTTGACCTTGATAAAATTAAGCCTGAAGATCTTGTCACTTCATCAGAAGCAAACCCTAACAACGATACTACTATCGCCACTACAGCTAAAATCGATGACATGATCGATGCTGCCATTACTGGTGATATTGCTGTTGATAATACTGGTTTGACCGTTACTGATGATGGTGATGGCACTATTACGCTTGGTATTGGTTCTAACTCTGTAGATTTTGATCGTATTAAAAACGACGATATTATTACTAAAACTGAGCAGGATTCTGGTTCTCCAACTCCTGCAGATAGTAATATTTTTACTGCATCTGCTGCTGTTAAACGTTTCGATACCCTTGTACAAACTGGTACTCCTAGTGAAAGCAGTTATGAAGTTGGTAAGACTTGGTTGCAAAATGATGACGACCAAACCCTTAAAATTTGGAATGGTAGCACTTGGCTAGATGTTGCGTCTGGTGGTTCTTTCCGAACCCAAGATAAAGTTATTTACGTTGATGCAACTGGTGGTGACGATTCAAAAACCGGTCATCGTATTAGCGGTCCTAAATTAACCATTAAAGAGGCTATTAACGATATTAACGCAGACATTAATACGTCTATTAAAACTGCTGGTTCAGGCTATACTGATGGTACATATCAAGATGTACCCTTGACTGGTGGTACTACTGGCTCAGGTTTGACTGCAGACATTACAGTGTCTGGTGGTGCTGTGACAGCAGTTACTGATATTAGCGCATCTACGCTTGAGGAGTATCAGATTGGTGACATCTTGTCTGCTTCTGATTCTAACCTTGGTGCTGGTGGCGGTTCAGGTTTTGAGCTTGAAGTTACTGGTGGTGGTGACGGTATGACCGTGATCGTGGCTGCTGGTGTTTATCAGGAAGCTGCTCCTATTCAAATCAAACGTCGTAACGTGTCTATTATTGGCATGGCATTGCGTAGCACTATTGTACACCCAACTGTTGCAACTGAAAAACCATCAAATGCTGGCAACTCTGCACTGTTTGAATTGAACAGTGGTTCGTTTATTCAAAACTTGACGTTGACTGGTATGCAAGCCAGCAGCTCTGGTACTAACAGTATTGACTCTGATCTGCCTGATAAACAAGGTTGGAACTTTACGTTCTATAACAATTCGTTTATCACCAAATCTCCTTATATTCAAAACTGTACTAACTTCTCTGATAGTCAGATTGACAACAGCGATCTGCGGGCTCATCGTCCACGTGGCGGTTCTGCAGGTGACTTGACTAACGCTCCTACCGGCGGCGGTATGTTGATTGACGGTTCTGTGCCTAAGACCACAAGTCCTTTGCGGTCGATGGTTGCAGACAGCTATACACACGTTGGTCTTAACGGACCTGGCATCCTTGTTACTAACAATGGTTATGCACAGTGTACGTCTAGCTACGCCTTCTTTAACAAGTATCACATCAAAGCATTAAATGGTGGTCAAGCCAACCTGGCTGCTTCTACCACTGATTTTGGTGAAAAGGCATTGGTTGCTGATGGTAAGTCTACTGCTGCCATTTTTACTGCAACAGTTAACGGTGCAGCTTCTAGCGGCGATCTGACGTTTGACATTGATAACGTTACTGCAGGTACAGGTTGGTTTGGTAGTCAAACTAAACCGGCGAGCAACATGCTTGTTACTGTCAACAGTGTCACCTATCCTATTCTGTCGTCTACTGTTATTACTGGTGGACACAGGGTTACTATTAGTCGTCCTGATCCTGACAACCGTAGTACCAACCTTGGACTTAATGGCGCTGTAGCTGACAACGCTGCCGTATCGTTCTTCCTTCGTTCCCAAATTGCTTCTAGTGGTCACACTATGGAGTATGTTGGTAGTGGCATGGACTACGATGCATTGCCTGAAAATGGTGGTGTACCGGATGAAACCAAACAGATCACTGAACTCAACAACGGTAAAGTTTGGACTGCAGTTACTGACCACAACGGTAAGTTTAAGATTGGCGGTAACCAGACTGATGACCCGTTCTTTGAAGTAGACCAGCAGCTTGGTTTCGTTACCATTCCTGAAGGTTCTATTGCCTTTAACCTGGTGTCAGATGAAACGCCACAGCTTGGTGGTGATTTGGATGTCAACGGTAAGAAGATTGTCAGCGCGTCTAATGGTAATATTGTTATCGAACCAAACGGTACGGGCACAACTAACATTGATAATCTTATCCTAGATGATCGTTCAATTACTACCACAGGTACTGGTGATTTAACACTTGATGCTAATAGTGGCGGTATTAATGTAAAACAACAGATTACTAGTGATCTTGGTAGTGATGTTGAAATCTACCCACGTGGTACAGGTAATGTTAACTTTGACCCACTAGGTATTGGCGGAACAAGGCTGATTGGTATTGATGACCCAACCGGTGCACAAGACGCAGCTACCAAGAACTATGTAGATACAAATTTTGTTGCCGACGCTGGTGGCACCATGTCAGGTGACCTGGCAATGGGTACTAATAAGGTTACGGGTGTTGGTGATCCTACGGATGCACAAGATGCAGCTACTAAAAATTATGTAGATACCAACTTTGTTGATAAAACTTCTGACACTGGTTCTGCACAGCTACCTGTAGGTACTGAAGCTCAACGTGACAGTACACCTGCTGCAGGCATGATTCGTTTTAACGACGACGTTGACCAGTTTGAAGGTTACAACGGTACTGCATGGTCAAGCGTTGGAGGCGGTGCTACTGGCGGTGGAGGAGACCAATGGGCTGTTGAACATGACAACACCATTACTACTTCTTACACCATTAGCACTGGTAAAAACGTGATTAGTGCTGGACCTTTGACGATCAACTCCGGTGCAACTGTCACCGTACCTTCTGGATCTACCTGGACTATTGTTTAATTATGACTATTAAAATTAACGGCGACAATTCAGTCGCAAACCCTGGATTTAGTGGGGATGATACAGACACTGGTCTGCAGGTTGGTACTAACGAACTTAAGCTAGTTACTGGTGGAACGGAAGCTGTTACTGTTGATAGCTCGCAAAATGTTGGTATTGGCACGGCAACCCCAGGCGCACCACTCGAAATTAAGACGCCTGCAGACACTGATGCTGCAATTAGGCTGAATGAAGGCACAACTACTAACCCTTTACAAATTGAGCAATCATCAACAGAAGCAAGAATTCAAATACTAGCGTCTCAGCCGCTTGTATTAGCAGGTCAAAGCGGCTCAGGAAGCACCTCATTCATTAAGTTTGAAACACGTGGAAACGAGCGGGCGCGCATCGATTCCAGCGGTAACTTTTTTACCGGAGGTACGAACTCTATATCTGCGATTGAAGGAGGTACACAGGCTGGCAAAGTATTCAAAACCGATCACACCGCTAGCTCTGGCGCTACATCCACAAGTCAAGCATTTCACCTTAGTTTTGCCAATCCCAATGGTTTTGTAGGCTCTATAAGCACGAGTGGCTCTGCAACTGCTTTTAATACTTCTTCTGACCACCGCCTCAAAGAAAACGTTGTTGACCTAACTGGTGCTATTGATCGCGTCAATCAGCTTCAGGTACGTCGCTTCAACTTCATCGCGGATCCTGACACCACGGTTGACGGCTTCATTGCTCACGAAGCACAAGCTGTTGTGCCTGAAGCTGTCACTGGAACGCAAGACGAAGTTGACGATGACAACAATCCTGTTTATCAAGGTATTGACCAGTCCAAACTTGTGCCTTTGTTGACTGCTGCACTGCAGGAAGCTATTGCTAAGATTGAAACGCTTGAAACTCAAAACGCTGATTTACTTACTCGTGTTACCGCCCTGGAGAATGCATAATGACAATTAAACTAAAAGGATCTACAGACGGGAGCGTATCACTACAGGCTCCCGCCGATACCAACCCGACTGGTGATGACATTACGCTGACCCTGCCAACTGACGCTGGGTCTGCTAATGAATTTGTAAAAATGACCAATGGTTCTGGGACGCTTGGATATTCCGATATGGTCGAGACTTCGACTGGTATTGGTATTGGTACATCTTCTCCAGCATCTAAAGTTCACATTGTTGACAGTCTAGCTGGCGGTCAACTGCTGGTGTCCAGCGCTCAGTCTGCTGCGGACATTGAAAAGTACGGTTCATTCGGTACCGAACATTACGATGCAGATCAAGAGCCGGTATTAGGAATTGCAGCGCAATCATCTTCAGCTGCAAACCCCGTTCTTATCGGTGGCGGCTTAGGTGAATTTAATGCAGCGACTGATATTAAATTTTATACAGCAAGCAACAACACCTCAACAACTGGTGCACAACGCTTGAAAATTAATAATGACGGTCACCTTAGGTTTAACCAAGACACCACAAACACGCCTGGAAATGGCAACACCACTTCTGGTTTAGGTATTGAAGCGCTTTCAAGTGGCGCTGCAGTGTTTGTATCTAGAGACGATAATACAACCCTGTATCTCAACCGTAATAGTGACGGGAATATCCTTTCTTTTCGTCGAAGTGGTACTGAAGAAGGTTATATCAACGTAACCACTTCAGCAACCAATTTGGTTAGCACTTCAGATTATCGTTTGAAGGAAAATGCTGTATCAATCGCTGATGGCATTACTCGTGTCAAACAACTTCAGCCTAAACGTTTCAACTTTATTGCTGATCCGTCTACAACCGTA
>Ga0208767_1000289_pt1 | contig 38674 bp, 43 predicted proteins | sample VirMetDEL_Mar_21_FD_184514 | JGI IMG/M metagenome (GOLD analysis project Ga0208767, IMG submission 184514) | Aqueous microbial communities from the Delaware River and Bay under freshwater to marine salinity gradient to study organic matter... | ecosystem: Environmental > Aquatic > Marine >...
AACATACGTGCCAGTGATAACGCCGTCCGAAACCGTGACTTCTGAGTTGTTGCTTGAGCCGTCTGTAAAGTTTGACGGGTCTGTCCAAAGCTCACTCCCCGTCCCAACCCCTGTACTCACATACTCAGAGGAGGCGTGGGTGATGTTGCCTGTGACTTCTTCGAGTTGCCATTTGGTGATTTCGAGGGTTACTGCTATATCGCTGTAGACTAGAGCGTTCACCTGCCCTGTTGTTGTTCCGTCACTGTAAGCAACAACAGAAAACCTTTTCGATTCCGTGGTGCTAAGTTCGCTGGCTATGAACTGTTCGGCTACCGAGCCTCCCGGTGTAATCAAGTCGCCACCGATTGCCACGCTTACATCAGTATTTGCGGCAACTGTCCCGCTGATCAGCTTGACCCACACGCTGAACACGACCGTCCTAGCACCCGCAGGAGAGCCATCGTCTCCCACATTCATTGTCTGGAATATGCGACCGTTAGTAGTGCCATCGAACGTGGCCTGAGTAGGCGAATCAACAACAGCGTTATCTGCTGCGGTATAAGCCGCATTCGTCATATCCTCTGATGCAGTGATCAGATTCCTGACAACCCGATTCCCCTCAAGCCTTGCCTGATTCGACAGAGCAGGAACAATCTTGCCGTAGGCGTCCTTAGAGGTGGCTGTGGTGGCGCGGGTGAAGGAGGGGGTTCGTGACTCGCCGTGATTCGGAGTCAAGGTAGACGTAAGGTTTACAACAAACGTGTAATAGTACGTCCAAAAATCTTTCCACATCTGCTCCAGGCTGGCAGACGTAATACCCAGGGAAACAAGCCAGGCTTTAGCCCTGTCGTTGTAAGCTCCAGCAGGGACATTGACCAGATCCCAATAAACGTGCCAAAGATCGGCTGTCGCGCCAATCGTGCCTGTCAGCGTTTGAAGGAACTCATTTTCAAGTTCCGGTATCCCGCCCCCTACGCCCACCTGGTTCGACAAGTAGGCGTGTTTGATGTCCTGTAGAGCTTCGGGCATTACTCATTCTCAGACGATGGTTCTTTCTTTGCCGCAGCTTTCTTCTTTGCTCGCAGCGCAGACTTCTCGACGTAGGCCGCAATCGTGTCAACACTCAGGCCAAGCTCGCCAGCGATGTCTTCGTCTGTCGTGCCAGCAGCAACCATTGTTTGAACACGCGAAGCATTCTTCGACGTAAGAACTTCTCTTAGATTCTTTCTCATAGTGCAAGACCCTCTGCCCTGTTAATTGTGCGGATGATCTTGTCATCCACTGTGGTATTCGCGCCCGGATCTGCAACCGCATCATGGATGTCACGGTTCGCAGTCGAGAGCAAAATGAAGTTGGCCCCTGTTGCCTGGAGCGCCCAATTCGCTGTCACGCTGTAATCCTCTGTACCAAGGTTCACAGACGCAGCAGCAGCAACCCGCTTGTAGACACTGCCAGCAGTGCCGCCACCAGCGTAGCCACCAGCCAGCAACACGCTCTGCCCTGGACGAACTGACTTCGTTCCATCAGCAGTACCAAAGTCAACAACGCCCCGACCAAGACTTTGCAGATTCGTCCTGGATCGAGGCAGTGCGCCCTGGCGAACGCAGCTCTTTCTATTTGTCAGCATCTTTCTTCACCTTCCTGGGAGGCAGGTAGATCTTCCTGCCGGTAGTGTTGCGGTGCTTCGCGTAAGGCGATGCTTGCTCCGCATACTTCGTGAAATTCGTTTTTGCTTTCGCAGTTCGCCTCATTCTTCACCTCCTGGTAGAGAAGGCCGAGCCCCGGAGAGGGAGCCAGAGCCCGGCCTGGGTTCACCTACTATGGATTAGGTGATCGTGTCAGCCACATGGCCCTTAACGACATGCTCGTCTTCAACACGAACCGCATCCATGCTCATCGCACAGTACAGTTGCCAGTTGAATGACTGGTCAGGTCGCTCTGCTACACGCGCCCAGATATCCTTGGCGACATGGAGGCCGATGCCGTATTCAGTGAAGAACAGGCAATCCAGCTCGTTAGCAGAAGGGACATTCAATCGGGTCGAAACAACCCAATCGTAGCCCATGAAGCCAGGCATGTAGCCGTCAGCCAATGCCTTGCGGTTCTGGAAATCACCAGAGGTTACTTCCATCAGTTGCAGCAACTTGCGGCGCTGCTTAGGCCCGATGACCGCGCACTTCTTTATGTCAGGATCGATGTCGTTGTCGTAGAACAACTCATCAACCTCCAGGATGAAATCAAGATCGATCTCGCCTGAACCGTTACCGATAGTCTGACCAGCAGTGAAAGCGACTGTGCTGCCGTCCTGGTCGAGCGCGTTACCGATTGCGTCAGCGATGATGATGTCATCAACCTGCCGGTTCATTGCCGCAGCCATAGCCTTTGTCAGCTCTGACTGAGGATTGGCGAGCATCTGTGCTACATCTTCCGGCTCAACCGTTTCACCAACATGGTAGGTCGAGATGGAAGTTTTGCGGCCACTCCACGCAGCATCACTCGTCGGTGACGTGGTTCGAGCAGATGATTTCGCGGATGCACTGACTGACGCCAGGCGATCCCATCGGTGAGATTCAGAGTTTTTCGATACTTCCCGAACGTAGTTTCGGAGTTTCGAGCGCGTCTGTTGCGCCAGTTGACGCACGTTGCCTTCAAACGTAAGGACGTACGCATTGTCGATTGTAATAGCCATACCAGGCTCCTATGTAATGAATGGTTCTCATCGTCATCGGAGCTGGCCCAGGTGGGACTCGCTTAGACTACGGTTGCTCTGCCTGGCTTAAGACCTCACGGCTATCTTTATCTCCGTTGACTCCCCGAAGGGAGTCGGCACGAATGGAGATTTAAACCACGACAGTTACGCCGTGTTTGAATTATGGCTCACAGAGAGAGTGAGTAGAATGGACGGATTTACAGTCAATACGAGTAGAGATGCGGCCTGGGTCGGCCAGGCTTTGCTGGCCCAATCCCCAGGTGCAGATAACGACCACCTCCTTTTTGCTGGACGCCTATGACCGTGATTTTCGGATGATTGCTTGCCGCCTTATTGAGCCGGAACGCCAGGCGATGCGAGCATGAGACATCAGCGCATGTGCCTTCTGAATGCTCTCCTGGCTCATCTTTTGAAGCCTCAATAGGATGGTCAGGACAACGATAACCAGAATTGATAATGAGAGCACTGCCAATCGCTGAACGGATCTCCTGCATGACATCGATGAACTCATCCCGAATCTCGTTCCTGCCGCAGCCGCACTTACAGGCAAACTCTTCGCGGGTGAAGTTTTCCCATGTCACCAGTTGCCACCTATGCCAAGCATGGCCCCAACGCGAACGCCTCGATGGTAGAGCTTCGCCTTCCAACGAGACATGCCGCAATCAAGCAGAGCCCGGTAGAACATATCATCCGCCTTCTTCCTGGTTTCCCATTGGCGTCGACACATATCATCGTGAACGATAGCAGCCCGGACAGATGGCCCAAGCCGGTCAAACAGATTTCTCATCCCGATGGGAATTGACGCGAGATCAGTTGACTGCCCGGCCCTGACAACGTACTTGCCGCCAGGCAACCCATGATGCCACCAAATGAAATTGGAGTGCAGGAGAAACGGGTCATTATCAGGGTTATACGTCAGGATCAGAGGGCTGAAGCTCATCACTTCCTCCTACCGTAATCTTCGGCTTGGCGATCTCGCCATCACCGATGGTTCCGCTGACTTCAACCTCGAACAGACCAGCATCAATACTGATAGATCCGGTTGTGCCGCAGCCAGACAGCACCAGGAGCATAAGACCAAACAGCGCCCAGATCATACACGCGCCAATCATCCAGCCTACAACGCCTTCAGGGTTATCTTTCATAGAGGATCTCCGAATGCGGCAGTCGCCACCTGTTGAGTGCCACCAGGCAGCATTCGATACAGCTCCATAACTTCCTGGATTGCTCGCTGCCTTGCGCCTGGTTCAGCATGAGGATTGTTGAAAGGATGCTCCCGGTTGCCCCGGATCTCATCGATCTTCGCCTGAGCTTCCGCAGGGGTCAGCTTCCCGGACTCACCACCATTCGTTGCGCCCGGCGCTGACTCGCCAACCATGCGCTGCCTCATCGCGTCCATCGCCATGTAGTCAGTCGCATCGAACTGGCCGTTCTCTTCAGCATCTCGCCAGGACTGAGGGAGCTGCATCTGGTTCATAAACTGGCGCACACCTTCGATCTTTTGATCGTAGGCCGCACCCCATTCAGTCTTGAGCTGAGACATCGACTCACTGACCCTGGACTGGCGCTCACCGGAAGCCTCTGCCTCCATCTGCGCCATAGCACCAAACACCGCCTTGAATTGATCTTCAGTCAGGTTCGCCTGGTGCGCCGCCTGCCGTACCGCCTCAAATCGCTCAGAGTCAGGATCAAAGCCTTCAACGTCCAGGTTGTACCCGGTAGGATCTTCAGGCATCCCCAAAGACTTGAACAGCGCAGCCGCTTCTTCTGCATTCCTGGGCTTCATCACCAGGTCAGGCATTCGCTCCATGAGCTTCTGCGCGACCTCCATGCGTTGCTCATCACTGGCATCTTCACCAGGCAATGCAACCGCACGACCACGAAACGATCTCAGGTTATCCGCCCACTGCCAGAAGTCTTCAGGGCTCTTTGCGTTCTTTACCTCGTCCCAATCCTTCGCGTAATCAGGGGCGGTATCGAGTAGGTTGAACTCAGGGGTTTCAGTGGTTTCGCCAGAAGGATCTCCAGCGCCAGCACCGGCTTCTTCACCGGCTTCATTCATCAATGGGTATTTCATGTTCGGGCTCCATAGCGTCGATTCTGATTAGGGCTTCAATCACCTGGTTATTGCCGATCATCACCCTCACTTGATCGTCAGCAGCTTTCGCCAGGTCATCTGCCGTGTGATAGTAGTCATCCTTCAGCGCCTCAAACGCCTCCGGGTGCGCCGCTATCATCTGGCGGATCATGTTGCGCTTGCGGATGTTCCGCTTGCGTAATTCCTCAACCGTTCTCTTTCGTGTATCTGTCACTGCGCTCCAGGCATCATCTGAGTCACGTTACTCATGGTCTTGCTGGCAATCTCATCTTGCTCAAGCTGTTCCCGGTTACGCATCATCTGATCCCTCTCCCCTCTCATTTCCTCAACTTCCTCGATACCCTTCATCAGCTCTTTCGGCAGGTTGCGAGCTTCAGCAGCCTTGCGGATGAACTTGTCAACGTCAGGCACATCGAGAGCTTCCGGGAACACCTGGGCAATGGCCGCAACGTCAGCCAGGAAGCCCTGGATTGCATCGATCTCATCTCGCTTCTGAGCCCTCGCCATCGTTCCGAGATACTGGATATCCATCTCAGCATTCGACTCGATAACAGCAGCAGGTGGCTCAGGCAGTCGCCCGGCGCGGAACAGAATGTTGAAGGTTCGCTGAATCAGCGGGTCGAGCATGTAGGACTTCAGGTATCCAAATGTCGCGCCCAGGGTTCTCTGCATCAACTCCATTCGGGCCATCGTTTCTGTCGCAGTCATGGCCGGAGATTCTTTGAGCTGGAGATCATCAGCATGGAAAGCCTGGCGGATAGACTGCACAAGCTCTTGTTTCTGGAGCTGAGAGACATCGAAGGATGCCCCCGACTGGACTACACCAAATGAGTCTTTGTCCCTGACCATCGTCAGCCCACCGGCCTTGAAGTCAATGTCAGAGAACAGGCCAGCCTCTTCTGCCCACAACGGAGGATCAATCGCCTTCTCAGCAGCCGTGAGGATCATCTTCACCAGCTCGTTCAGGGTCAGGATGTCGGGCATAGCTCGCATCGCAGGAGACAGGCCGTACTTGCTGTCTGAATGCTCAAGCCACCGGGGAGCAAACACTGGTCGCTCGTAGTAGCCGCCCTCTTTCCCGATTGTCTGCTTGCCTTTGCTGTAGACGTACTGATAACCCCAGGGGCGAAGCTCAGGGGCCAATGGCCGACTGACATCCGCATCCTTGTATTCGTCGCGCTCGTAAATGGCAAAGATGATGTCGAACCGTTCGTTCACATCACCGTTGATGTATTTCTCCAGGATGTCAGCCGGGGTATCTTCACCGAACTTGTCGTACACCTGTGATGCAGACCAGGATAGCTGCCGGTAGTATCGCTTCGGCTGGCCGTTGATGTCGCTCTCGAAATAGGATGACTTCAGTGGCGCAGTCGTAAACTCCAGATCCCCTTCACCCTGGGTTTTCTCTTCTTCGATCAGGAACGACATGCCCCATGACGGGAGATCCAGGTACGCCTTGTTCATCTCCAGGTGGAAGTCTGATTCCTGCAACGCCTGGTAAAGCACCTCGCTGCACTCTTCGAGCCACTCAGCCGCTTCCTGGTTGTTGTTCAGGTCATCGTCCTCGAAGACCAGGTTCATCCACTTGATCAGTGGAGGCGTCAGCGAACCATGAATGCTGGCCGCAAGCTCCTGGCAGGCAATGACAGCAGTGGAGTCAAACAGTTGCCGGGATCTCCAGTCGACAGAATTCTCGCCCTGGTGTTGGCTGTAGTATTGGCCGGAGAATGGTCGGCAGAATTGCTCGATCAGCTCGTATAGCTCATCGATGTTCGACCTCTCCATCTTGAGAGACTCAAGCCGCTTGACGATTTCTTCGGGTTTCATAGGGACACCTGGACTGGTATCCCCGCATTTTATGGGGTCAGGTATTGAATAAGAATGGACGGATCTACAGTGATTTGATGACCCTGGGCTTCCTGGCTCGCTGCGCCGGGGTGCTGAGAAGCTGCCTTCCTTCGCCTGCACCAACCATCAAATACTCCAGGGACTCGCAGACATGACTCCAGTAATTCTTGTCAGGGACATCGTGGTATCGCTCATCCCCGGCGATCTTCATGCGCCGGTAGCAGAACTTCCCGGCCAGCCCTTTTCTCAATATCGTGCAGCCAGGATCGATGATGATGCCAGGCTCATGTGCCATCGTTGACCGGGTGAAGTGCTGGCTGAGTGACTTGCGCCGGATCTCAACGTCATTCGTGCCAGCCTGGACACAGGGAACGCCTGCCGCATTGAGGATCTGGAACGGCGTCTTCTTGGTTGACTGGTTGCCTGAGCCACCGGCAGGATCTCCGAATCCGCTTGCAACCTTGAACCCGAGCGCCCGGTATTCCTCCAGGACATCCTTGAGCATGGGAGCGAACTCATCAGCAGCCATGTCCTCAGTGACCACCTCCCGGAATATCCTCCACTGGCCGTTTACCTTCTGCCCCAGGGTGGCCGCAGGGGTCAGGCCGAAATCCAGGCCGAACTGGATGATGTGACCGTCTACCGGCTCGCAGGGCTGGCAGTGCATGCTGTCGACGTACAACGGATGCACCGGCTTGCCATCAATCGAGAACCCGTATTCGTTCGCCACGTTGACCTTGATCCAGTCATGCGCCTTGCCCTTGATGAGATTCTCGTAGTAGTTCTCAGGCAGGTTGTCGTAGTTCTCGCAGTCTGGATTGATGACCCACTGCTTTGCCCCGTCATCCCAATAAACCGCGCCCGGCTGGTGGTGGAATGTCCAGTTGTCAGGACGGATCTCTTCAGCCAGGTGGTAGATCCACTCATCTTCATCCGGCGAGTTATAATCACCGATCATGCCATGCCAGTCGCACTCTACCCCGCCCTGGATGGTGGTCGGATACCGGCCATGCCGTGAATCAGCGATGTCCACAACGGCCTTGTTCAGCTCCTTGACCTCATTGAGCCAGAAGCCCGTCACCTGGTAGCCACGCAGCTTGCGAACAGCGTCTTCACGATCCAGGGGTAGAAAGATCATCTCAGCCTTCACTGTCGTATTGTCATCCAGCATGAAATGGAGGTAATGGCAGGCAGGATCAGCGCCGCCCTTCACGAACCGGCCCAGGTCGCCAAACATCTCAAGCCAGTCCTTGATCGTTGTCCCGGCGAGATCCCCGGCAGTGTTACGCACCGCAACCCACCGGGAAGGACGCACACCTTCAGGGTTAGGTGATTGCTCAGTCATCAGGTCAAAGATCTTCTGACAGGATGTGGTTGTCTTACCGGAACCAAGCGGCCCACGGATCATTGGATGTGGGCTTCTGTCCAGGTAGTAGTCTTCAAGCACAGGGCCTTGCGGCAGGATGTTGTACTCGTAGTGCGTCTGGTTGCTCAATCTTTGCTCGCGTGTTTCCGGCCCATGAAGTTCTTTGTGACCTTCGGAGGAAGCTCCAGGGTCACTGAGTTATCAAATGCTTTCACTTGAGTATGCTTGCCAACCAGCTCCAGGTAGCCCTTCGCAACGGCGTCCTCGTCGTTTCTTTTCAGCTTCTCGTACTGCTCACCGGCCTCCTGGAGAACCCAATCAGCGTCGTACTTCACCCGTTCCATTCGCTCCTGGTTGGCCTCAGCTATGGCCCGAGCTATGGCAGGTTTAGATAGGTTTTCTGTTGCGATCTGTTTCGCTGTCTTTTTGCTGTATCCCGCCCGTATGGCAGCCTGTGTCGCATTCAGATCAACCAGGTATTCGTTGACGAACAATTCTTGCTTTGGCGTCAGGTTACTCATTGCTCTGCCCTTGCATTACCCCTTCTCCTTGCTGCATCAGTCGGGCTTTCGGTCATGTCTACGAACGTCGACACAGTGGGAATCTCTTTCGACTCCCAATGGTCTTTAATCGCATTCTTCGCCAGCGCCTCGCTCGCATGCTGTACCGGATCTCCGTTATCCGTTATCCAGGTTTTGTCGGGTGTCAGCACTGTGTACCACTTCTCCCCCTTCCTGTTCCTGTGAAGATCCAGTCGATACATTTCTTTCGTTCCCATCATATTCTCCCATTGATTTTAATTTGACCCGCCGCCAGATGCTCAATGTGTCATCGTCCACCAAGATGTTCTCAGCTTCGTGAAGCATCTTGTAGATGTGACTTTCATCCGCCAGGCCGAGCAGTGTTGTTTGCGTGACCTTCGTCACTCCCCTGGCAGACATCATCTCCACCCATCGATCTAATGGCATCATGTTCATGTCATTTTCACCTCTTTGTCCAAGGATTCAATTAGCTCTCTGATTTCGCCTATGCTCCTGGAGCTGGTTGCTATCAGGGATGCGGCGTTCAATGGCGGCTGGTCATCGATGGCGAGTGAGTAGGCGCATGACCAGGGCAGATTCTCCTGGATCTCAGCGTCAGTCATCTTGCTCAGATCAGCACAATGCGGGACTTCGTGCCGGAATTCATACGCCAGGCATCTTCGTTTATCGATGTCCAGGTAACGGCAGGCGACCATTGTCCCAGGGAAGATGCAGCACTTGGCGCACCCGTCACAAAGGTTCTCCCATTCAGGACTGTTTCGTTCCGGCAGGCTCATATCTCAATCACATCGATCTTGTGAAAATACTTCATCAGCGCCTTCTTGATACGAAAGACAGTGTAGGCTGTAGACTTCTTCAGCCCCTTTACGTCCTCGACCTTCTCGACCCCGCCCTCGACGTATGAGAAGTCAGCAACATACCTGTCGGGATATTCCAGGTCAGGGAACTTGAATGTCGGCTGGAGTTGCAGATCTTCAATAAGGCCAGCCTTCTCCATCAGCTTTAGTTCGCTGTATCGCTTCGCCTCTTTCTTGCTGGCGAATGTGATTCCGTCCACTTCAGTTTTAACTGCGTTGAATTTATTTTTCATCGTATCCCTCCGGGACAATTAGCCCCCGGCATTCATCCAGTGACGCGCAGTGGAAACATGGGTCATAGCACCTGGTCAAACTGCACCAGGGTTCTTGTGCTTCAGCGTCACACTCAAAGCAGATGCCATGCTCATCAAACACATGATTGACCTCGCACCCGGTCATCGCGTGAACTCCATGATTGCCTCGTAAACGCCTCCGGGTAGCGGCGGCTTCTCATCGTGAAGATCCACATACCGCCTGATGACTTCCTGGAACCGGGCCTTCTCGTATGGCTTTCGATCTTTCCCCATTTTGTGAATGGCGAAATGATGAGCATCGTCTGTGCATGGGATCAGCCACCAGTGGCCTATGTTGCCAACGCCTTTGATTTTCATCGTCCTATCAATCGCGTGGTGAATGATCTGCCCCATGCCAAGAAGCCTCACCTCTTCGCGCCATCGTTTCTGCGCTGCGTTCGGCTGATTAGCGTGCATAGCCAATCGGCACGAACGTCCTAATCGCCCGGCCATGCCCTCGCTTGCTGTTGATGAACCCAACCGGCGTCCAGTCGTTCTTGTTGAACACCGCCCCCATGACTCGCGGATCAAAATGCCCTGGTGGTGGACATACCTCCCGGACATCATCGATGGTCAGTGGCGTCTTTCTGTCACGCCAAAGATTTGCCGCTGCCACCCTTGCTCTGACCAGGTACTCTTCCCTGGTTTCCTCGAACAGATCCATGATCCGATCTCTTTCCCTCTGTGCCTCTGTCATTTCTTTGCCCTTTCGTGTGGTCAATGAATCCAGGCTCGCGTGGCCCGGAGTAAATCAAGTTGCCCTTGTTATCGAATCCAAATGACTTCATTCCCGGCTCCACTCAAAGCCAGGCAGTTCAGCGCCAATCAGATAGAGATGCTGGATGACTTCGGTTTCCTCGTCCCGGCTAAGGTCGGCTTCAGACTTCGGAACCATCTGCCCCTGGCCTGCGTGTTCGACGTATACTTCCGGCCAGAATGCGAGTGTCTTGATCCAGGCTTTGATGTTTTTGTCGCCAGTGAAGTCAGCCAGGTCATCGAACATTGCGTGAACCTTCCTGTTTTGCTTCAAAGACCGGGGCGGAACCCACTTTTTGATTTCGACTGTGACCGCATCATGCCGATCCAGGTATGTACAGATCACCTCCGAAACTCTTTCTCGATCCCAATCATTGCGAACGACAGCCTTCATCCCAGGATCTCCCGCATCTTCTGGATCTCCCTGGAAGCGATTGATGGATCTGCCTCCGGCCTGGGCAAAGCGATGTATTCCTGGTGGGCTGGCTTGGCCTGATTCAGTTCAGAAATCAGCGCCTTGAATTCACCCAATGTCGGAGCAAATGTCGGGTATCGATCAACCATGAGCTTTGCTGCCTGCTCGATCTTCTCCCTGGCGTATCCACCGAGATGCAGCATCCACATCCGCTTTATTGAGCCGATGTCCTGATTTTGATTCTTCAGGAAATTCGGATAAGCAACTTTGATCGTGGCAAACAAGGCGTTGATGACCTCCTGTTCACCAGTTGTAGTCTGTGAGTAATTGTTCTGCTGTTGGGCCGCTTGAACTGCCCGGCCTGGATTGACTTGCTCCATTGACGTTCTCCATTTCTTGCTTTCGTTTTTTTACCTGCAACCAGGACATGAAAGATTTGCGCGGATTCACTCGATGACCCTGCTCAATCTTTCCGTCCAGGTATATCTGGTATTCAATGAGATCAGATGGCTCGTAACTCAGGCCGATCTGCTTTAGTTGCTGACAGAGCTTTTCGTCAGGCGAGAAGTCTGCTGCCGTTGTAGTTGTATTGGTTATTACTGGTTTGTCCGAACTGAGTTCAGGGGTTTCGGAACTGAGTTCGGGGGTTAGTGGTTGCACACCCGAACTGAGTTCAGGGGTGTCAAATTGACCCCCCGAACTGAGTTCAGGGGTAATAATCTGGTAGTTGTTCCTTCTTCCGGCTCGCCTGGTGATGGTGATATACCCATCACGCTCAAGCCGAGACAGTGACTCCGAGACATAACGCTCAGAACACATTGCGGATTTCGCCAAGAATGTGTTTGACGGGTCGCATCTTGAATTGTGTTTGTTGTAGCAGTCACACAAAGCGATCAGGACGAGCTTGTCTGTTTGTGTCTCCGGCGATTGCTTTATCGCCCATGCCGCAGCTTCAAAGCTCATAAAAAAATGCCCCCATCGTGAGACAGGGGCGAAAACTGGCCGCGCCGCCAAGCATTAAAGCAGCCAGTGTTGGGGAAGCCGATCATGCTGCCACTCCAGGGCGAGGCATGATCAGTTGATGTGGTCGCTTGTTGAGTCCAAACGCCAGGGCATCGACAGTCCTGAGAGATACACCGCGATTACTTCTCAGAATCGCTGAGATCAATGACTGAGACACTCCGCTAATCTGTGCCAGCCGGTACGCTGAAAGACCCTGGCGCTCCATCTCTGCGCTCAGGTTTTTCCGGAATACTTCGTTCGCGCTCATTTCACCCCCTTTAAATATTAAGGTCATTGTACGACTTTCTAGCTTGAGCTGACAACACTTTTCATACTTTTTAGCTTGCCTGATGATTACGCGACAAAAAAGGAGTATCATTGCTATCCCCAAAACAGAGGTAAGACGTAATGTCTTCCAACAGTATTTTTAGAGAAAACCTGCGCCACCTAATGCGCGAACGCGACCTTTCGGCATACCGCCTGGGCAAAATGTCTGGAGTCTCTCAGTCGCTTATATCCGCTATTTTAAGAGGGAAAAGAGGCTCGACCCTGCAAGTAGTCGAAAGAATTGCAGACGCCCTTGAGATACCATCCTGGCTTCTTCTCATTCACGACTGCCGGGTAAACGGCACAAAAGAGGATCTTGAAGAAAGCGCCGCGATGCTTCAGCAGCTCCAGCCGGAGCAGTTGGCTGAAGTCAGGGATTTTCTCAGATTTAAAAAGCAGGCTATAAAGTAGTTGCATTCGAGCTATTAAGTCTTTATTGTTCTCCATGTGGCCGGGCAATCCGGCCACCACGCCACGAAACGGAGAACGACATGAACATCAAACCCACACTGCAAAAAAATCCTTCCTGGGAGCAGCGCGGCAACGAAGCCAACGCTGAACTCGAATCCCTCACCTGGGTAAGCATGGAGCTTGCCAAGCGCGTCAACCTAAGCCCCGGCCTTGTGATGATCCTTGAAGACGCCGTTAAGGAAATCACCAAGCACCTGCGCGACGAGATCGATGACATCCGAGCCGAAGGAAAAAATTGCTGGAACGCAAACGCCTGGCTTTCCGAAAACGAGATCGAGGTATAGCCATGACCTACCAGTATCAGGGCGTCACTTACATTAACCGCGAGGCTCTCATCAAAGCCATCGCTGAAAAACTGAAAGCCGAAGGGCGAATCAGGTAACGATTCCGCTGTCCGGCCCCGACAAATTGCTCAGACTGCTATGGGGCCGGGCAGACGGACTTAACCACGAAAAGGAAACGACAATGAGCGAACAGAAAACCCACTACCGCAAAGCCTTCAATTCCCCCTACCTGGGATCAGCAGACATCGTTGAGCCACAGGTATTCACAACCAGCCACGTTGCCCTGGAGCCACACAAGGTCAACAAGAAGGCTGGTGAATTCTTCAACACCTGCTATTTCAAGGACGCCGAGATCCGCCCTGGCGAGAAGATGAAGCCAATGATTTTGAATGCGACAAACTCGAAGATGATGGCAGAGCTGTCAGGTTCGAAGTTCATCGATGATTGGGGCGGCATTCGCCTGATGATCTACGTTGACCCCAACGTAAAACAGATTGGCGGAGGCACTGGTGACGGGCTGCGAATTAGGCCAGCACCGCAGAGGCAGGCAATCGTCCCTGGATCACCGTTATGGGAAGGAGCAAAGCGAGCTTTTGCGCGTGACGGCAACCTGGACAAAGTGAAGGCCAAGGCAGACATCAGCCCTGAAAACGAAAACCTTTTGATGCAGGAGATCATGGATGCTTGATTTCTACGATGTGGAACAGAACAGCGAAGAATGGTTCGAGCTTCGCGCAGGCAAGCTCACCTCGTCCAACCTGGCGAAAGTCATGGCAAACTTCGGCAAGGCTTTCGGTGAACCTGCAAAGAAGCTGGCGAGCAACATCGCCCTGGAGCAGATCACAGGCAGGCCAGTATCGTCGGACTACAGCAACGAACACATGGAGAGGGGTCACATCGAGGAACCCATCGCCCGAGAGCTTTACGAGATAGAGACATTCTCAACGATCACGAACGGCGGGTTCTTTTGCAACGACTTGATTGGTTGCTCACCAGACGGACTGGTGAATGGCGAAGGTGTGATCGAGATCAAGTCAGCCATCCCGAATGTTCACTTCGCCAGGATCTCAAAAGGAACCATTGACTCAGCCTACAAGTGGCAGTGCATTCAAAACCTGGACAAGACTGGCCGGGACTGGCTTGACTTTGTGAGCTATTGCGCCGACTTTCCAGAAGGGAAGCAGTTGTTCATCTACCGGCTTCACCGGGCAGACATCCAGGACGAGATCAAGATGATCGATGCCAGGACTGCCGAATTCTTCAACCTGGTCAGCCAGTACCGGAGCCAGATTGAGACAAACCCGTACTATGTAAGGAGCGCAAATGCTTAGGACAGAAATGCTTGGACGCCTGGGGCAAGATCCAGAGGTCAGATATACGCCAAAGGGAGATGCTGTTTGCAACTTCTCCCTGGCTCACTCCGACAGATGGAAAGACCGGGACACAGGTGAAACAAAGGAGAGGACTGAATGGGTGCGCTTCGTCGCGTTCGGAAGACAGGCTGAGATCATCGGCCAGTATGCGAAGAAAGGCGACCAGTTGTGGTGTGCCGGTCAGCAGCAAACCAGATCTTACGAGAAAGATGGGCAGACCCGGTACACCACCGAGATCAAGGTGAGGGAATTTGAGTTCGTCGGCTCCAGAGGCGACAGCAATTCTCAAGGCAACGAGCCGCCACCACCGGCTGACGATTTTGACGATGACATTCCATTCTGAGAGGGGAGCATGAAGGTGACACAATTCATCCAGGGAAACTCAGGGCATCGGCCAGCGCCGAGGCTTTCCGAAAACGCCAGCAAAGTTCTGTCAGAGAAATGGTGGCACAGGCAGATCCGCATTGCGGTCAGCCCAAAGAGCCATCTGTATTACGCATGACAGTCACCGAGAAGCACATCCGCGAGCGGTTCGGGTACACCTCTGCCCAGGTCAGGAGAAGGCGACAACTCCACTGGACAGAAGGTGTACACTATTGGCGAGATCCCGCAGGGGCCACAATGTATTCAGTCGAGGAAATCGAGCTATGGGCGAATACAAGGGCGTGTACGAGGATAGAGGGAAATGCCGGATCATCTGGCGCGAGGGCAGGCGGCGCAGGTCGCTCACCCTCGACATCCCCTACTCTCCGGCTGGAATAGCCAAAGCCTACCGCATACGAGAACACCACATCGACGCTTTCCGCAAAGGCGGAGAGTATCGCGGCCAGGAACCAACCTTTTTCAAACTTGCCCAGGTGCGCCTGGACACAGCCAACCTCACGCCGGAATCGAGAAGGACGCAGAAGGTATACCTCAATCGATATTGGGCTCCGTTCTTTGACATGCCGGTCAGCAGTATCAGGTATGACGATCTGCTGGAATTGACGCAGGTCAAGTTATCGCCAAAAACGATAAAGATGATATTGTCGGCAGGATCTCCGGTATTCGCCCTGGCGATCAAGTCAGGCTGGAGAACCGACAACCCGGCGAAACTGCTTTCCAGCGAGATCCGCCTGGAGAAGCGATTGATAGATCCTTTCACCAGGGAAGAAAGAGACACGATCCTGGATAGCTTGAATCAGCCGCAGCAGCACCTCTTCTACGCGATCAGATTCTATTGCGGCCTGCGCCCATCAGAGGCCATCGCCCTCACCTGGCACGACTACCGTGACAACTCGTTCCGGGTGACGAAGGGCCGGGTCAGGGGCAATGACGGAACGACGAAGACAAAGACTGAGCGCATTGTTCCGGTTCATCCATACGTCCAGAAAATACTCGCAGCCACGCCACGCAGATTTAACGACCCGCACATAATCACCAACCAGTACGGGCAAGGGTACAGGTCAGCCACGCGCCTCTCAGACGCCTTCTCACGAACGCTGAAGCGATGCGGAATTCGCTATCGATCACCGTACAACGTCAGGCACACATGCGCGACGATGATGCTGGAGGCAGGAATGAAGCCAGCTTATTGCGCGAAGGTATTGGGGCATTCCCTTCAGATGTTTTTCCAGGTCTACGCAGACTGGATTGACAAGGACGAGAGCGAGGCCCAGGCGAAGATATGGGGAGAAATTCGGTGAGTTCGATACCACATTTTACCCCCTTGACGTTAGGACGCCTTACCCCACTACGTCATCCGCGCGGAACATTCGCGGAACATTTGGAGATGGATAATGCAGGATGAGGCAGGCAAGTCAGTGACTCCTAACCTGGATAACCGTACCGTTTCACATGAAACACTGCACCAGCCTGCACCAGAGAAACGCCAGGTGAGTTCGACTCTTACCTCCGCCGCCAATAAAATCAACCACTTAGCAGATAGCGCGGAACATGCGCGGAACATCTGCGGCCTGTGCTGGCTCCAGACAGGAAACCCACAATGTAGAGGAATCCACATGAACGTAGAAGCTGAGATCGATGTCAGAAAAGACGAGCTGATCCTGAGATGGGGAGAAGAAGAATTCAAGATCTCCCTGGGCCAGCCACCGGAAGACTTCGCTTACTTCCTGGAGCTGGCAGCAGCGGAAATGAAAAAGTAAAAAACGTTCCACTTTTACGCGAAGGAGTGTGATATGCAGCGACCACCAACCTATGCCAGAGCTGGCAGGGCCATCATCAAGCGCCCCAGGGGGAGCCTGTACCTGGCAGAAGACATCGACCCCATACTCGACCAGGTAGAGGCCAACGCCGACAAAGCGAACGAGCAGGCCAGGCTTTATGAGCAAAGAAGGATTGAGAACGAAACGCTCACGCGCCAGGTGGACGAGCTGACCAGCACAGTCGAGAGCCTGGAGAAAGAAATGGATCGAGTCACCGGGCTTCTGGAGAAGGCAGAGGAAAAGGTCGACATCCTCTATCAGATCAAAAAGATGATCCCTTAGTCTTTGTCGACCCCGACGATAAGCTCGCGGATTGGATCTTCAACGTCATCGATGTCGCGCATGTATTCGTAGAAGCTCCACGCCTGGCCGGTAGGCAGCTTGAACGCAACGCCGAGCGCGTCGAACGCCGCCCTGAATTCAGCCTCTGTCATCTCATCATCATCCATCGCGCCCTTGTATGCCCGGCTCACAGCCTGGCCGAACTTCTCAACAGGAGTGATGCTGTAGCCGTATTCACCCATTGCGCCAGATGCGATGTCCCTGGCGAACGGTATTGTGGTCAGAGTATAAAGCGCAGACTGAACAGCAAACCATTCCAGCCACTCGTCTTCGTCCTCCGGCTCTTTGCCTCGAAGCAGAGTCTCGAAGAACACCGGCATCAAGATCAGGTATGACAACCTGGCAACCACTTCAGGCTTCAGCTCTTTGATGTCCTTGCCGGTATCTGTCAGACGGTTATACAGCACAGAGAAGTAGGTGTAGAACATCACAAAGATCTGGTGAGTAGGCGTACCACGCTGGATCTGAGCCAGGTCTTTTACGCCACCGGCAGACTGAGATTGACGCACAGAAGCATCAGCAATGTTCACCGCCCGTTCGTGTGATTCACCGGCTTCAATCGCATTCTCATACGCACCCTGCCAGGTAATCATGTTCACGGTCTTCTGGATGTAGCCCATCATGTGAAACGCATATTGCTTCGGCGCATCCCACACGTTTTGCTTTCCAAACATCTCATCAACGGTCTTTCGGATGTCCCGGTCAAACGTGGTCAGGATGTGGCGCATCTCGCCAGAACTCTCGTTCACAAAATCCCAGGACTGCTTAGGATGAAGCAGCATGTTCTTCATGCCCCGGTACGTCCCTTTCCATCCGATCTCGTCCAGGGTAGTGAACAAACCGAATGCCTGCATCGTAGCAGTCGACAGCTTGAAGCCCATCGCAACAACCGTCATGCCTCCCCGTAGATGAGTGAACACCCTGTCTTTCAGGGTAACGTCCTGGTGGACATTCGAGTCATTCGCAATCGCCTGGAGCCACGGCTTGAACTGCCCGGCCATTTCCGGCCCCATCGTTTCCTCGATGGCGATCCTGAAATCTTTGTCCTCAACGATCTTGAGTACCTGGGTCACTGCCTCATAGTGAGTGATGAAGTGAACCACCTCGTTGATGTGGGCAGGCAGGACATCCAAGGACAGCAGGATAGGCGCAGAGTACCCTGTTCGTGATTGCGTGAATCCCCGGTCAACGTCAGGCCGCATGAAGTTGTTTTCGAACATGCCTTTTGCAGCTTTCGCTTCCTGGTTCCTTCGCTGATCCAGAGACTTCTTCGTGGTCTGCCTGGGGTCATAGACCACCGGGTAATAGCCGCCGCGATAGGTTCCGTATTGCGTGACCACCGGACGCGCCTCAACCCTTGCCGGAGACAAGCCGGTAGCTCTCTTGTGTACCGCCTCGATGTCAGGCCAGAGAGAATCAACCGTATCCCATATCGATTGAACGAGATCCCAATCCTCCCTGGTCATAAACCGATCCAACTCTTCCTGCATCTGGCCTGGATTCCACCCATAACCATCTGTCAGCTTCATCAGATTACCTTCGTTGCCAGTATTCAGCGCAACAGCCAGGACATCCTCGCCTTTCATCTTCTTGCCCATGAAGTAGTAGGTCGATTTGTGCCGGGCAACCTGGTCTTTCGTCCTGGACGAGAAGATCTCCTGGAGCTTCGTGTTCATCTCTTTCAGCCGGTCATACTTCGCGGCCTGTGCATCGACGAATGGCTGGAATATCAGCTCATGCGCCATTCCAGCAACTTCTCCATCGATCCACCGAGTAATGAATTCAACCTTCGTGAGCTGCGCGTGAGCAGTCCTGGCGAGCCCTTTGAACTTGTCCCACAGGTTAGGATTCTGTCGCTCCGATTCAGGCCGCTTCTCGTTGTTGGCGTAAACTGTCTCAACCAGCTTCGCCATCGTTGCCTGGTAATCAACCTCATCCCATTTCTTTCTGAGCTTGTCTTTCAGCCTGGACAGGTGATCGATGTTTTGAACAGCGTCTTTAAGCGCCCTGAAATCCTCCATCGTCATCTGCTTGTAATTGCGTAGCTGAGACTCGTTAATCAGGCTCTCAGGAATAACAACCGCCTCTTCTCTTGCGTAGGCAGACTCAACGAATTCGGCCAGCGACTTGCGCCTGGCGATGGTTCGGTTCGTCTTCTGTTTCAGCTCAACGCCCTCCAGCAGCGCATCGATGGCGTCCAGGTAGTCAGTCTTGCCCAGGCGCTCACGGACACTTCGCTTATCAAACTGCTTCAGGTATTGGTAGATGCCGGATGCTTCGGCCTTTGCCTTCGTCGCCTCCATGTAGAGGTAGTGGTTCAGCAGTTGCCTTCGCTTCGCATCATGGGCCGCAGGATAATTCTTCTTTCTCAAAGCCTCGACAGCTTCCCTCGACGCTCTCTTCTCAGCCACCCGGTAATCGCCGGGCTTGAGATCCATGACCCGCAGCCTTGAGATTCTTTCCCTCGCCGCCTGCTTAACGACACCCAGGGAAGATTCCTGGCCGATCCGCTTGCCGAGCGCCTTCAGCTCCGCATGGAGGAACAGGGCAGCAGGATCATTGTGAATCGCCTGGAGAGCTTTTTCAGTAGCTGTACCATCTGACAACGAATCAACCGGCTTCACTCTCTCGTCGACCATCTTGTCTATCAGGTCTTGCTTCTTCGGCCTGGAAACAAGCGCCTGGACGAGCTGATCCCCGGTTGCGTACCCGTACTCACCAGCAACGTCATCAGGATGAACGCCCCCTTCTTTCGCGCTCACGAAATTCAATGCTGGCGGGACATCAACATACATTGCCCGGAGAGCTGCCCTGGAAAGTTTCACCGGGCCATCTTTCAGTTCCTTGTAGGCGCGTTGCTCAGGCATGGCCTCAACCTCTGCCTTAACCTGGGCCGTGACGATCTTCTTTTCTTCTCGAAGCCGGGCCTTCGCTTCCTGGGAAACTTCAGACAGCAGTTGCTTCTCCAGAGCATCTTCGGCTTCCCTTGTCGCTCGTTCGTGCAACCTGGTGTAAGCCTTGTACTCTTCAGGGGTCATCAACTCAGTATCAACGCCCTGGATCAACGGCATGAATCCTGTCTCAGCTTTCGCTTCCTGGATCTCCATGTCAGTCGCCAGCAGGCGATCCATTACACCACGGACATCATCAGTCAGCTCAACGTCCAGCTTCATCATCGATCTGTAGACCAGCTTCAACCAGGAACGAAACCTCTCAAAAGCAGAAGCCAGTTTCATCGATGGCGTTCTACCCTCGCGCAGATACGCCTCGAATCCCCTGGCAAACTTTTCGTGCTGCTCTGTTGTCAGCTCACCTGTCGCACCAAGCCAATCACGGATGATTGCCAGGTCGCGCTTCATTGAATCCGGGCCATCCTCTGCCATCCTCTGCAACGCTTCCAGGAAGAAGTGACCAGACTCATGCAGGAAGGTAGACATATCCGCCTTCTCTGTCAGCGTGATCCTGTACCAGTCTCGCGTGTCGTTGAACTGGATGTAGCCCTTCGCGTTATCCATGCCGGAGTAGACTTCGGACATGGCATCAGCGCCTTCTTCAGTCACGCCATCGATGCGCTCTTTCTGGAACAGAGTGAAGCCTTCAGTGAGGATTTGATCGCTCAACTCTTTGGTTATCGGAATTGACCAGTAGCCTTGAGGTGTTTCGTTATGAAACTGCTCCCACTCCCTTAGCGATTCTTCATGGTAAAACTCCGCAGCCTCGACAGCTTCTTCTTCTGAAACCATCGTTCGCAAAGATCCCCCGTAATCTCGAAGCGGCTCGCCATTAGGGTCTATCAAAATCCAATGGTTTTCGTCTTCGTCAAAATATGGATCATAAGTTCCATCTACAAACGGGTAATCATTCCTTTGCGGATAAGCCTCACCCTCCAGCGTCTTATGAACCGGCTTGAGCTCAAACCCTAGCTTTCTCATTTCAGTAGCAACAATGCCGGGCATCTTCTTGTCGTAAGTGTTTTCGTAAAGCTCCTGTGATGCTGATCCCCACCTGTCAACAACCACATTGCTGTCAGCCCAGGCAAAAACCTCTGCCCCTTCTTCTGCCGCCAGGACGAGCGCACGTTTTACTGCCAGCGCGATCCAGTTGTCGCCTTTAAACGGGGCATTGGGTACGCCAGACCTTTCTGCATGAAGATCCCTTCTAACTTCGTCAAGCTCATTCAGCCTATCCCTGAGCCCGTACAGCCAGTCTTTGTCAAACTTCTCAATGGCCTCTGCTATGTGAAGAACAGTATCGTAGACATTTCCAGTTGCGCCCTGGTATTCGTGCTTAAAAGAATTGCGAGCCAGCTCTGCAAGGACGTTATCAAGCTGACCGAAGCTCATATCCATTCCAAGAACTTCAAACCCATCACCTATGACAGACTTCGGCCAGTCCTCTCTTCTTGCGGCCTCAGAAAATCTTTCAACAACCTCGTCCCTGTATTCGACAAGGAAATTGTTTTCAAGCCCATCAAGCTCTTGAAACTCTGCAAAGGAAAGCCCTTTCTTGTACCCCTTCTGCCTGCCCTGTTGATGCCAGTCCGACTGCATCTCATCAATAAAGAAAGCCGTCTTGTATCGACCAGCACCGCCTTCATCCCCTGGGCCTCGCTCCATATCCCTGTCAGTAACACGCATGAACGCGACAATGTTGCGGTCAGGGAAATGGGTCGTGTTGTAGTAATCTTCTTCTATCTGAGGAAGGGTCAGTTTGATCTCACGATAATTTGTGGCGTTATCAAGATCCCCAACCTCAGAAGTTATGTGGTCGCCCCACCTCGCCTCGCTATCCCTATTTGAGTCATCAAGCAGTCCTTCAGAATAGATGAAATCAGCCGCCTGAATCTGAGCCTCTCCAAGAGAATAATGAACCTCGTCATTGACTCTATGCCAATACTCAAGACCACCTCGCCGCAGACTGAATCCGGTATCGTCGTTACCCACGATATAGACATCTTCGTCAGCATTCTCCAGCGTGTAGATAAGCTCAGGATTATCATAGTATTCCGCCTTTGCTTGCTCGTTAGCAGCATCTTCGGCATCATCTCTCGCCAGTTGGCGAACAACCTCCCAAAAATCCACGCCAGATTCAGAAGCCGCAGACTCCATAGCATCGAAGTCTTCTGACTCGTATGCCGATTCAAACTCCGGGAAATACTTGTCATCCAAAAGGTTCCCGATCTCAGCGTAATACTCGTCTGAGTTTTTGTTCGCCCAATCCTCCAGCTCGAACCAGTCGTGATCCGCTCTGTCGTACTCATACATCAGGTCATCTATTCGATGAGCCCAAAGCTCACTGTCATCCCATACTTCAGGATCAGACCATCGCGGCCCTTCATCACTGTCGTAACCGCTGTAATCTTCTTCAGCGACAACCTCTTCAACCTGAACGCCATTCTTCTCAACGAAGTTCAAAACCTCTTCACGGCTGAACTTTGTCATAGACTTGTTGAGCTTCTTCATCTCCTTTGAGTCGAGCTTTGCCGGAGTCTTGTCAAACAGCTTAAGAGACATCTCCATTCGACTACGGCCAGCAGCCAGCCAGTTCTCAATACCGAGCCATTCAAGTTCTTCTTTCCTGGCCCCTTCTTTGTTGAGCTTCTTCCAAATGACGTTCCCGTCAGCCAGTCCACCATCTTTCCATTCAGGCAGCTTGAGATCCCTTACTATCCTCGCAACCTTCGAGTAAAACCCCAGGTCATTCCTATCATCGCGCTGGAAGAATACCCCGCCGCCATCGATGAGATCCTTCACCTCCTGGTTCGACATCTCGTTAAGGTCGATCCCCATACGGTCAAGCTCGCCCTGGAGATACTCAAGATCTTCTCTCAGCTTCAGGGCTTCATGGTCAGCAACGTCACGGTAAACCGGCTCGCCATTGATCTCTCGATCCAGCAGGTCAACCACATCCATATCATTCATCGTTTCCCAGGCAGATCCAGGCAAGTACCCGTTCTCGATGCCGAAGGTGATTGCGTCAGCCAATGACATGCCATCCTCGCGGCTCAACTTCCTGCCTGCGAAGTAAGTCTCTCCGCCCCGGTCAGCCACCCGGCGATCAAAGTCTCGCGCCTTCAACTCACCGCCGGAGTCACGGATGCCGCCAGCTTTCGCCAGGGCTTGACCGTAAGTGTCACCGTAGATGTCACCCTGCTCAGGGATCTTACCGGCTCGAAGCCGATCAAGCAGATTGTCCAGGCGAGACACTCCGCCCCTGGGATCTCCGCGAAGATCCGTCCGGCGCACAGAAGCATTGAATGACTTGTACAGCTCAAACGCATCTTGCTGAGTTCGTTGAGCCTGGGTATTGAAGAATGCGCTCCACAGCTTTGCCTGTTGCTCCGCCACCACCGGAGACTGACCCGCTTCCTGGAGCTGAGTCATCATGTCCTGGTAGACAGGATCTTCTGCCAGCGATGACTCATCCATCCGGGAAGCCATATCTCTGTATTCATCAAGCTCCGCCTGCTTCTCCTGGGCCTCTCTCAGAGAAAGCTCATCAGGCGACAGCTTCATCTCCGGCAGAATCTCGTTGTACATATCAGAGGGTGCGATCCAGGTAGCGAACTCATCGATGGGGACTGCAACCTGGCCGGTCAGATCCGCTTCTTCAAAACGGCGCATTGTCTCCGGCATGACCTCATCGAAGCCTTGCTGGAACAGCGTGTCAACGATGTCCCTGGGCAGGTAGATGTCAGCAACAGAGCCGTATGCGTTCTGCGCTTCCTGGATAAACTTCTGGAACTTCTCAGGCAGGCGCTCTCTCAGCTTTGAGTCTTTTGCCGCCGCGCCCATCTCCTGAAACATAGCGGCCCGTTGATTGGCTCGCTTTACGTTATGAGCATCGATGGCAAGATTGGCCGAGCCCGTTGCAAGAGAAAAACCAGCACCACCCTGGGAGCCCTTGACCGCTGCATGAGAAACTCTCGCCAGGACTTCCCCGGCAGTCGGAAGATCAAACTCGCCGCCGTTGTATTCTGCCGCAGCAATGCCGCCGACAGTCGTAACCAGTTCTTGCAAACCTTCAGTCACGCCTTCAGTCGCCATGCCACCGGCAACCGTCCGGCCAAACTTTGACAGAGCATCCCGAATCGTAGGGATCTTCATCGCCTTCTTCAAACCTTCTCGCGTGAAAGTCTGGGTCAGCATCTCAGCACCAGGGAGGGATCTCAGGATGTAATTCAAACTGGCCGCTTCCAGGCCAGCGTTAATCATCCCAACCGCGACTGCCGCACCTCGCGCAGTATCGTGATCCATGTCCTCGCCCATATCCATGTATTCGATATAAGCCAGCCCGGATTCGAGCTTGAACGCCTCAGTCGCAGAGCCAACCTTGAAACCCATGCCTGCGCCAGCAACAGCACCAGCAGGATTACCCATTGTGCCGACAAAGCCCAACGCCCCGCCAACCGCAACCTCTTCCGCAGAGCCAGAAACAATCTGAGCCCAGATCGGCAGGTTCTCAGCCGTAGCAGATGGAATTCCACCAACATACGAAAAGTCATAGTCCTTAATGTTTTGCTGGTCAGCCTGGATCTCCTTCAGCCGTGAAAGCATTACGTCATCAGGGTCGCCCCACATCATCTCGTTGCCGATCTTCGACATCTCGACATTCTGCCTGCCGACCTTCCAGGACTGAGTGATGCCGCCGATCTGTCTATCGAACCAGTCCAGGTTATACAGGTCATCCTTGATGACCGGGGCCATGTCTGGATCAAGCTGCATCTTCTGTACAGTTGGGCTCATCGCCGGAGGGACAGACTCAAACGTCTTCTTCACCGCATCACGATTCCGACTCACAACGTCAGCAGGAACCCCGGTAGCCTCAGAGAGCTTTATGACATCCGCATGAGCTTCAGGAGAAACTTCAGGCTGAGATGTCAGCGTCCTCTTCTGGTCGTATTGCTTCTGGAGACTATCGAGAGCTTTGCGTTGCGCTTCATTCATTGTCGATGTAAGCCTTTATGTTTGCAGCATTCACTTCATAACCACCGGCACGAAGCGCCGCCTGGATCTCTCTGATTCTAGCCGTAGGGATGTCTTTCACAACATCTTCCAGGCCAAACTCTTCATCGAACCACAAGTCTTTTTCTTTGACGAACTCCATCTGGAGCCGGTCATAAACCGCCTGCCTTTCCTGCCAGGTTAAAGGCTTGTCTCTCAGGGCCGCTTCGATTTGAAGCTCTGAGTTAATCAGGTAATAGATTCGATTCTGTTCTTCGGTGATCTTCGTTCCAGACTTGAGATTCATGCCCATCTCGATCATCACGCTATTGATCTCAGCGTTAAGCGATTGTGCGCTTTTCATCTCATCGTCATCGGCTTGTTGCAGCCTCACCAACTCCTTGTAATCGGTGTCCGTCAGCTTGCTCATACTGAGTGAAAGGTTCACATCTTTGCCATCGAGGATCTTCTGCCTGAGATCCTGGTATACATTAAGATCAGTGACCTTTTTCTTCCCGCTGACTATCTGGTTGTAATACCGGCGAGCCTCGTTTTCAGATTGGATATCCGGCGCAGCAGCAAATCTCTCTGGATCAGGGAAGTCTCTGAATGACTCCAGGTACGCATCCTGCTTCTCCTTCAATTCCTCGGCTTCAGCTCGCTTCTCCGCTGCCTTCGCCGCAGTGAATCGACGCCTGGCTTCCTGTCTGACATCATCGTCTTTGATGCCGTCGATGATTGCCTGGCGCTCACTGGCCGAGATGGTGTTATCTGCCATTGCCTTTTTGACAAACTCTTCGGCCTTGTTGCCGATCTCTGCCTTCTTCTCAGCATCAGTCAGAAACTCCAGCCGGGTCTTCAGGGCATTCTTCGCCTGGAGAGCCTGGGCAGAATCAAAAGCGCCATCGTATTTCTTGGATGCGTATAGCTGGTGCAGCTCACGGACATCATCGATCGATCCGGTTCTCAGCGTATCGTTGACCATGCTTTGTTCTTCAGCACCATCAATCAGCCGGATACGGTCTTTCTTCTCAACAGAATCAAGCTCAGAGGATTGGATGAGATGCCTGGCAACCGCATAGTGGCCTTCATCGACAGCTTCATCTGCCGCAGAGATGGCCTCCTTCTTGTAGAAATCGATCTGTTGTTCGTCGCGCTGGATGTATCGCTCTGCAACCTTCGAGCTGGCCGCTGCCTGCTTACCGATATACCACTCGCCCCGGACTCGCTCGTCAGAGATAGTCTCAGAGGCATCGTTCATCGCTTCCTGCAAACCTTCTTCGTACAGCCTCGCACGAACCTCAAACGCCGGAACCCTTGTTTCGCTGGCGTACTCTTTCTGCATAGCCTTAGGCAGATCCGCAACCTCGATATGATCCAGGCCGTCATACTTTCGACGGAAATCAGAATCCCAGGTCGCTATTCTTGCATCAGCCAGGGCCGTTTGATGGCGCGACTTTCTTTCCTGGTAAGCATCAACCTGGCCGACCACAGCATTGACCAGCTCCAGCTTCCCTCTCGCTGTTGAATCACCGGACTCCCGGCCAAGAGATTGAACACCAAGATTCTGACCGCCGCTTGGAAGTTTCATTAGCCACCACCCCACCAGTTACCGACAGTATTGAAGAAGCTCCCGTAGGCTCCATACTGCGCGTTTTTCTTGTCCGTCTTGCCCTGCTTGCGAATAATGCTCGCCTGGCTCTTTGCCGATTCATCCAGCCAGGACAGTTGCTTCTCATCCTCCTGGACATACTTATCCAAAAATGTGCCGGTACTGCCATTCAACTTAATGCCAGACGCAGCAGCTCTCGCTCTCAGCGAAGATTGCTTTTGCCTTTGATCTCGCCGGGCTCTACGCTTCTCTTCCTCAGACTCTCTCAGCAGACGATCTGCATTACGATCTGCCGCCTTCTTTGCCTGCTTACCCGCATCATATTGCTGGTATGCACCGAACAAGCCAGCACCCAACTTGAACAGGTTAGCACCACTCCACTTGCTCATTGTCTTCTCCTATAAAGCCACGCATTAGGCCGCTTTTCATCTTCAACATTGTTCTTCGCAAATCCGAAATACCCTCGCACCGTGAACCTTGGCTTGTCTGGCGTATAAGGTTCTGGTGGTGGAACGATAAGAGGATTTTCGATCTCAGGTTCAGCCAGACCGCCACCATCTCCGCTACCAGGGCCATCGCCGCTACCGTCGCCAGTTCCAGTCCCGCCGCCTGTGCCTCCGCCGTTATTGTCGCCGTCGCCACCAATGCCGTCGCCTTCTCCAGTGCCGTCGCCAGTGCCATCACCAGATCCATCACCGTCGCCAGACCCGTCACCAGCACCAGCACCATCACCAACACCAGACCCATCGCCGCCGCCAGATCCTTCGCCAGACCCGTCGCCATCACCAGTGCCGAGGCCGTCACCGTTACCGCCAGCAGAGCCAGCTCCGCCGTCTGCATCTCCCCCAGAGCTGTCATTCCCATTGCTGGAGCCTGCGCCGGAATCATCCGATCCTGATGCTCCACCCCCACCGCCATCAGAATCACTAACCCCAGAGCCGTCATCCTCTGACGATGACCCGGTTGATTTGGTCGTAGTAGTTGTGACCGTCGATGTAGATGTGCTGGTCGAATCATCAGTCGATTCTTCCTCAGCAGAAGTCTCTGTCACTTGAGAAGTTGACGTGATTTCTTCTGGAAGCAAAGGAGGTGTTTCTGTTGTCGTAACCGTATCAGTCCTGTCATCCGGGAACTGAGTCGGCCCAGGGTTAATCTTAGTGTTAACAGGGACAACCGCATCTTCCTCTTCCTCGTATTCAGACAGGTCGATACCGAAATCAATCTCAGTCTTATCGGGCTCTTCAGCAGCGCCTTCTGTTTCGGGTGTACCGGCATCAGGATCAACCTCAGACGAGGTTGCCACAGTCTGCCCCCCTCCAATCGTTCCGCCGCCCATGCCTGCGCCTTCAACCGCATTGGTAGTTACATCTCCGACATTCTCCATAAGAGGGTCTGAGCTGGCCGATGTTGTCGAGCTAGACGGAGAGCCAGAAGACGCGCTACCAGAATCAGAGTCGGACGAAGAACTGGCCGAAGACCCGCCACCGCCACCAGCGCCACCGCCGCCAGAAGTGTCTCCACCTCCACCGTCAGCATTATCTTCTGGAACCGTAACCGAGTGATCCAGGTAAGGAGATGTCTCCTGGTCTGTCACCGCGCCGCTTGAATCAACAACGACAGTCTTTGGGAGATCTTCTTTGTCGAGATCGATCACCTTCCCGATCTCGTTTAACACGCCAAGAACGTCCTGGACGCCAGCGCCCTTCAGGATCTCGCCTATCTTGATGCCGCTATTTTTGATGCTTGAAGACTCGCCAGTATGCTCTGCCGGTTGCGCCGCAGCATCTTCAATGTCGTTGTACAGGTCAGAGCCAGCCAGAGGATCTTGTGCGTCCCATACCGCTTGCAGTCGCTCAACAGTCAAGCCAGTCTTATCAAGAACCGCCTGCGATATGTCGCCGGGCTTTTGCTTTCTCTCAGCCACTTGCTTGAGGATGACATTGGCACCACCACCAGTAGGCATAACGCTACCACCAGGGCCACTTGAATGAGCCCCGGCATTGCCTGTTGGGGCGCTGCCTCCAGTATTGCCGCCACCAAAGAAGCCGCCGCCGCCACCACCGCCTTTGCCGTCCAGGGCTTTTTGGGTTCCCTCTTGAATGAGAGATGCCATTTCGCCACTGATGCCGCCTGCTCTCTGCGCCATTATCGAATTTCCTCAGTCAGTTCCCCGAAGATGCCGGAGATTTTGCACTTGTAGGGCGCAGCCATTTCAATCGTGTTATTGCTGTCGAGATCCCACCCAAGATTTACAACGTCCACCAGCCCATCGTATTCGTTCCCTGCCGTAACCTGGGCAATGGGAAGCTGGCCGTTGATTGTCGGAATGAATGAGTTATACAACCGGGCATAGAGCTTGTTCCACCTGGATGTGTGAATGTATCCAGTTCCTCCAGGGACAGGTACGTCAGTCGGAAGCGTTACCATCTTCGCAGTAAACTCCATGCCGACTTCAACAAGATTGCCAGAAGCAGATGATGTCGCATCTCCGCTTGAATCCAGCGCCTTGTCATCAGCCTGGGCGCCATCCATCTTCACGTTGACCGTCTTCCCTGCCAGGTGAACAAAGTCAGCAATAGCTGTACTGGCAACCGCCTGGTAGTAACCAGCCTGGGCATCCATCGTTGCGCTTTTTGACATTCGCTCAACCATGATCGTTTTTGACGCTCCGGTATACCGATCCATTGCAAGCCACAACTCAGCCTTCCCTTTGTTGCGGATCACCGTCCCGCCAAGAACCTTTCCGTTAGTTGGATGCCGATGCCAGCCGATCACATCATTCGCCGGGTCAAACGTGCAGCCGATCAAGAACCCGCGCTCAGTGATAAACCAGATGATTGATTCTGGATCTTTTGCGAAATGGATCTCTGTCACATGACCGTAGCCAGTGTCATCAAAAAGATGTTCTGCCGTGAACGAGATGTCCATCGATTGCCAGCCATTCACGACGAACTTGTACTCCATGTCGCGGATCTTGCTGCCATCCAGGGATGTGTAGGCAACAGAATTACCTATCGCCTGGGCCTTCATGTTGGCCGACCCGTTGGCAGACTGCTTATTCGCACTGATATCAGATGGCGTAATTGGCCCGGCTTCAGCAACGAAAATGTATTCGCCATTCTTCGTGCCAAGCAGAAGGTCTTGCTCGCCCCGAATCCACTGCACCAAGGCGTGATCGTCAATCGTCACCTCAATACCATCAGCGTCATTGCCATCACCCAGGCGAAGGTCGGTGTAATCAGCAGACTTTGATGCGTTCAGCGTGTCTTGTGTCTCAGGGTAGCCAGCCCACCAGGATCGACCCTCAAAGAAGGTCACAGTCCCAGGGAAATTTGCCGTTGCGTTGTAGGCGTCTTTTGCGCCAAGAGATGTCCAGTCATCTCCTGTGTAATCATTCGTGGAAAGGTTGATCGTGCCAGCCCACTGATAGACGTTCCCTGCCGTACCGCCGCCAACATATCCAGCCACCAGAAAAATCTTGTCGCCAGGATTCAAGCGCCGGGAGCCATCATCTGTTGAATAATCGTAGCCGCCATCAAGAAGATCAGCCTTGCCAAGATCTGTCCAGGAGCCAGTTGAGTAGTCTGTCGTACCAAGATCCGTTTCTGTTCCCAGGAAGCGATAAACGTCACCGGGCGTACCTCCGCTTGCGTAGCCGGTCAAGATTTCAACAACGTCACCGATGTTAGGCTCAACCGAACCATCGCTTGTGTCGTAATCAATGTAACCAGTCCATGCAGCAGGACGCCCGGCAAAGTCAATCTCATCAAACGTCCAGGAGCCGCTATTGTAGGACAGCACCCTGGGCGGCTTCCTACCGGTAACGACATACATCTGTTCTTCGCCAGGAACCATCTCAACCTGCATCTGCGCCAAATCATGCGCGTCATACGGATGGGCCAAGGCTGTCTCAGCAGACAGTCCAGCGTTGCGCTCCCTGAATGAAACCAGGTCAACCCACCAGACGCCTTCTTCGCTCTCGCCGTTGCCATCAACCTCTATGGTCAGATAAACAACAGCGCCAGATATAATCAGGACGTTGCCAGAAGAATCGACGCGACGATCACCTTCCGCCGTATATCGTTCACCAATAGCAGAGCCAGGATTAACCAAAAACGAAATATCAACCGGCTCGTCTTGAACGGCAATCGACTGGTTGATCAAATCACTACCACCGGCAGTTGTGCCGAGCTTTATGTCGAGTGTCGCCGCACCCCTTACCCATTCGCCTTCGATGCGAAGAAGGTGGTCGTTGCTCAGGACTGCATCGTCAATCGTGAAGGTCTGACTCAGTTTCGCCAGGTCAGTTGCGCCAGTGTATCCAGTTTGGAACAGGGCTCGCCCATCGAGCCAGTCAACATTGCCCAGACCAGTGCTTCCGTCAATCCAGGAATCAAGGTCGCTGGAAAATTTCGGATTGGCAACCAGGTTGTCTCCGTGAAGATTCCCGTCACGGTCATCCAGATAAAGGAACCCGTTGCTGGAAAAGGTCGCGCAGAAAGCCAGCGTGTCAGAGATTGGGAACTCAAAGAGTTTTGCCCGGTATCCGGCATGTGTCGACACGATCCTTGTCCCGTCCCTGCGCTCGATAGAGCCATGACGCAAAGCAATGAAGTTTTCCAGCGTCTTGCACCCGGCAGAATACCCCTCGATGTCAGAGCGCGAATGCAGCTTCGGAGAAATCTCCCCTGCCGTGAACCTGTTTTGTACCGGGTAAACTTTCATTACGCCTCGTCAAAAACCAGTATTGAAAAATCTCCATTCCAGTAAGAACCAGAAACCCACGAATAAACGCGAATGACTGTGGTGGACTGAAAAACGTATGTGACGTAACCGCCGCCAGAACTGAGAGGCGATGTCAGAAAAACAAGGGCCGTGTTGACGTTAGTCACCGGATTCTCAAGAGTGACATCAACCTGGCCGGGAGCAACTTGGTTGATGCTGGCGATGCCAACAGACCCGGTTTTCAGGTTGCCAGATCCAAGATTATCAACTCTCCCCCTGGCATGAACCCATTTGTTGCGAATGTCAGAAACCCTCGTCCGGCGAGTTTCTCCGCTGGACTCAAGCCAAAGCTCGTCAGTATCGACTGGCGATGACTTTAGCGTCTGGTCGTTGATTTCCTCGTCAGCCATTAGCCTTCATCCAGAACGAGCAAGGAGAAATCTTCGTCGTAATAGGTTCCGGCGCTGTCAGTAATCCAAACATTCACGATAGTTGTCGTGAACGTGGTATCCATCTTCGTCGTGATAATCCTGTTTGACGAGGACACAACGCCTGCCAAAAGCTGCACCGTAGAAGCATTCGTTATCGCGCTTGAAAGCGTAACGTCATACTTTCCCAATGCCGTTTTCGCTGCGCTCGTAACGCCGACAGACCCGGTTTGCAATGTTCCCGCACCACTAACCCGGCACCTGGCAGCGGTCAGCGCGCCCAAAATGTCATCAAGGGTCGTTTTCTTTGACGCACCTCCGCCCGTTTCCTGAAGCTCAAACTCATCAGTTCCGGCAGGAGATGACTTCAGGGTCAGGTCTGAAATCTTTACGTTAGGCATAATCGTTACCTGTAGTCATAGACATAAGGCCCGGCCAGGAATGTTCCCTGCATCCGAACCTTAACCAAATTGCTTGAACGAACCTTCATGTTACGACCCTGCATTCCATCAATCGCAGCGGCTTCACCCAGGACTCCCTTGTCCTCTTTCCCGACCCCAAACATCCGAACATTAAGGTCATCCAGCATCTTTGAGCTTTGCGTTATCGGTATGCAGATCCGCCTGGCAAGCTCCAGGGCAACCACATCAACAACGTGAGAAGGCAGCGACGTTGCTGCTAATTGAGTGAGGTATTTCACTTTGATCCCGTCTGCGATGTTGCAGTAAATCCTGCCTCGCTCGAACGACCAGGGATCAGGATTTTCAGCATAGTCTTCAAGTTGCGTGGCTCGAACGTCCAGGACTCTCAGGCACGAAGCTGGCTGGTCGTAGTAGTGATCCCAACCATAAGCAGGCGTCCCGTCTGGCGTAGACAAGGCAGCGCGATAGACCGCATCCTTCCACTCTCTTTGACGCAGCACCCAATCCACCGCTTGCTGGAAATGCACGTTGCAAGTCTTCGATACGTTGTCAGTCCCGGCCAGGCTTGAGATTTCGCTTTGACCGATCATGGACAACGCCATGTTTGAAATTTCAACGTCTGTACTCATAAGAATTCCTTAGCCATTTGAATGACAACGGCAGCACCGGCACTCACCGCCGCCGCATACAAAGCAACCTTCTGGTTCAGAAGCGCATACTTTGTCTTCAGGTCGTTGATCTCCTGCACCTGGTCTTTGCTCTCCTGCTTCAAGTCTTTCAGCGTCGAGATAATCAAAGGCCGAAGCACCGCAAAACTCGTCTGTTCTTCCAGATCGTCGCTCATCACGCTACCCTGTGAAAACCTACCCCCAAGCCTGCAACACCAACCACAACTTTATTCTCCGCTGCTATTGGCCACTTGATAACCTGGAGTAGTTCGTATTCCTTTACCCTGCTGTTCCACAGCTTTTCAATGCAGAAGACAGGCTCCATCGTTTCAATTACCTTTTTGTCGTTCTCGTCAAAGTTCAGGACAGTCTCTTCACTCCATGCCACCGAATCGGAGTTGCCGATGTAGTTTTCCACCGAGGCAAAATCACCATAAACTTTTGTGTACGTCTCATTGAACCAGAGCATCTTACCTTCACGGTTTTTCATCCACATAGGGATGGGCGCGTGTTCGCAATACTCAGCCAGCATCCCGGATAGAGGCCCGTCGTTGGACAGCGCCTTCTCGAAACTTTCCAGGTCTGCTTCCGACATCTTATCGAAGATGCTTTCGATCCGGCTGATCTGGTGGTCAATCCTGTCAAACCGCCCCTTCCTTTCCATGCTCATACGCGATCAACTCTGTACATCTTGCACCACATCTCATAATCGGCGTCAGACAAGATCCTGTACCCGGTCATGTTTCCGCCAAGGTAGCGATCAGCCTCCGCCAGACGCCCCTCTGCATTACAGAACACGAAATTCTTTTGCCCTATCCAGCACAAAACCGCAGCGTGTAGGACGCCACGATAAGAACCATGAACAACCTTCGGCGCAAAGCCCCATGCTTTCAGAGCGCGATACCACATATCCGCCTTGTCATCACAGTCACCGCCGCCCCTGGCAATGCACATCGGGACAGAAAACAACTTCTCGTATCGCTCAGACTTGTAATCAAACCCGCGATCAAGGCGATAGACAGCCTTTGCGAACTTTTCTTCAGGCGATCTTTTGAACCAGCCAAACATCAGAGCAAGTGATCCGTTGGAGCGCCCCCAGGCACAGCAAACAGCTTCGGTGGCGTATGTACATTGCCTTCCTCGTCAGTCACAGGGGTCTGGTCATAGATGGAGTCGTACAGGGCTTTCAGTTCTGCATTCCCCGGCACTTCCTCCATGATGGGATTCGGTGTCTCGTAGGATGATTCAGGAATCACAACATCCTGCCAGTAGCCGTTGTCCACCATGATCGGGTTATCAAACTCGTCCACTTCACCCGTAGGCTCAAGCACCTGTATCCATTCCTGCTGTGGGCCGTAAATAGGCTTCTGGTGGTAGCCCTCGATCTCGTCGGTTGTCTCGTAATAATCCAGCACCATGACAGGGGTCTCGATGGTCTGGTCGATCTCACCGTCCTCTGTGTAGGTGTATGAGACTTTGACTACAGGGACAACCAGAGGCTCGGGGTATTCATTCCCTTCCTCGTCGTGAGTCCTTGTTACGGTCTTTTGCTTTTCGTGTCTGACAACCTTGTAAATCGGCCTGTCGAGATCGTCCTCGTATCTTGTGATGACTTGAGGGGTGTAGGCTGGTACAACCGTAACCGTAGGTTCTCCGAACTGAGGTACGTCATCCAATACAACCTGTCTGCGGTATCCAAAGATTTCCTCGTATGATGTAACGGTGATGTAGTCCTTCTCAGCAATCTCGTCTAAGCCCTCAATGCTTGTCAGCACCTTCATGCTCTGGTTGCTGTTGTAGACAGTGTAGTCGCCACTCCAGCCAATCAGCTTGCCGCGCTTAGGGTCGCCTGCTTCCGCATCGAACAGGTCAGGAAAGTCTGTGGCGAGTTGGGCCAGGTCGGTGCAAATGCTTATGTAGTTCATAGCGTTTTCACCTGCGAGTCATTGAGGCGCTTGTTGAATATCTTGACGTTACGGATGTTGCCGTTGGCATAAGCGCTGCTATAGCTACCAATATCAATTTCCAGCAACCCAGACGGCATAGTTGCCGAAGTGTCTGGAGTGCCTACGCTCACTCCATTTGTATAGCTTTCAACGTCATTCACTGCCACTGCGCCAGTTAATGTTGATGTGCCACCGATTATCAATACGGAGGTGTCGTCTATTGATGCTTGGGCTGTTGTTGCCTGAACATAGAGCCTAGAAATCCCGTTATTGAGGTTGATTTGGACTCGATTGTTAGCTGAGTTGTCGTCTACAGAGATAATTCGCTGAAGCGTTGCCCGTACCGAAGGCGTCACATCAACACTCACCGTCATCGGGAAACTATCAGCATTCCCCGTTGCGCTGTATGTCAGCACATCGGCATTGCGAGCCACGCTTGATGCTGCTGTGGGCTGGTAGGTGGTGGGGAAGGAGCCTGCTTCGAGTTGTGCGCCCCATACTAGGATTGATGATGTGCCGTCGAGGTCTACGGTCAAAGTGTTGTCAGCAGGAGCGGGGTAGAATCTTATCTGACCAGCTAAGTCGGTTGTAGACTGAAAAACAGCCCAGCACCTGTACCAACCATCTCCAGCGTATTCGATTCCTGCATCAGACATTGAGCCAGCGACTGTGCCGACCACTCCATTTGCCAAGTCGAACCAAGCAGTGCCACCAGTGTCAAAAAGAACATTATTCAGCGCAACCCAACTAAGCTGGTCTGCCTTGAGATATGCGCTAAAGGTGTAATCTGTGGCCGAAGCGATGGTGACTGACTGATATACAGAAACATTGCCAGTCCCTGTGGAGCTATCATCAACAAGCTGCATGGCAGTCTTAGAGCCGTCAGGAGCAATAGCATAATTGTCGGCATACGTTGAGTTTGACCCTGAGCGCCCCCACGCCGCACCAGCAAAAGACTCCGAATACAACGCAATATTAGTCCTAGCCTCCTCAGCCAGATACCCGTAAGGCCCATCTGCATCCCACTTGCTCGGGATGTTCTGCTTGATTGAGACATTGCCATTGACGGTATAGGTTGCACCATCAGGGCAGACTGCTGTGGATACGCCGGGGGTGAATGCTCGGGCGTCGAAGTCAACAACAGGGACAGCAGCCGTAGAGCCTATGGTTGTAAAAATGGCCATGCGATTTGCGGTGCCACTCTGAACCAACCCCGTACCTGTTTGCGTCGATCCAACCTCAATAACAGCCGTACTGTTGAACATGCTTGTTATGCTGTTTGTTACAGCAACAGGATCGCCAAACTGCGTCCATGTGATTTCGCTATATGGTGTCCACGGCGAATCGTCGGAAATGTAGAAAGTGACCTCTGCTTCAGAAGCGTCATAGTCTGCCCTTGCCCAATGGATAGAGCCGTTCTGGAATCCAGTCGCGGTGTCGCTTGATGCGGTTCCAGTTGTTGCGCCACCTGTTGCCCCGTTAGAGGATACGGCAAACCTCAGAGTACCGTCTGAGTTTACGTCGAATATAAAAGTTGCTTGAGAGCCTGCCCCAGTCCACTTGGAAACCAGCGCCTCGTTAGAGCTTGGCGTCCAATCGTCAAGTGAGCCGTTCCATACAGCAATCAGGTCTGTGGTTCCTATATCAACATCAGGCGTAGAAATGTAATCCCCGCTGCTACCCGGAAGATCAGCCCACTTCGCCAGCGGCGAGAAGGCGCGAGCTGTGCCGTTGAGTGTCCAGAGGTCGGGGAGTTCTATGACTGATGCCGAGTTATATACAGCTACACCAGTGTCCGTCCCGCCAGCATCGGCAGCGTACAAAACAATGTAGCTGGTTGTCCCTGTAGCAGTAAAGGTAAAGACATGGTCGCCAGTGGTTGATATATTTCCTGAGTTGTACAGGCTTGTGGTATTGCTTAAAGAACCTGCACCAAACCTATGATTAACTGTGCTGGATGCAACATTGACGCTTACTCTGTATTCTTTGCCTGCAACTGTCGTGATGGCCTGCTCGATACCTCCAACCACATCACTGTCCGTCAGTGTGAGCGTTACTTGCCCACCCGAATAAACTGCGTTTCCGCTGCTTGCGTCAACCCAGCTACCCTCAGCATCGAAATTTGGCTCATCAAGAAGCTCCCCATTAGCCGCCTTCTGGCTCTGAGTCTCCCATGTCACTCCTGCCTGATAGTCATTGGCGTTGAAATCGACTACGGGGGTGGTGCCGCCTATGGTGTCGTAGATAACAACTCTTTGGTATTTGCCAGCCGCCCCATTTGCGTCACTGCCATCTGACCCAACGCGCAAGTCTAGTGCGCTGTCAAAAATAGACGTCGATATTCCGGCAGCGGGTTCGCCTAATTGAGTCCATGTCACCTCGTCCGGATCATCGGTAACATCGTAGGAAAAGTAATAAAGCGATTCCGTTGTGTTAACCGTAAGGCGCAACCAACCCATAGTAGCGTCAGCAAAAGGAACACCCTTAGTGCTGACGGGGGCTATGACAGAAGAACCGTTCTCAGACCATCTAAGCGCAAGGATGCCCCCCGTTCTGATCTGGACATCAAACGAGCGATTACCAGCATTTTCCAGCTTGCTTAGCAGGTATTCGGTGCCTGATGGATTGTATGTATCCAAGGCCACGCGAATCTTGATGTCTAGCTCTGTTGTGACTGACAAGGCGGCGCTGTCAGGGGTCGTGACAGTAGTTCCCGTCGCCCCATCAAGCTCAATCCACTGGCTCGTAGATGAGTTAATCGCTGGGCCTGTGGCCTCTGTGACTACGCCTGTTTCTTCATTGTCGATGAAGGCATCTGCATTGAATGTCCAGACCTCTCCAGTTGTGGAGCTTGCCAGCGTGGAGCCAGAGGTGTGATCTTCGGCGTTGAAGTGGACAGCGGGTGTGGCTGTTGCGTCTGTGCCGCTGATGATTGCTGCTTGGAAGATTTGGCCTGCGAAGGGGTTGGTTGCACCATCAGACCTAATTCCAACCGCAACCGAAGCCGAGCTATCAAATATCCCGCTAGAGGCGTGAGCAACATTAGCGTCGCCTAACTGCGTCCATGTAACACTGGCTAAAGCAGTGGAGTCAGAATCTGTGGAAGTATAGAAATTGGACACATCGCCACTATCATCCCATGTGGCAAGCACCCAATATCCAGCCCCGTCAGTAAACCCTGTTGCAACCGTAGAGCTTGAGGTCGTTAAGCCGCCACCATTGCCCCCATCAGAGGATGTCAGTAGCCGCAACGTACCATCCGTTTCCACGTTTAACTCATACGAGAACTGATCCCCCGAGGGGTTTGACTTTGATATGATCGCGACTCGACTGGACGGAGTATAGTCATCTGCCCGAACATAAGCGGCCAGTGCAATGCTTCCCGTAATGCTGCTCGCAGCACTATCAGGACTCGACGCATAACCCCCCGTCCCATCCAGATCAAGGAACTTGCGGATCGCCTTGGTGTTCGCATTATGGTATGGGAATGCCTTGACACCATCACGATTGAGGCCGTGGTCGGCTTCTTTGACTGTCAGGCTGTCAATCACAAAACCATCGGCATCTGTGAATGATACAAATAGCGAAGTGGTGGTGGCTGTAAAGGATACAGTTGTGGTGTTGTTCTCTGTTACGCTGGTAGAAAATATATCTGCCGCCGACAAAGAAGTGCCACCAAAAAATCCAGCGCTGTCAGATGTGCTTCTGGCGCTGACAACATAATCTTTACCGACAACGGTAGGGATTGCAGCGCCCCAATACCTAACAGCGCCGTCAACATACGTGCCAGTGATAACGCCGTCCGAAACCGTGACTTCTGAGTTGTTGCTTGAGCCGTCTGTAAAGTTTGACGGGTCTGTCCAAAGCTCACTCCCCGTCCCAACCCCTGTACTCACATACTCAGAGGGGGCGTGTGAAATTGACCCAGTGACTTCTTCGAGTTGCCATTTGGTGACTTCGAGGGTTACTGCGTCATCGCAAACTATCTTCGGTGTTACAACCGTTCCGGCTGCGTCGGTGGATGCCGTAACTGCAAATCTTGCAGGCGTGGCGCTCAAAG
>Ga0208767_1000290_pt1 | contig 38658 bp, 47 predicted proteins | sample VirMetDEL_Mar_21_FD_184514 | JGI IMG/M metagenome (GOLD analysis project Ga0208767, IMG submission 184514) | Aqueous microbial communities from the Delaware River and Bay under freshwater to marine salinity gradient to study organic matter... | ecosystem: Environmental > Aquatic > Marine >...
GCAATTGAAATTATGGTTGAAATTAAAACAGAACTGGGCAGAACACTCTGTATCTATTACTGTGTATGTGAAAGAAGATGAGTGGTTAGAAGTGGGAGCCTGGGTATATGATAATTTCGATCACCTAACAGGTGTATCGTTCTTGCCTTACTCTGAGCATTCGTATGAGCAAGCACCTTATCAGCCTGTTTCTGAAAAGGAATATAATGCAGCACTCTCAGAATTTCCATCGTCAATCAACTGGAATGAACTCTCAATATATGAGCAGGAAGACAATACAGAAGGTGCGCAGACCCTCGCTTGCACAGCGGGTGGTTGCGAGATCTAATGACCTGGAAACAACAAAACCTAAGCCTTGGAAAAGAAAAAGAAAAGTTAATGCAAGGCTTAGGGCGTTTAGATTACGTTGTGCTCGCAGAAAATATAAACAACTAGGAATCTATTTAGAGGAAGAATAATGCCAACAATCCCACTACAAAATTTAGGTATCAAAGGCCTGAATACAGATGTGCCACCACAGGCATTATCTCCTGAAAATTTCTCGGAGGGTCTCAATATGAGGCCTTCCGATGGTTCCCTTCAAGGGGTATATAAGTTCCCCGATAACTTTGATACAAATGTTACTGGTGCTACTGCAAGGAATGTCCTAGCCATGACACAATGGACCCCGGTAGGTTCTGATAGTTTTAACTTAGCTTACCTGTATGAGTCTTCTCCTAACGTAGTATCTTTTCAAATATCCCAGGATATACTTAATCCTATTTCATCTAGTTCAAATGTTAATGCTGTTACTAATTTAAGTTTATCTGGAAGATTTGGTTTTGATTTTTTTACTTTTAATGGTGTTATAATAGTTAATGATGGTATTAACCAACCAATACGTATATCTAACAATGGTACGGAGGCCGCTCCAGTTTACCAATCTTTGTATCTTGCTAACTGGTACTCTGGAGCATTAGATGGAAGTTCTCAGGAAGGTATTCCTGCAAACAGAGTTACAGCACAAAAGATAGCAGCATATAATAATAGGTTAATTGCATTAAATTTAAGTGGAGCTTATCTTTCTAATGAAAATTTAGGTAGCTCTTCTTTAGCTTGGTCAACACCTATTACAGATATTAATACTCTTGAAGGTATAACTTGGCGGTATGATGCAACCAACAGTGCAGGTGATGACATATTAACTGAAACACCAGGGCAGCTATTAGATGCTGCTCAATTAGGCCCGCATTTAATTGTTTACAAAGATGACTCAGTGTATAGATATCAAGATAGTGGGGACCCTTTATACTTAGTAAGTGAATTACTTTTTGACGATGATGGATTGTATAACCCTAATTGCTTTGAAGACATAGGAAATGGTAGGCATTTTGTACTAGGTAACTATGGTATTTATCTTCATGATGGTGGTCCTAATAAACAAGATATTTCTAAAGGAAGAATACAAAAAGATATATATGATACAGTTAACCCTGCTCATAAAAAGCGAACTTTTACTTTTTTAAATTCTCGAGATAAAGAAGTGTGGGTGTGTTATAGTGCAGTTGGTAATACCAATACAGGAACAAACTTTGCCTATGTATATAATTACAAAGAGGATTTGTGGTACAAAAGAACTTTACCTAATCTTAAAGGTATTACAGAAGGAGAGTTAAACGGACAAATATATATTTATGGTTTTAATGATCAAGGTATATATTTATTAGGAAATGACTTTGAATCAAATGGGTATGCAAGGTTTCTTAAGCAAGACTTAGGTAATCCTCATTTAACTAAAGATATTACTGCTGTATATCCCATGAGTTCTAACGAGTTTAATACTACAGCTATTACTGCAAATAGTCTTAACAGCCCTACTGTTAACAATGAATTAGCTAAATCCTATGCAGCAAGAGAAGCTAATTATAAAAGAACATTTGATCCTAATAGTAACTCAGGTTACAAAAAAGACTATAGACTTAATGGGCGATACTTTAATTTAGAAGTATCAATGAATGGGGCAATTAACCCTAAAATAACTGGACTTGATCTTGAAGTTAAACCTTCAGGTAAAAGGTAACTGCTACTCGCAGGATAGGAGTAAGACATGAGCAAAGTATTTGTACCTGCCAGCATTAAAGATAAGGCAATAAGAGATACATTTTTATCAATTATAAAAAACGTAGGAGATGGAAGTAAACCTACAATATCACAGTATGACCCTACTATTAGTACTCCTGGCTCCGTTGGTCAATTGATTTACTCAGAAGCTACCAATAGTATTTGGATGTTTGTAAATAGTGCTTGGGTAAAAATAATAGGTTCCAATGGCCTTAATAATGCAACAGTATTTCTTTATAACAAAAGTACAGCTTCTTCCTTAAGTAAAACTTTTAGTGGAGACTTTACTTATACTTTTGCAACAGGAGCTCTTACAGGGGGTACACTCAATGGGTGGTCAACTACCCCTCCTTCTTTATCTGCCGGGGAAAACTTATTTGTTTCCTTAGCTACCGCCAGTGCTAACGCAACCACAGATACTATACCTACATCAGAGTTTAGTGTTCCTGAAATATTTAGTATTGCGGGTTTAGATGGGGCAAATACTGCTTTAATAACTTTATATCAAGTAACGAATAGCAACAGTGCCCCTTCTGATCCAACTGGAACTTTTACTTATACTTTTGACACTCAAGCTTTGACAGGGGGGAACTTAAACGGTTGGTCAACCTCAGCCCCCACTGTAAGTCAAGGGCAGTATTCTTGGATAATTACTGCCAGTGCTTTTTCTTCAAGTAATACTGATACTATTGCTGCAAGTGAATTTACTTCAGCTTCAAGAGTAGGTGTTCCTGCTGCGGCTGGCGCAGACGGTGCCACAGGAGATACTATAATTACAGGTAAAGTTTATTACGGTAATTTACAATCTTCTTCTCCTAGCACACCTAATGCCACTAGTTGGAATATTAATACATCTACTTTTGTAGGGTTAACTTCTAATTGGAGTCAAAATCAACCGCCAGTAAATGTTACTGATACTAGCTTAAGAGAGTGGTCTTCATTTTTTACCGTAACTATTGATGGTAGTAATAATTCCCAAACTATTTCCTTTACAACTCCTTCGGGGGCAATTCAGGTAACCGATGATATTGAAAGTGACAACTATGTAGCAGGAACTTCGGGATGGCAAATACAGCGTGATACTGGTAATGCAGAGTTTGGTGCAGCTGCTATCCGAGGTCAGCTTACTGGCGGTCAAATTGCTGCCAATGCCATCACTGCTGATAAAATAAACGTAAGTAGCCTTGACGCTATTTCTGCTAACCTTGGTAGTATTACAGTAGGTAGTGCTAACATTGGTAACCTTGCTGTACAAAATATTAACCTTGCAGGAAATGCAGTTTCAACCGCGAAAATATTAGACAATGCAGTTACCCAGTCTAGCAATGTACCTTTCTCTACACTATCAGGTGCAGCACCCTATGTTTTTTCTACAAACATATATATGCCTACTGCAGGAGATATTATAGCAATTGGTACTGTTATACTGTTCGGGAGCTTCCCTTCTTCCGCCAGTGTTTCTATTTACTTATCTATAGGCGGAACAGTATTACAGAGTGTTCAAGGATCGGGCAGCACTATGGCTGCAAGTAACACTTTTTCTGGTTCAAAGTTTGTTTCAGCAGGAACCCATACTGTAACTCTTAATGTTTTTAATATATCCGGGGTAGGTACTCCTTCTGCTAATGCTAGTTTAACTATGTTAAGGAGATTTAAATGATCAAGTATACAAAATATAATGATATTACTGGTGATATTGAATATTCTTTTGAAGGTTATTCTGAAGACATATTAGTTAATCAACCTTGTATACAAGGTGAATACTCTGCGGAAGAGTATAGAATATTAAATGGATTAGCAGTAAGAAAATCCGATTCAGAAATACAAACACAAAATTTAGATACGGCCTGGATACTACTTAGGCAACATAGAGATAACTTACTTAAAGATTCTGACTGGACACAGGTACCTGATGCTCCAGTAGATGCAACTACTTGGGCAACTTACAGACAACATTTAAGGAACTTACCTAGTAACACAACTGATCCTTTAAATGTATCGTGGCCAGTAAAACCAACATAGGAGTAATTGTATGCAAGTGATTCATCTTGACCCTGCTAGTATTATATCTAACTGGAGGACAATTGAGCCAGCAATACAATCAGCTCTGGATCATTCTGTTAATGAATCAACTACTTATGATTATTTAACTTGGTTACAAAATCCAGAGAATTATCAGTGCTGGATAGTTTTAAATGAAGAAGAAGTTATTATAAATGTTAGTATAACTAAAATAAATTATTATGCTACTCATAAGTCTTTACATTTAATAACAACAACAGGAATTAATGGTGGCAGATGGGACACCTATAAAGAGGCCCATCATACTATAGAAGATTATGCTAGACGTAAAGGATGCAGACGCATTGAAATGTATGGTAGAAAAGGCTGGTCTAGAGTTCTTAACAAATTAGAAGGAGCTCAAAACGAAAAATACAAAGAGGTGTACGTGGTACACTCAATGGAGTTAAAAAATGAGTAATAGTTTATATAACCCTTTCTCGCCTATGCGTCACCTACACCCTAGATCTTCTGGACTTATGACATTTAAAGGTGGTGGCGGAGGTGAAACCGTAGAGTCTATTCCTGATTGGTATAAACCTTTTATTGAGAAGGCAGCAGGACAGGCGTCTGCGGCTTACACTGAAGGTGACCTTAGTAAAGTTGCAGGGCTTAACCCAGCTCAACAATCAGGTATTGATGCCTTGACTCAAGCGGGTAACTTAGCAGCTAACCAATACGGTACTGGTGTTACAGGTCAAAATGTATTTATGGAACAAGCACAGGGTACTGGGGCATTTAGTCCTACAAGCACAGAAGCTCTTCGCACTAAAGCTATCAGAGATGCCCAAGGTGCCTTTGCTCCTATTGGTTCTCAGTTAGCAGCGTCCAATCAAATTGGTGGTGCTCGTGCTGGCATACTTAATCAAGAAAGAGATGCTAATTTAGCTAGTGCCCTTGCAGGTATTGACTATGAAGCACAACAAGCAGACAGAGCTTCTCGTGCCCAGGGTGCACAAAGTCTTTTAGGTTCTTCAAGCCAACTAAGCAAACAAGCAGGAGATACTGCAGGTTATCTAGGTCAAGCGGGCAGCACTCTACAAGAACAACAACAAAGAGAGCTGGATGCTGGTTATCAAGGATTGTCTCGTTTAGGTAGTCTTCTTAGTGGTGCTCCTGTGCCTCAACAACAACAAAAAGCAGGAGGAAAGTAAATGGGAGGTATGCCACCAAATAGTAATCCTGGGGTAATAGCTTCTGGACAAAGCCAAACTATTAATCCTATGTTTATTAACCCTAATCAAAGAACATTTCAGTCTTTCAATCCTAATTTACCTTCTAACATGTATGGCAATGTAACAACAGGTCGTTCTGATTATCAGAATAGCCCTTATTTTATCTCACCAGAGGGTACTACCACAAGCGTAGGAAATACTAGTGGTGGAAGTGTGTATTCTCCAGAGACCATTACAGGAACCCCTACTGCCCCAACAGACGGAACCGTTTACACGTCAACCGATTTTGCAGGCAACGAAGTTCCATATACAATAGTTACCCCTACAGCTGTTCGCCCGCCCGGTTACATTGACAACACTCCGTCAACTTTTCCCGAGCAGCGTCAGTATTACGACTCAAGCCCGATGTTACCGGGTGGCCCGGCGGTAATGCACTCAAGCGATGGAACATCAACCAACCTTGGTTATAATCTTGGCCCATCTGTAGCGGGTGGCCGTGGAAATATTGTGCCGGGTCAGACTACTGTACCTTCTGCTCCCGCAACAACACTTACAGATAAATTTTTACAAAGTATAACCGGCCCAGTAAAAGAAAATAAAGTTACTTCTTACTCTCATGCAACGGACAATGACAAACCCGCTGGACCGGGAGACAGTGGTTACGATCAAGCTAGAAAGTTGGAGGCTCTTCAGAACGGTGGAACCGGTATTATCTACAAAGATGACCGCCGTGAAGTTTATTTAGATGGGGTTTTAATCGGCAACCCTAAGAGCGCTGATTCGGCAGATAAAATGCTTGCCAAGGCACAAGCAGAAAAGTCAGGTTCAGTTTCAACACAAGATAACACCAACACTTCAGGAGGAAAGTAATATGTCATTTTTAGGAAGAGACCCTCTTGAGGCAGAAAAACAAAAACAAGGAATGGGGGCTAACTACGTACAAAGCGGCCCTATGGTTCAATCACAGCCTGGTCTTGGTAGTATGTTAGTTAATACTGCTAAAAACAAAGGTATAAACATGGCTATGGAAGGCCCTTTACAGGCAGCTTCTACTGCGTTAATGGGAACGGCTCCTGCTGCTGCAACGGCAACTACTGCTGCAACAGCAGGTACAGGAATGTTAGGTACTTTAGCAGGAACAGGCGCTGCAGGTGCAGCTGCTGCCCCTATGTTGGCAGCAATGGGACCTTTTGCTATTGCCGCCTTACCTTTCTTACTTAATAATGGTACATCCTCAGTACCTAACTTAGACTACGGTCCAGATCCTCTTGCACAAGGGTATAAAGATGGTACATCTTGTGCTGGTATGAACTGTAACTGTGCTTCTTGTAAAGCAAGAAAGTATAACTATGGTACAGCAGGTGTAAAGCCTACTACTAATATGGCTTACGCTGATGGTGTAGATAGTGTTCCTTCTCTGCTTACCCCCGGTGAAGCAGTAATACCTGCTCCAGCTGCACAGAATCCAGCTAACAAACCTGCGATTAATGCTATGATTAATGAAGGTAGAGCCGCTAATGATATGGCGGATGGTATGCCTGTTGAAGTAGACATGACTGTTATGGCTGGCCCCTTGTCTGGCAAGGCTAAACGAGAACAAATGAAATTACTTCAAGATATGTCTTTTAAAAAGAAAGCTTTTGAAGCAGAAGAAAAAAGAAAGCAACAAGCTTTCGATCAAAAGATGTCGCAAAGTGAAATGAAATATATGTTAGCTATGCGTCAGTCACAGGAGTAGTTAACATGGAATTTATGAATTCACCTACCTTTACATTTCTAAAAGGATTGGAAGGCTATGAGGATACACCATATATACTTAATGAAAGTACAAATTTGTCTCCTACAGAACATAAATCTGGATTAACAGTAGGCGCAGGTATAGATTTTGGTCAACACTCTTACCAAGGACTTGTAGACTTAGGCCTGCCCTTAAGTATGATTGATAAAGCAGAAAAGGCAGGTTGGATAGGATTAAATCCTGATACAATTAAGGATCCAATAACTGGGCTTACTTCTAGTGAGACCGCTGCAAAACTTTATAATCAAAAAAATGGTAAAGGTAGCTGGGAAAAATTAAAAACAAAAGATAAAATGACATTATCTAGACCAATAGGTCATAAGTTAATGTCAGATAGATTTAATTCTGCTAAAGATTTAGGAAATAACGATAGCCATAATGGCATATCAATTCCTCAGTTTACTAAAGAAGAGCTTGCAATTGCTACTCCTATAATGTACAAAACATACGAAGAACCTACTAAAGAACAATATAATAAAAAGTTTGGAAATGGTTCTTGGGATTCTTTAAACGAAGAAATGAAAGCTATACTTACTACTGAAAGATATCATACAGGTAAGAAAGTTCCTGACGCTATGTTAATTGCAGCTTCTCAAAATGACAGAAATGCAGCTGCTTTGGGCTCAACAAAGGGATGGAGAGGAGAGCATATTCCTGCGCATGCTCAGAAAGCATTTGGTACACCGGGGGTGGCAGTAGAAACTAGCCCACGCCCACAATCAAGGCCATTAAGCGTGGACACCAATGCTACTCCACAGGCAGTAAATACTAGCTTAACGCCAAAAGCAAGACCTGCTGATTTGCAAGATCCACGTAATTTAGGTAGTGCAGAAGGTTATGGTTCAGTAGGAGGACCTGACTTTAGCGTACCTCCGCCAGTAGGCCCATTCAGAGAAGGCAACCCTACGTTGTACCCGGTACCTGCACCAGAACCTATTACTGTAAGTCCTCTTGCGGATGCTCCTATTCCTATGCCACAGAAAGATCCTAGATTTGAAGGAGTTCCTGTGCCAAGAGGAGTCCCGGACAGTCCTAGATTGTCTGATACATTTGTAGGAGCACCTTCTGTTCAAACAAATGTTGCACAACCTTTAGCCGTAGAACAAGCGGTAATGCAAGCTAGTCCTGTTCCTATGATGCAACAAGTCCCACAGCCTGCACAGTCTTTCAATGAAGCCTTTGCCGCAGGAAGGGCTGCAGCTGGTGGCGATGGCGGTACTTTTATGTATAATGATAAACTATATAATACTAACTTGGCTAAATATAATCAAGGTACTTCGGAAGTAATGCCTCGTTACTATGCGGACGGTACTGGCTTTGTTGATTTCTTTAAAAATTTATTTGGAAGCAACCCTAATCCAGTACCAGGGGACATGAGAGGTTCTCCTCAAGGTGTTTCTGGTTTATCAGCAGAACAACTAGCAGCAGCAAATGCTGAAACAGATATGGATCCTTCTGCATTTAATCCTAATATTATTCCTGTTCCTGGAATGCCTGTAATGCCTAGGGATAGACCTCCTTTGCCTGTAACACCTTCTGGTTTTGCTGGTGATCAACCACCACCTGTACCTATGGTTAGTCCTACTTTAGCCCAAGGAGCAAATGGACGAGGCGGGGTACCTGTTAATACTTATGAGAATGTTCAACGGCTAGCAAATGATATTCAGATACTACGTAATGAATTAGAAACTATGCCTCCTTCTTCACCTCAACGTAACAGGGTGCAAGCTAATATTGATGCCCTTGCATCAGAACTCAAAGTGTATAACGACAGAGGAATTGGCAACGACATGCGTGTTGTTGATCTGGTAGATAATCAACCTATTGTACAACAAGAAATAGCTGCTATGTCAGAGAATGTTGACATGATGGGAGAAAGCCCTAGGGTTAATGCAGAAAGAAAATATATAGAAAGCAATATAAATAGACTTCAATCTTCTTTACCAAACGCTTCTCCAGATGAACTTCCTATTATTGAAAATCAAATTAGTCAGTTCCAAGATAGATTAAAAGAAATTGATGTACAAACTAGAGTCCAGCAATTAACTTTAACTGAGGAATTAAGCGATGAGGAAAGAGGTGCTGCAATAAAAAGCACTTTAGATCAATCTCCCTTTGCAGAAACTAATGCGGTTCCTTCTTTAAATTCACCAGAAGATGTTCCTGGTAGCTTTACTGCTCCGGGAAATATTCGTGATGTTCCTGCTCCTACTACTCCTGCAGACCCTGCTATGGATAACAGAGAAAAAGTTCTTAACGATATGGACTCTGTGTCTAATGAAACAGGACTTACTACTAATAAAGACGGTACAGTAACAAATGCTTCTGGTAATTCTGTTCCAGAACTTACCGCTGTTCAAGTAGAGCAAGCAGCTAATAGTGCTGGCACAGATAGTCAATCTTTGTTAGGTAAGCTAGGCCCTATATTCAAGGCTTTGTTTGGTTTAGAAACACAAGACATGACCCGTGCTCTTGGGTTTTATCTTATGTCTCGTGCATCAGGCGCTTCACATGAAGGCTCTATGCGCTGGGCAGGCGGTACTGTTCTTAAACAAGCTGAAGCTCGTGGTATTAGAAATAGTGCTCGTGCAGATGCAGCTGCCAAAGCATTTACTGCTGTATCAGGTAATTATACTAAACAAGCTGCCTCCAAGATTCGTAAAGAATTATTAGCAGGTAATATAGTAGCTGCACAAGCCCTTATGGATAATGCTGAAAACAAAACTGCAAGAGGCAAGTTAGGTATTGATGCTAATGCCACAGGTACTTTTTATATGATTCCTGGCTATACTAAAGCAATGGAAGTATTTGAAGGTACTGGTGGTAATAGATATACTAAAACTACTAAAACAGTAGATGGTAAACAAGTAGAAACTTATGTACCTTTATCCTCAGAGATGATGGGGCAGTTAAGAGAAAGAAATCAGGATGATGATATTACTTCTTACTTGGCTGCAGTAAGAGCTCACGTTAACACTATGAATGAAGACTTATTTAAGTCAGAGTATACTGAAGATGGCGAAGTAGTCAGAGAAAAAGGTATCTTTGAAGGAAGAGGTAAGGCAGGAGTTACCGAAGATATTATGCGTATTTCCAGAGAACTGGGAGAAAAAGGTATGCGTAACGATCCTCGGGAATTAATGACTATGGTAAGTAAAGGCGCAGAGCTTGCAAAGGCCATGGGTGTTACTTCTATTAATGCAGAAACCTTATTTGAAATGCAGTTTGTAGGTGGAGACATTTTGTTTGATCAAAGTAAAATTAGTAAGGACGGAGAGATAGTTCCTTCTTCTAAAATTAAATCTTTTACTGGAGATTTCCAAAAGATTTTAGGTAATGATAGTAATATTATTAATGCTACTATGAATACTGCTGCAAGCAATTGGAATCCTGAAGTTACCATGGATAGTATTAAATCCTCTACTAATTACCAGGGTTTAAGTGCTGATGAAAAACAAAAGATTGATTCTGCACCATCAGACTTTATGGCATTTGCTCTATTAACTGCTTATGCAAACAAAACTTAACCTATAACAGGAGGCAACATGAATACCTTTAATTTAACTATTCCAGAGCCAATAGATGTTGCCTCTTCTACACCTGATAATAACACTTTTGATTTAAAAGTTAAACCAGAACAAAACATGGTGTTTGATTTAAACGGCACTCAAGTATCTGGTAGTCTTATTGATGGTGATACCGTAGCTTACACTGACCCTTATGGAAATGAGGGCAGTGTTCGCTTTGGTTTTGGAGATGCAGGCGAGACAGCTAAGATTACTCCTGATGGGGTATTTTCTGCTGGTTCGTATGCAGGTTCTACTCAATATGAAGAGATAGCTAAGCTAGCACAGTCACAAGGCTTTAATAAAATTGTTATTACCGGGGAAAAAGATCCTTATGGTAGGCAAGTCGGTGATCTTGAGAATGCAGCAGGCCAAAGGTTTTCTGAAAAACTTATTACAGAGAATATAGTTAAGCCTTCTATGTATATGGGAGAGGGTGTACAAGAAAAACAATATAACCTTATTCTTAAGCGTGGTATTAATAGGGACATGGCTTGGCTTAATGGTAGTGAAAGAGCATTAACTCCTTACCAACAAGCGAGTGAAGTCATAGAAAGTGTGGTGTCGCAGAGCCCAACAATGCTGCGTACTATGGCAGATACCTCTGATGAATTAATATTCGGATCAAGGGGCTACGGTAATGCTATTAAGGCAGAAATGAAATCTCTTGAGAAAACAATTAATGATCCTAGCATAGACAAAGAAACAAGAGAATTAGCTAAAGAACAATATAAGAAGGCATCTGAAATGCTTCAGATAAATACTAACTATGATAATCCTTTTTACGGTTCACAACAACAAATAGAAGAAGCAATAGCTTACCGAGCTAAAGAACAACCGGGTACTTTCGCTGGTTGGGTTAACGCAAGTAAAAGATCTATGGTTAACCTTGAAAGCTCTGCAGCTACCTTTAATATATGGTCAGGTGATCTTGTTAATAATGAGTCTTACCAAAATTGGAGTGAAGATTGGGCAGACGATGTTAACAAAAAGTATAATGGGATTAATACCTCTATTGACTTGTTTGACATCCGGGGGCCCGGAGATGCTTTTAAATGGGCAACAGAAAGTATTATTGAGTTTGCACCTCAACTAGCTTTAGTTTATGCTGGCGGTAAAGTAGGTGCTATTGCAGGTACTGCTGTAGCTCCAGGTCCCGGCACAATTATTGGTGCAGCAGCAGGTTCTATTGGAGTAGGTTTTTCTCTGGCTGTTGGTCAGATATATCAAAGTATGCCTGAAGGAGAAAAAGATCCTCATCAAGCAGCGGGACTAGCGCTTGCTGTTGGTGCAGTAGATGCTCTTGGTCTTAAAGGTGTAGGGCTTACTGGTAAAAATATTCTTACCAAGGACGGTAAAGACTTTTTTGTTCAAGCAATCATGGATGAAAAAGGTGTGGCTAAAGAAGTAGCTGAAGCCCAATTAAAGAAACATGTTGCTACCACACTATCAGAGACAGGTAAAACATTACAGGACTTTGCTCAAAAACAAATGTTGCAACGGCAAGGCTTTGAAAGCTTTGTTAAAGCAACAGTAAGAGCTGGAGGAAGAGAAGCACTGACCGAAGGCTTACAAGAAGTAATTGCTCAAGGTGGTGTAGCTGCTTTAACCTCTGCTACCATTGATTGGAATGAGCTTGCTAAAGATGTTACTCGCAATGCCGCAGCAGGTGGTCTTGTTGGGGGTTCCTTTAATACAGTTATGCAAGGCAGAGTTACAGATAACTTTGAAACACTTGCTGATGTTAACGCTGCTATATCTGCATATTCCCCTGAGTCTAATAAACGTAGTAACATTAGTAAGATTGAGGAGTATCAAAGACAAAGAAGAGGTGGTAAGCAATCAGTAATTTCTGTATCGAATGAAGTAAGAAGGGCTGCAGATTTAGTTAATACTGAAGGACTAAATACTGTTCCTTTAACTTTAAAAGAAGATGTTAAGAAAGGATTTAAAGGATTTTTAAAAGATCCAATGAGTGCTTTTAGAGCTACAGATCGAAAGCTTAACAAGTATGCTTTTAAAGATAACGGAGAGGCTAATCATAATATACAAACTATTATGGGCTTAATAAACAGGGATGCTATCTTTGTAGGCACTAATGCTAACTCAGAAATAGATTATCAGAGAGGCCAGATTACCTCCAAGCTACCTTCTCTTAATGCTGCTTTTAAATCTGTTGGGGTAAAAAATGTATCTGAGTTTGAAGCGTTGTTACAATCAGATCCAGCAACGTTAACCCCGGAACAAGATAAGGCTATTCAAGAGTTAAGTGATGATATAGACTCTGTGTCAGAGGTAGTTGCTTCTTTAATGGAACAGTCTGGAGACACAGGCACCATTAGTGCACAACAAGTAAGAGAAGAAGGTGCTTTGCTTGCTGCAAATTCTTTTGATTCTAAAAGAATAGATGAATCTTTTATCGATAGCTTAATTGGACAACCTGCTACTATAGGCTCAGGTAGAGTCCCTCCTATTATTATTAACAGGGAGTATGCCACTACAATCGCTGAAGGAATTAAAAATAATAATTCACAGCTTCAAGACATTAATATGCTAAGAAGTACTCCTATAGCTCAGACTAAAGAGTTTAGAGATAAGTATGAAACTAAAAACACCCTTGCTGCAATTATTAATACCGCAGACAGGCTTATTTCAGATGCAGTTCTTACCGATAGATTTGGAAGAGATGGTTCTAGTATTAAATATTTACTTGATCAAGCTAAAATAGAGAATGAGATTGACGAAAATACTTATAATGAGTTAGTCAATTGGGGCAGAGGTTTAATGTCTATTTATAGGGGTACCTATCAAAAAGTAGATAACCCTTATTTAAGAGCAGTAAACAACTCACTGATTACCACAACCACCTTACGGCTTATGGATATGAATGCCTTTGCTAACGTAGGGGAAATGTTCTATGGTACTATTGGCTTGTCAGGTAAAGAAAAAGTAAAGTATCTAGGTAGAGTAACTAAAGCCTTCCTTCAAGGTGTAACTGCAGATTATTACTCTGTGCCTGCCGAAATGGGGTTACCCTATACTCCTATAGACGTAAGAGATATAGGTAATAAAGAATTGTCCAGACTAATTGAGTCAGGTCATATTGTTACGGCCAACGATATCTTGTATACCGAAGGTGTTAACACAACTTCTCCTTTTATGCAAAAGACTATGAAGATATTCTATAAACTTAATTTAGTTTCATCTCAGACTAACGCTATTCGAGGTGCTCGTATGAGCTTTGCTCTGGATGCAATAAGTAAGTTGTTAGAAAAGGTAAGAGTAGATACAGAGTCAGGTAATATATCTAATACAGGTAGATGGGCAAGAGATAGACTAAATAGTTATGGCCTTGACCCAGATAAACTTATTACTATGGTAAAAAAGTATGGTGATTTAGACGAAGATATTACTAGCTCTAATCAAGTTACAATAGAAGATGCTTCTTTTTTAACTGAACAAATTAGGTTAGCACAGATAAACTTTACAGATGAGTTTTCTGCCAGACCACAACCAGGATCTACCCCCGCTGTGTTTGAATCAGAAGTCTTTAGGCCTTTCAGCCAATTTAAAAGGTTTCTTGCTCATGTAACCGCTAATATTACGCCTAACTTATGGAGTAACTATATTAAAACTGCACCTCCGGGTACCTCCTATAACACTTTTAGCTCGGTTATTACAATTGTAATGACAGCTTATCTAGCTCAAGCCTTTAAAGACTTAGTTACTTATGGTGAAACACCTGAGTGGATTGAGGATGAGGATGAAGAATTCTTTAGATCAGCTAGTTATCGTGCTATTAATTATACTGGCTTCTTAGGTACCCCTGAGTTATTGCTTGAAGAGCTTAACAGCATTTGGAGCAAGGGAGCCAAAGCCGCTGCCTCTGGGGACAACGGTATTCTTGCTAGTGCTCTTGAAGCTGCTGGTGTTGCACCTTCTCTTGGTGTTATACAATCAGATATAAAAGCTTTTGAAGAAGGCGGAGAAAGAGGGGCGGAAAGAGCAGTAGGTATGTTACCTTTTATAGGCAGCTTATCAGTAACAAAAGACCCTTTAATAGACTTGTTAACTCAAGCTAATGAGAGATAAAATATAATGTTGAATATACAAAAGAAAGCCGGGCTTCCGACAGCTGGAACACCTGCACAACCAACATATGATCCTAACATGGCACAGCCAGTACAACAGCCTGTATTTATGAGCCCACAAGATATCATAACAAACATACAACAAACTGTTCCCGTAACTGGTGGAATGCAAACAGGGGTGGGTGCTTTAGTAGCACCTACTCCTACTACAGAAGTAGGGATTGAACCCACCCAAGAACAATTAACTCCAGAACAAATCTTTGCTAATCAAGAACAATATAATGAAGCTACTGCAAGACAAGTAGCTACCCCCTCAGTTGCTCCAAGTTTTACCAATGTATCAGGTCAACCTAGTACTGGTGTTTTACAAGAATCTCTTGAATTAGTAACCGCAAATATAGCTGCTCCTGAAAATAGATTGGCCAGTGTTACTTGGTCTCAAGATGATGCAAGCTCCTTGATGGACTTTGGTATGTCTCAGTCGAACCGATTTAATACTCCGGGTTCTGCTTGGCAAGTTGATTTTGATCCTTTAAATGAGGAGTCAAGGCGTACAGTAGAACCTATCTTAACTGTAGCAGGAGCTAATCTTTTAAGTGGCATTAACAGTCGTCGTTTTGAAAATACAATGGCAAGTGATAATGTAGGGGTGGAAGACTATTACTCTCAAGCTATTGGAGAAGATATTACTCCTTCCAAAGATATTATTGAAGATCCTGTTCAAGAAGTATTTGAAGCAGGAGAACCAATGCTTAATCAAATGGTAACTTCTGTTACTAATGATATGGTTAAATTAAGTACTCCAACTAATACCGAGCCTACCGCAGAAAATATTAAAAATACTCGTGATCAGGCTATGACCTTTATTAAAGATCTGACAGATCAAGGACAAATTAAATGGGCTAGAAGTAAAAAAGGTAAAGTAATACCTTTGTTAGGAGATAACCTTACTCTTAATATGGACTCAGCAAATAAATTAGCACAGCTATATGATGTTAATAGCAGAGGATCTGTAGTTACTAGTTTAAAGGCCCCTAAATTTCCTGCTATGAATGCTAGTGTACTTGATGAAGCTGTAAAGAAAGTTTTTCTTGATAAGAGAGGCTCAGTAAAATCCACTGATGCTGCAGAAGCTTTTATACAGTTACAAGGTAGTGTTCCCATTGGTGTTAATCCTGTCTTATACTCTATACAAGACAAGATGTTTAAAACAGTAATGGATAGGCAAGACCCCGTATTTAACAGTACTTTATCAGAGTTAGATGATGTATATAAAGAAGGTCTTGTTAAAAAACACGGGCAAAGAAAGGCAGAAGGAATTATAAACCAAAAGTATCAACAACTTGAAAAGGAAATGAATGATATTAATGTTAGAGCAGAGGAAAGGGTACCAAGTTATCTTATAAACAAACAATCTCCTGCTACACTAAGATATTTTCATATAGCTAATAACCTAAGTATCATGGGTCAGAAAGGTACTACTCGAGCTTCCTTTACTTTTAGTGGAACTCAACCTGTACGTATTGATAATAATTCTGGATTGTGGTCTCAAGGAGCACCGCAAGCAGTAAGAGTTGCTAGGCAGGTATACGGTAATGCTTCAGGAAAGGGAATTGAAAGAGGACAAAGCATTCAAAGGTCATTGTATAACCTTAAAGCTAGAAGTCCTTCTGAATTTCAAGCTATTAACTTGTACTATAACTTAGGTGCACAGATGGCTAAACATATTGACCCTGAGTCTGCTAAAGTATTTTCAAGAGATAATTTAAATAACAAACCAATTTCTAAATGGGTACCTCTAGACTATATTACTTACGGTACTACTATGTTAGGCAAGGCCTCTTCGATGGGTAAAGATTTAATTGATGCTAATAACAATAATACTCTTTCCGAGTTTGCCAGAAATAATCCTTGGATGACTGAAAAAGGTGAATGGCAATATCCTAGTTCTGTATTAATTGATGCATATCAAATATCTATTGCACCGCAAGGTGAGCATATTAGATTACAGAATATGATGGAGTCTGATGCTAGACAGTCTAATGCTGGTTTGATTTCTATTTTGGTAGGCGATAGTAGTAGTGCTTCTATCTTAGGTTTGTTACCTCAAATGCTAGATACGGAAGCTGAATTGTTCCCCGGACTGCGTGAAAAGATATGGAGTACTGTGGATGAGGATGTTAAGGCTACCTTTACTTCTCAGGACGATGGACCTTACAAGGCTTCTTGGGCTAAGTTGTTTTCATCATTACAGGAGGCAAGAGGCAATAGAGCCGCAAAAGACTATGGTCGTGGCCTAGTAGTTGCGGGTCTGTATGGTAAGACAGCACAGAAAATGTATTCAGAAGCAGAAGACTTTTTCGACAAAGTAAACAAAGCTGCAGTAACTAGTCCAGTACTTAATGAGGCATGGAATGATTTAAGAAGTCTTTACTCAGGTGATAACCTAAGAATGCTTAATGATATGACAGATCTTTATACTTACTCTATGGAAAAACATATGAGTAAGCTTAATGGTTATCAGACTACTATGCGTGCTTTGGGTACCGCTATGTCTGCTATTAATGCTCCATCTACTATAACTAATATGCTTGGTGGTGTACAAGAGTTATCAGGAAGTAATATTTCTCCTGAACTTGAGCAAGGAGTTATTGATCAAGTAGTTAACGGTCTTAATGTTAAAACAGATAAGATCGCTGGTATGAATATACCTAGATTTACTGTTCAAAAAGATTACGCAGGGGTAGCTGATGTTAGACTGGAGGGTGATAATGCTGTAGAATATCGTCCTGGAACCAAACAAAGAAATGCTTGGCCGGTTGATGTTATTCAAGGCGGTGACTCAACCATTATGACCCTTGCTGTATTAGCTATGAACAGCCCTGATGGTGGATTTAAAGGTAATCCAGTACAGGCTGTGGCTATTCATGATGCTCTTATTACCGGGCCAGAAGGGCATTTGCTTTCTACCAATGCTTATAATAATATTGCTATTCCTGCTTACGCTAAACAAGCGCCAAGCATGATGTCCAGAGTTGTTGACACATACAATGATAGACTTATGTATATTAAGATGAAGCATGGGAAAGAAGGCGCTAATATAGGTACTCGTTTTCTGGGAGAAGAAAGCAACAATAATTCTTTTCATGGATTGACAGGATACTTTGATAAACTGTATGACAATATATACGGGGCTAAATCAGAGTTAGAAATAACAGAACCTGATTTGTCTATAGATGCTAACACTGCAACTAATTTCTTAGCACCATATCAACTTGCAAGAAGTAAAAGAAAAAGAGAAACTACAGTAAGATCAAACATGAGAGGCAAGGCTATCCTAGAAGCAGCAGCGGCTCATGGCTACTTACCTCCTACTCAGGCTAATATTAAAGCCAGAGAGTTTAATAAAGTATCCGGTGATGACTTTATTGCGTTGATAGATATTATGAGGGCTAGCTCAGGTTTACTTAACCGAGGAGAAAGACCACATAGTAGTGTGGGTAGAGCTTATGGTAAGCTTCCACCAGAAGTTAGGCCTTCTTTAAACAGCCTTGCCAGACACAATATTAAGTATGGCAAAGGCGCTACTATGGAGAATAGTGGTTTGTTAGAAAGAATGACTTCTCAGTCACAAATTGGTAACCAAGTTATCAAAGCACTAACAGAAGCCAACAATGAGATTACTCACATGGTTCCTGCATAAACTTAAAAACCCCCAAGGTACATAAAGTACTTTGGGGGTATTTTTATTTATTAAGATCCTAAAACTTTTCGAGCTAGTTTACGTGAATCATTATAAGCCTTATCTGCAGCAGCAATTGCTTTACCTTTGCCTAAACCTTCTGCCATGCCATTACGAATATTTCTTTGTCGTTGTGCTTCAGCCGCAGCCTTATTAATACTAGGTGTATATGCAAGACCAGGGCTTAGGTCTAACTCTTCTACCAACTCCATATCATCTATATTCATTTCAGACTCTACTGGAATCATACCTTGTCGAGCCATCTCAGCACCAACATTATAAGATTTCTTTTCTGCCATTTTAATATTCCTCTTTGTTTAATATCCCGTTGTGAGCTAAAAACAAATCATATTGTCTAGCCCCTTCTTTAGGGTTATCTTGTTTAGAGATAAAGTAATCTCTCATTTTATCTTTACTGTAAGCATATACTTCAGGGTCAATACCTTCAATCTCACAGTAACGTTCATCGGTCATTAGGGGTAGTTTATTTTTACTCAGTAGATACCGATCACGCAAAGCAAACCAATTGTAGTGGGTTTTATCTGTCATGTTTTACCTATGAAAAGAAGTTACGAGAACCAATAACCTTTGTTATATCTAGGTTACCTAGCTCTGGTACTTCTATATCGCAGTCATTGTTAGTGATATAACGTTTAACTGCTTCCAAGGGGTTATCGTCACTGTACATTTCAACGAATTTATCTTGTGTTAATTGTTTCAATTTATCAACATCGGAAGCATGACAGCTAAAGCTATCGTGTACTGCACCGAAGTTAACTCCGAATTCATCTATTACAAGAGCCATATGAGTAGCATCCTGTGAATGAATATAGTTGGGGGAGATACCTGCACTAGCTTCCCTCCTGTTTGTTGTATCTAAATATATTTTAGCTACATGATTGATACGACCGGGTTGCTTTGAAGCACCACCGATTACACCACGTAAGGTAGACTTACAAGTGTCTTGTCTTGTAGCGTTTACCTTATAAATAACAGGGAAGCCTGATTTAGTCATCCAACGAATGTCTTCTCCCGCATGTCCTTTTACTAACACAAGTTTACATTCTGATATCTTAGAGTTAATCTTATTTAACTCAAGAGTGTTTTCTATTGTTGGGTCATCCCTTTGTTTCTTGTTAGCTAACCTTGCTAACTTCTTATACTTATTTATAGTAGCATGAGAGACTTTCTTTCCGTTACTATCTTGGTATTCAAAAGTACCTAGCTCCCATTGAGCTAAGTCTTGTAAGAACTTCATTGTTGTCTGAGATCCCGGGCATACTTCTTCAATAGCCTTAAGGATATGAACAGCTAACTCATCACAGTCAATCTGAGTAATGTTATATAGATCATCTGCACCTGCTTGAACACAATCAGAGTACATAGACTCAGCAATTGTTTGTGCTCCTGCAGAGTATGCACGGGTCATTGTAGCCCTCTTAGAGATTAACTTACGTATCTCTGCATAAGACATTGGTCTATCCTTAAAGAAGTCAGGAGCTAACTCTACCAGCTTTTGTGCTACCTTAACGTAAAGGTCATGGGGCACATTACTATCTTCCAGGGCTACTAGTTGTCCTGTCTTCTCATCACGAGACAATGCAGCAGAGTGTTGATAGCCATTACAAGTACCGTCAATAGCTACAGGTATACTTGAAGTAGGCTCAAGCCCTTCTGTTTCCATATCAGCAATGTTACACCATTCAATACAACAAGCTAAGAACACAACTGTTTTCTCACAGTCATGTAGTATACCTTGATCTGCAGTGGTTTCAATCAGCTCCCAGTTGTTATTAAACCAGTTAATTCTATCTTCAAGAGAAAACTTATCTACACTGATAGTATCAACTCCTTCTTCGATAAGAATAGACTTATAGTCTTCTTCTACCCAAGAAGGTATATTGTTTACTTCATACTTTTCATTGTATGAGTTAGCAGTATGAATAGCTAATGCACGTTTACCTGCATCATCAATGAGTTTACTTTCACTGAAGCTCATAAGACCACGGGCAATATCATTACCCTGATAGTTCATATAAGGTTCTTTATAGTATACTCTGCCTCGGTAATCCAGGTCAACTAAAGAGTAGAACTTATCCCACTCATTTAATTGTTTAGCCTTACCTATAGTAGTTTTAATCTCAGCACGTTTGGCTCTTACTTGTAATGGGCGTAAAGTCTTTTCCCATTCCTTAGCAATAAGATTATAAGCACTCTTGTTTGCAGCAGAAGGAGTTTTCTGATACTTCTCATAAGCAGTTTTAAGTAAACTCTTAGGTATAGCCTTGTCATACATAGGAATATCTGATGGCATGATGTCATCTAGATTATCTAATAGTACATCCAGTACCTTTGAGTTAATCTTCCATGGGGTTTGTTGTAAGTTATTTACTGCTCTTACAAAGGGGGAGTCAATATAAATGTTATTGAAAGCATCCCGTTGAGCTTGAGGAGCTGAGATACCCCATCGTTTAATTAAAGGATAGTTCTTAGGCTGCATAATGTTACTGATATCGGAAGGTAGTTCATCTACCGTATATACGAGTAGCCCTTTGCTTTCAATTAACTTAAACTCACCTATCTCTTCCCATCTTTCTGTTGGTTCAATCATGTAAGGAGCTTGGGCGTTATACGCACCAAACCCCTCTGCTCTTTTAACATTAATAAAGCCTGACTGAACATAGGCTTCTAGTACAAGATCACCTGTCCTGATTGCTTGATGGAAGCTACATTTAGTATTAAAGTATTTTGTAAACACATGCTCACCAATACCTACACTAACTTGTGTGGTCTTGGCGAGGCCTACTGGTTGTTCAGGATACTCTCTAGTAAAGTTAGAAGACATCTTATCGAAAGCCACTTGTACAATGCTAGGAATATTATCTCTGAACTTAGATATAGTACGTAATATCTGTGCTCCTTTATTTGCTTTAGGGTTGTTCATGTTTACATTAGAAACTTTGTTTATTAGATAATCCACCACTTCATTTAGAGGGTCTTTCATGTTATCTTCCATCAGTTATTCCCTTTTAATAATGGACTTCAATCATATGCCAAGGTTACCCAGCATATCATCGTATAGCCCATCTTGTAATCTGCCTGTATCATAGTCATAAGTACACGTACCCGCTGGACCTGTCTTGCCTGTATAACGTGACTTAAGTACTGATAGCCTAATTGTATTACGTTCACTTTCGTTATCAGCAGTAATATTACGGGCAAAAGCTAAGATGTCGTGTGAGATTTGTTTAATTGAACCTGAACCTCTAATGTCATCGACTGTTGGCAATCTACCTTCTTCAAATGATTGTCCTGTAGTAGACATCTTTCGTAGATGTGACACCAAGCCGATCCACACGTTGTGTTGTTTAGATATACGCAGTAAGTCATTCATTACCTTATCAATAGCTTCATTACCAGTTAGTCCTTCTGAACCTTCAGACACAAGAATAGTAATGTGATCAATGAACAAATACTTACACCCTGATAAGGCCATATATTCTAGTTGAGATATAATACCATTAGACATAGAACCACAGTGATCCAGCACCATAACCCGGTCTTTAAAGGTATCGAAGCCCACACGAAGATCATCTAGCTCAATCTTCTCTGCAGCAGGATTACGTTTAATTACCATGCCAGCAAGCTTACGAGTTGTTTCAGCAGGGCTTTCTTCAAGGGCAATGATGCCTACCTTTTCCTGAGTCTTATCTATGATATCAAGAACAATCTCACGTAACATAGTGGACTTACCTGCACCTGTACCTGATACCCACAAAGATATTTCACCAAGGCGCATACCTTTAATCTTATCGTTAAGACCAGAGAAACAGTCTGGATAAGGCAGTGATTCAACATCATTGTATTCTACTAGCTTCTTCCATAGTTCTTCACCAGTAACAATACCTTGTGGGCTATATTGTTGTGCATCCCAGATACCTCTGAGTACAGCCATGTATCCTTCTTCAGTAAGAGCTTCAGAAGCATCTTTGAATTTAGTACGGGCAACCTTTACTTTATCAAAGCCAATTGAGTTAGCTAGCTTATCTATTGCTATATCACCTGCTTCATCCGTATCAATGAATAGTATTACCTCATTGAAAGAACGTAGATAGTCTCGATTCTCTACAACAGCCTTCAGGTTAGATGCAGAAGGAATAGATACAACAGGGTAAATTGTACCGTTACTATAATTAGAATATGCTTCGGCTACAGCAAGAGCATCTTCTTCTCCTTCAGTAATAACAATTCGTTTACCTGTACCCGGGAATACATTTTGACCGAATAGAGTAAGAGGTAGTTTACCTTCTACTCTAAAGTCTTTAGGGAACAAACGTTTCTTATTACCTACTACAACGTTATTTTCATAGTAAGGATAGTATACTGCGCTAGTACCTCCTGTAGAAGATACTTCTCTTTTAACACCAAACATCTCACATACTTTAACTGAGATATTACGGTCAGCAGAGGTTCCGAATGGTAGGGAATCAAATGATATCACATTACTTTCCTCTTCTACTTTGTTTTTGAAAGCACGTTTATTACTTTCACAGTTAGGGGTGAAGCACCAAGTAGAACCATCATCATACTCACAACGGTTATTACTTGATCCACAAGAATCACATGAAGTTTTTCTTAGTATCTTACCCATATCACTATACTCCTAGCTTTTTGTACATTATATATTGTTCGAAGGCTTCGTCAAGATTTAGTTCAGAATTCAGCCACGATACTTCCGATACTATCTGTTTCTTTAGTTGTTTTACTGCTTCCTTTTTCGTTGGTGCTGATGCTGTTGCGTGTACCCACCCGAACACCATCGTTGCTTGATACATCTGTGTTAACTTCCAGTCCTTCTCGATTACTATTCCGAACTGTCTTAACAAATCGTTTTCCTGTTCGGATGTCATATCGGTCATCCATGCTCCTTTTAAGATAGATTAAGTCCATGTTAAGTTGCAAGTCGTCTTCCCAACCACGACCAAAAGTCTTTTGCCAGAAGGATTTTACAGCAGATAAATGTTGAGATACAGGTACTCCTTCCATAACCTTGGCTGCCTTAACTTTACCAATACCTTTGAGTCCAGTAATGTTATCTACGGAGTCACCCATAAGTACTTGAGTGTGTAGTAGTAAAGATCCTTCATCTTCAGTTACATTAGTGTATTCTTTATTGCGAGTATTAAAGTGAAGACCCGGTACTTGCAATAGATCTTTATCTATACTAACAATAATACCGGGCTTTTCTGTATTCCAAATAGCAAGCAAGTCATCTGCTTCCATACCATTAGCAGCGATAGCGCCCCAACCGTTCTGTAGGTAATCATAGCTGTAAGCAAAGAATTCTTTTTCTTGTTTAGTTAATTCTTTCTTACGATGACCCTTATACTCAGGGTAAATTTCTTTACGAAAGTTATCACTTCCTTTAATTGCTATTTTACCTGTGCTGCCTTCAAGTTCAGACATAATACTAGCTATAGTCTGATCTAGTTTTTTCTTAATGTCTTTAGTACTGTTAGCACCCCACATAGACTGGTATACTAGAATATCGCCATCGATGTATATATTAATACTCATCTTCATCTGCCTCTTCTATTTCAATAAGACCTAAGTGTAGACCAACAACTAGTTCTGCTAGGTCTTGATTGCGTTTCTCTAAGTTCCATATCTGATAGGCCTGGAGTATAGTTATTCCTATTAAAGTTAATAGTATTTCTGTTACTTCCATCGATCAAAGTACTCCTGTAGCTCTTTGTAACCTCCGATGTGAACACCGTCAATTACTATTTGAGGAACAGTAGTACCTAGTTTTTCCTTTACATTTTGTTTTACACTAGGTTTGCTGGTTAGATCAACCTCATATATAACATAATCTTTGTGGGAATACAATAAGTTTTTTGCCATCTCACAAAATTCACAGTTAGCCATTGTATACATGGTAACGTTGTAGACTTTATCAGTATACGCTTCCATTGAGTAACTCCTTTTTCTCTTCATAGGGAGCAACTATCTTTCGGTAGAACTCTTGTTGAGCCCCAGCGAGAGCACCCATTACATCATTAAGTGTTTGATAATCATACTGGTCTTTATCTGAGATATAATCAGAAATCATCATTGCGATAAGATACTGTAGTTCACCTGCATTTTCAGGGTCACGGTCATACAATTCTTCTCGTGCGTCTTTAGTTATATATGGCATTAGTGTACCTCCAAATAATCTTTACCTACTTTACAGTCACCAGCTTCCATAATGGTTACACCAAGTTCTTTAGGCGCTTCTACAAACCATTTACGGATAATAGCTTCTGCTCTTTCAGTATCTTCAGGTGAGATTTCCCATGTACATTCATCATGGTAAAACAATAGTTGTTTAGCTTCAATGCCTTCTGATTCAAAGGCTTCATTGATACGCACAATAGTTCTCTTCATTAAGATAGCTTCAGTGCCTTGTATCAGATAGTTAAAGGCCTTATATGCTTCATCTGTATAGATTCTACGGCCATCGAGACCACGCAGATAACCTCTTTGTTGTGCTACATTCTTTACTTGTTCAGTTAATGCAGCAAGTGCAGGCCATCGTTGTAAGAAAGCATCTTTAGCTTTATTACCTGCTTGTGCAGAACGGCCTAAGATTGTACCAAGCTTGTTACCTCCAGCGCCGAATAGAAAGGCAAAGAAGAAAGGCTTAGCCTCGTTTCGAGTACAATTAATAGCATCAGCATTTTTCTGGTGTATATCTCCTTTAAGAATTTCATCAGACATCTCTTGATCCCTGCCGAAGTGAGCAACAACACGAGCTTGATAGCCAGCACCATCAGCAGAGATTAATAGCTTATCATCGGGGCAAATAAACATAGAACGAATATCAGCACCGTAAGCTGCTTTAGGTGAAGGAATGTTAGCAATAATCTTATGGGTCTGTCGGCCTGTAGCAGCACCGATATCTATCACATCACCGTACAACCTACCGTCACGGATATGTTCTTTCCAGCCTAAAAGAATACTATGGCGAGCACGTAGTGTAAAGTAACGATCAATATCAATACCAATACTACCCAGCTTAGTCAAGCTATCTGTAGTTAACTTAGGACTAACCTTGACAAACTCATTGTGAATCTTTTTCCAGTTCCACTGAGTAGGTTCCCACCCAAGAGTATAAAGAAACTCTTTGAGATGTTCTTGATTACCTAGTCTGGCCTCAATAGTTTCTTTACGTTGAAACTCCTCTCCTGGTTTTATTGGGGGATCACTGCTAAGAGAATCAGACACATCAATATAGCGCCCAAAATAGTCGCCCAAGAGCCTTGCAGAAACAGCGGTGTATTCTCCGTTCTTCTTGTACTTAGCGGTCTTGGGTTCTTTATCGATTGTGATTGTGAGGCTACCAAGTTGCGGCTCAACTCTTTCTTCGATCTCATTCATTTCACCTTTTATTTTGTTTACAGTAGTATTAAGTAGTTCTTCATTGATACGCCAGCCATTCTTAATCTGTTCACTAGACCAATAGGCCATCTGATGTTCGATATTAATGGCATCATTATAGTTAGGATTAGTAACTATAATCTTATCATATTCTTGCATAAGCATATCGTATACAGCAATGTTAGCATCAACATCTGCTATACAGTACTGAACCATTTCATCAGAGTAGTTATCAAACCCCCCATCATAGTCCATCTTCTGTTCTTGACCAGCTTGTTTGGCAAGCGCCTTAAGGCTGTGTCTACGTCCTGTCCTCTTACGATGGAAGTCGTTAAGACGAGAATAGATTACTGTATCGATAATTTTATTACGATCGATAGCATAACCCGTTACCTTCTCGAAGACCACACGGTCATAACGCATACCATTATGCGCTATAATTCCGGTGGCCTTCTCGAATAATTTAAATGATTCAGATACATTAGGATACTGATCATCATGATCACTAAAGATATGTAGCTCTTTAGTGTGTAAGTTACGCATTACTGAAACCCATATTGTGTCCGCTACATCTTGGAAGCCGTTTGCTTCGATGTCCCACGCATATATTGTCATAGTGTTTCCTTCGATTGTTGGCCTACCCTACAGGACTTGAACCTGTAACCTACTGCTTAGAAGGCAGTTGCTCTATCCAGTTGAGCTAAGGATAGTTTGTTTTTATAGATTACTCTCCAGTAGTTTCTTCTGGTTTAATGTAATCAATTGTAGTCTCGATTACTTCTGTTGTAACCTCAACTGTTTTTTCTACTGTAGGTACTACAATTCCTTCTGTGACACCTACTAGGACGCTAAATCCTACCATAAAAATAAAAATTGTTTCAAACATATTACTGTACTCCTTGATGACGACGATTGTTCTTGATATAAGAGACCATTGCTTGGCTGATATTATAGCATGAGCCAATGTAATGTTGACGTAGCATTGTTTCACGTGCAAGCTTACGAATGATCTTTACTTCTTTCACTGTCAATTTCTTCATTTCTTTTTCTCTCTTTTATTAGAGGTATAATCCAATGATCTGAATGATCATGCGGATCGTCCGATTTCTTTGGGGATGTATTTGATTCCTGCGATGTTTCCGTTATAGAATTTGGGCTTGTCATTTGAATCCCTCATAGTCAACACATCTAGTTTGTGTTGAATATTAGCTTCACCATAAGATAGACCACCACGAGTGTTGTATATCATTATTATAGTGAAGGAGAAGTTATCTTTACCGTGCTTACTCAGATCGAGATTAAGCTCGGCAGAAGATCCGGTATAGGTCTTCCAATTAGTTTCAGTACCATACCTATAGTTAGGTGTTTTAACTCCTTTCCTAACGTAATTTTTCTTTCCACCATGCAGAAAGTTTTTCTTACCTACATAATATCGGTCATCCAGAATATTATGTATGAGGTAAACAAAGCCATGCAAGCCAGTGATATCTAGCGGGTCTTGTGTTCTCCAATGACCTTGGTTATCGTATAGCTTGTATGGCTTTATTTGTTTTAATAGATTATTCAGATCCATCGTAGTAATCTAGCACTGCTTCGATTGCTTCTTGTAGATCATAGTGTACCTCTGTTGCATAGGTGTAAATAAAGGGGTGTTTAAATTGACCTGGATCTACCAAAACAATAATAACTTTACCCCATTCTTTAGCCTTAGCTACCTCCATAACAGTACCCCACTTTTTTCCGGGCATACTATCTCTGAGATCAGCTAAGATTACTTTAGAGTTCTTTATATCTAACATATCTTGAGCTTCAATACGCTTGAGCTTGTTATATGTAGATATATCTGCATCATCATAGTCATCTGATAGATGCAAAGGTATTCTTCGTGTAGGATGTAGACACTTGATATCGAACTCTTGTAGAGCCTGATCAACATACTCTCGCCAATCCATCATGTCAGAAGTACTAACATGTTCCATGGCTCCAGCAGTATATACATAGTCACTCATTTTATTTACCTTCTTTCTTAGGGACTCTAACGAAACGGTTAGCCCAAAGTATTTGAGCTAACTGAGTTACATAGTATTGAGTGTTGTACTCAGGAAGGATCCATGCTGGACCATTCCTGGTATCAACTTTAATTAGTTTAGCGGGCATTAGAAGTCTTCCCCAGCACCGTCATAACTAACGTAGTCAGTGATTTGCATAGCAACCAGCATAGCTGATACGCCCTTCTTACCTGCCATTTCCCAGTCATAGGAGAATAGCTTGATATGACCTTTAGAGCCATTACCCATGCTTTTAATTTTACTTGGAGCCATTTCTTCTTTATCAGTATCAACAACCTTGGGGGGCTCTTGTGGTTCACCATTAGCTTTAACTGCTTTACGTTTAATATTAGCGTAATAACCGTTATCTCCCTTCTTCATCTTGACACCAGCAGACTCCAGCTGTGCCTTGGTTGCATCGTTATTTGTAACCACCTGTACATCCCACTGGAGTGTACCGAAAGGTGAATGTTTATCAACCAGTTTAGGCCAGTTGAATGTTACGTCACGTACTACGATTACTTGATTAGCCATTATATATCTTCCTTATGTTAATGGATTGTGATTATATCAGAGTATAGCTCTACTATAAGCTGGTTGATTACTTCTGATACATTTTCTTCATTGACCTCATGATTTATATTTAGATCAAACAACTCTGAGGACATTATAGTTGTTTGATCTTCTAAGACCTCCCAGTAAACCGGGAAGTCTTTGTAGTGATGTAGTGATATCACTTTAAGATTCATTTTCTTGCTCAATTACCTTGACAAGATAGTTAGCATACCATTGTATCTTCTTGGCATCCTGTAACTTAGCATCTTTCTTGCCCAGACGAGTGCTATACTTAAACACTTGACCGAGGATATGAGATGTAACACCTGTGTGGTGTGATAGAATATAGGACATAAGATCCATATACTCTAAGCCATCCGGATAATTACCCGGTGGAATTACTTTATAGTGAGCAGGATTAATTACTTGATCTTGCTCATCATCATCCATGTCAGTAAACTTACCGTGGAATACAGGTTCCTTTCGTTTCTTATTAAACTCCTTGATATTTTCTTTATCAAGATCTGATAGCTCGTCAAGCAAGAATTTAGTTTCAAAGCTTGTCTTAGCATGCATCAGTTGCTCTAGTATTTTCTCACGAGTCATAGTGTATCCTTAGTTTAGAATGAAAAATATCAGTCCCTTTTAATAATGGACTATAGATTTAGTTGTTTCATCATTGACAGTTTCTGTCTGCGTCTCATTGTCCTCTCTGCTTTTACTTCATCTGTACCCAGTGCCCAATGTGTTTTGTCTGCTGACATTGATAGCACCAAATCTTTTACCTTAAACAGCTTACGTATAGCCTCGTCTACTGAGTCCCTATTGTAATAGTAACCGTGTGCTTTATTCTTTTCTTCACGAGTACCAGTTATCTGTAGTACACTTACGTTGTATAAGGTTTTATCTTGATCAGTTGATTTAACATCTGCGGATATTGTGAATGCTCTTGCTCCTTCAAACTCAAGTAGCATAAGGTTATTATCAAACACCGTTTCACACCAATCCTTGTCAATACCTATCTCAGGTTTTGTTTTTATAGCAGTATCAGACTGACTTATAACTTGATGTACAAATCCAGGGCCACAATCTTCATCGTAAGCATTGGTGTATCTAAGATGATACAAGTCTGCATTAGCAAGCTTACTTCTCAGTACATGATTTGCTTTAATAACAGTATCTTGTATTTTAGAAGCCATCCTTTTTTCTTCTGTGTCATTGAGCAGGTAGTCAATGAACACCTCTTTCTTAACTATTTCTAACATTACCTTGTTAATGATTCTGTTGTTTAGATTTCGTAAGTCAGGTAAAACATCTTCACACATGTCAATACCTACTGAAGCAGAATAATGTTTGGCATGATAGTTATAGTAGTATTTACTTGAGTTACGTAGACAACCAAGTTCAGTTTCAAGCGGTATAACTTGTCTGTTATGGTTAAAGGTAGAGTTAACCTCCTTGATACAGTTAGCATATGCTTGTTCTATATTAGTTAGATTAAGCTTATTGCGTAGCATACTAAGATGTTCTACAAGCTCTCCATGAAGATAAGCTTGTTTATTTATTGTGTTATTCTTAGCATTTACTTCTGCAAACATTGAATAATCTTTAAACATTTTGATTGTCCTTTCTTAGACAGTTACAGATACAAGTGTACCATAGGGATTATTAGTACTACCTGTGGATAGCCATACAACAGGTACGGCTGGTTCTTCAGGCCACGAGTTAAAGAACTCGCAGTCAGAAAAGCATAGTAAGGTTTCTGTTTCAGGTAAGCATTCTTCTACATACTTGAAACCAGGAGACATGTCAGTACCTCCTCCGCCCTTTAACTTTAACTCACTAATGTCATCATAAGGAGTGAAGGAGTAACACTGGGCTACCTCTGTATCAACACAAATAACATTAATGCTTTCAGGCTTCAAACTTTCGTTGATAGACTGTAGCTCTGCAAGAAAAGTTTCTCTTTCTTTACGGGATACAGAGGCAGAGGTGTCAAGCACTACTGCAATTGAACCCACAGAATGAGAGATCATGCTGGGTGTATACAAGTCTAATGCAGAAAGAATCTTACGATTAGGTCTGGCCCAAGAGTAATCTTCAGGTCTTTTACTCATAAGATATGTACGTAGGTAAGCCTTCCAATTAACTTGTGGTGTACCTACATTCTTTACTAGTTCTTGAATGTTACCATGCAAGTCTTGTCCTGCTTTCTTAGCAGCTTCAGCAGCAGAGGCTATCATTTCTTTAACATCATCTATAGCCTTTTCTTTCTCATCACCACTAAGCGGATTACCTTGATCATCAGTAAGAGACATTACGTAACCCCATTGAGGGTCTTCATGATACTGATCTTTTATTTCATCATATATCTTCTCACCATTTTTATTACGATGGTTGCTATCAAACAAAGCATCTGAAGGTAATACAAAGCCATCATCCTTTAGTGTAACATTTATAGAGTAATCAGTAGCAATGTTCCACTTTTGAGGTAACCTATCTCCTGCACGAAGATGATGCATCAATACAACATGCAATACCTCGTGGGCTAATACACCTATTACCTCGTCTTCACTACACTTATCTACAAACTCTCTACCCCAAAAGATAGACCTACCATCTGTAGCCATAGTGTTAGTGCCTTCATCTTCATGTACGTTAAGTCTTAGTGCACAGGAACCATAGAAAGCATGGTTAGTTACCAGCTTAATTATAGCTCTGCTTACTTTTAGTTGAGCATCCATGATACTACACCTTCATTCTTAGTTTCATTAGTGCATAGAGTTCTTCTTCTGTTGGTACAAGATCTAACTGCTCTATGCGTGAGATAATTAACTGTCTAGCCCATTCTGTTTCCTCCTCTGGTGGATCACTAGATAAGTGTATACTAGCGTAAGTGTCCTCGGCTAATATAGTATCAAGTGTTATTTCTATAAGTTCTTGTGGTTTCAATCACCTTCCTCTTTGTCACTGATATTACTGGAAGCCATATACATAAGGTCTCCTTGTCCTATCATAGGATACTTGGCTTTTAACTTATAATACTCTTCCAGTACAAGACTTAGTCTTAGCCTTTCTTTGTACTCAAGCATACGTTCAGGGTCTTGATCTACCCCTTTGAAGTCATTCATTTTATTTTCCTTTCAACATAGTAAGATAGATATAATTGCTGCAGTAATAAAACCTCCTGCAAAACCTATTATACCTGCTAAATCAATCTTTGACATCTTTAATTCCTTTCATTATTAAGTGTATAAACCCTGCACTAAAGACTTTAGCATATACTTCAGGATCCATCGTCATAGATACATAAGCAGAACCATCTTCATGTTCTACTATCTCTACTATTTTTATTTTATCTTTATTTACTTTGTCATGGGAAAAACCTTCTATATCATCTCTGCTTATCATATTACTCCTCGTTTATACAGAACTCACAGAAGTCTTTACTTGCAGGACCACCACAACTAACACATAGTTTATCTGTATTAACTTTCTGTAGTTCTTCTAATCTTTTATTAAGTTCTTTTATTTCTCTTTGTATATTCTCTATCTCACCACAAATGCTCATGATTCTTACCTCCAGTCTAGCAATCCGCATATAGTCACTCATGTTTACTCTGCCCTGTTTTTAACACATCTTCATACTTGTTAAACAACTGTTCAAACTTCCATTGATATAACTGCTGCATACCTAATAAGGTGTTCATCAGTTCATCTTGTGTGGGCTCACGTTCACCATCACCTATTTGTTTAAATACAACTTGTATATCATCACATACATGCCAACAATCCATAATCATTGGCTCTAAGTCATACAGTTTAGCCATTAGAATAACTCCTTACTTTATGATATGATCTATACTTAGATCCTCGGTTATCAGGTGTAGTAATAGATACCTTTTGTAGTACCTTGTCTGTAACAGACTTAAACGTTACAGTAGATAGCTGGGCTTCTTTACTGTAGGCTATACGATCTAGTATTCTTGTAGCATCATAGCCATTAAATACAGTGGTAACAAATTCTTCTCTGGATGCTACTGTTTTATATACTTTAATTGCTCTACTAGGTATCATGATTTAACTTCCTTTCCATTAATCTTTCTCTTCTCAAGCTTATAGTAGTTGTGTATCATAAGCTCACCTAGGCTAGACCCTCTTGTCTTAGCTATGGCAGAGATATACCATAGTACATCAGATAACTCATCAAGAATTTCTGTAGTACAGTTTACTTTCTTCCTTGTTTCATTAACCCTTTCACTCATAACCTCACCTAACTCAGAGCTAAGCCCAGTAAATAAGGTTTCTTCTGTAGTTCCTTCTTCAATGAAGTCACTAATAAGACGCTCATAAAGTTTACTTTCCATTCTTATTCCTCTATAATAAGGGTGAATAAGGAGGACCCGTAGGTCCCCCTAGGTTTTTTATCAAAGCAATAAGGCTTTACCCTCAGACATAAACCAGGAGGTAATGTGCTTATCAGACTTTAACTTAGGATTTCTTTGTAGTGCATCTCGTATAGTGAAGGCAGCAAACTCCTTATTGGGGAGTGAGCTAAGATACTCTACAAAGTTTTTAGAAGTCCTACCTGATACTAGGTTAGCTAAGGCAGCACAAAGAGCATACATAACTACAGACTCTGTGGGAATAGTAGTACACTTACCCTCTAATACTTCTTGAGGATCAGGCATACTATCAGCTACCTTAAGATACCCTAAGAAGTCAGCCTTAACAGCCTCACCTACTTGACCTTTAATAGCCTCATTCCTTAGTTTATAAGGTAAACCCATCTTAATTATTGTATCTACTCTCATCCAACCTCTTGGTGAAGAACAAGAATCTACTGCAGGATCAAACGTAGATAAGTTACCGGGCCTATTACGTAGATATCCTAAGATATACTCATGTAACCCCTTACTATTACCATAAGCTAAGAACTCAGTAATATCCTCATCAACATTAAGAAAGGTTACCCTATCTTTAAAGTGAGAAGGTAAAGGATTAGTGCCAGCCCTATGACTCATAGCATTACCAGCACAAACAATAACTACATTATCATTAAGTTTATGCTCACCTAAATGCCTCTCATTAACTAACATAGCTAGTACATTAACATTAGCTGTAGGAGCCTGAGATATCTCATCAAAGAACAACAATACAGGTTTATCTGTTGGTGTATCTAACCAGAAAGGTTTAGCCCTGTTATACTTTTTATTATCCTTATCTAACATAGGATACCCTGCTATCTCACCAGCATCATAAGAAGCTAAAGGAACAGTAACTAAGTGATAGTCATTCTCTTTAGCTATTTGTTCTACAATACTAGTCTTACCTATACCAGGTTTAGAGACTAACATGGGAACAATATTCCTACCATAGTCATTATCATCTTTGTAACCAAGATTATACTTAATAACCTCAGTTACAATAGCCTTACATTCATTGATATTCATAGCATAGTTCCTTTCTGTTATACTTATGCTTCAGGGTCTTCATTCTGTGCTTCTTCTATACTAACACAGAAATACTTATTGAGGATACTAGGATCATCTCTGACTATATCATAAGCCATTCTAACTTCCATAGCATTCATACAATCTTCCATAGTACCTTCATAATCATAACTGACATGTATCTTATTATGACCTACCAGTATACTTACCATTACTAATATAGTACTAACCATAGTTACTTTCCTTTCTAGTTCTAACCTAAGTTATATACTAGTTACTCATATATACTTTAGTTATATATAGTATAGTATATCTTAGGGGAGGGAAGGGATTCTCCTTTTAATAGGGGACTATACTTTTTCAAGCAAAGCTTTCTTAGGGCCTTGCCCGTTACCTATGTTTTAAACGATAGACTGTGAGTATCTTGTTAGTACTTTTTCTAACAATTACACAGATACCGTTATAGTAGAACCTTAGTTGTCCACCATACAGGGCTGACTTATATTGTTTTCCTTTCGTTACAGCATCATTGATTTCGGATACATCAATGTTACGTTCTTCTGCCCTTGAATAAGCATGATCTGTTAACATGTACCTCATAGTTGTTTACCATTTACCTTTCTTGTCTTGAATACGATAAATTACTTTGTCTTTGACAGTGCAGTCTAATTCAAACTCATAGTCTTTACATCCTAACATGATTTTAGCTACCCTGCAGTACTCTTCACATGCTTTTAGGTTGTCTGCGAAAGACATTGTAGCAAAGGTAAAACCTGTACTGTCACTTAAGTGTACACTGTAATTCATCTTATTACCTTTCATTATTTGGTTGGTAACGACCATAACTTAGATGCCCTTCACAACCATCTTTTTTATGTTCATTTAACATATACAAAGAGTCATTAGCATCTTCTGTATTATCGATATCTATGTATACAGTTTCAGATCCATCTGGGAATATTAAGGTTACTTTCTGAAGTTGCATCTTATTACCTTTCTGTATTGTGGTTCAGTTATTCAAGGTACAACCCGGGTAAACTCTCAGGTTTCGGTCCTTCAAGTTTACCCTTAGATATTCCCGATGTGGTATTATCTAGGTTGTAACCAAGGTTTTATCAAGGTTATCCCAAGGTTTTTATCAGATTACCTTCCGATTAACCTGTGATTATCTTGGTCCATGTATAACTCACCATGAATTTCTCCTGCAGAGTATTCGATGACATCATAGTGACCATCATGTACTGAGGTTACCATTACAACGTAACTTTCATCATCACTCAGTTGCACTAAGACGTAGTCACCTATGCCATACTGTTTAGCTGTTGATAGCTCTTTCCATTTTCTTATCTTAGCTGTTGATAGCTCTTTCCATTTTTTAATCATTGTATATCCTTTCTCGATATAGCTGCCCAGGATTAGACATGAATGCCCTCCCATTACAGGAGGACATGTAGTTCAATCCTTAGAAGTCAAAGTCATTAGCATACTCTGTAGTATCAGCTACATACTCTACCAATGCCTTTAGCTTAACAGCCTCAAGACAAACGTAAGGACGACCTGTCTTAGGGTGTTGTTTGTGTGAAATCTTGACATCACCAACAGAACCATTACCAACCATCTTACGTGATGATACTTCCATTGCAGCTCCGTCTTCCCATACCATTGCTGGTGCTCCTAGGAATGCTGGGCGCTTCAATGTGAAGGTAGTAGTTCCTTCTGGCACAAGCTTAATGTTAGGCATAACGTCAGACCATGCTAGTGCCTGATCAGCGTTATCCGTAGCAATTTGTAACTCATACTGTGGTTTCCCACCATTATAACCAGGTACAGGTGCTACCACCTTAACCCAATTAAGAATTACATCCGCCAATACAGAAGCTGTACCATTACGTGTGTCACGAGTTTCAACGAAGTTAGTCATGTTATATCCTTTCAAGATATATAAAGAGGATCTGCCTCATCAGTGCATGGAAATCACCCCATACAGACTCCCCGGAGGGAGTTTCGGCTATACCGTGTTAATCAATGCTACCATAAGGTATAATACGGCAAACATTCCTACTGAAGCCAGTAAACACATTAGACCTATAGTACAGGTCAGAATCAGGTCGAATGTGTCATCGAAGGTACGTTGGCGTCTACGATTACGTCTAGTCATTGTGTTCTCCTTTCAAGAGAGTTAGGATCAAAAGCAATCCACCGTGACACACCCATTACAGGTGTGCCCCAGAAGTTAGCTTAACGCCGCCAGCCTTTGAAAAAGAAGACAGCAAAAACTTCAACATGCAACGACACATTGGCCCGAAAGCCAACTTCCCATACCCAAGAATCTTGAGACCACCAATCGCCCAACATGCTAAACGCACCATTAAAGCGCTGGCCCAAAGACAAACCGCCAACAGAGAAGGCACCACAAGGATGGAAGAAAAACGGGCCTTCGTCCCAGCCAACTTGGGAATGAGCATCCGGAAACCAACCTGCAACGCGGTAACAACCCCGGTGCAAAGCACGAGAAACAAACAACTTAACAGACATAACACGCCCCTTTCAAAAGCAAACACGCGAAACCCTCGCGCAGGGAGGAGAGCAGAAAGCAAACCACCACAACCCAAACCCCCCGAAGGGAGCCGGGCTGAAGAAGCCAGCTTAGGCCGCAGCAACGGCACAGAACCACTTGCCACCAGACCAAGAGCCACGAACACCAAGGCGGCACTCCGCACCAGACCGAACAAGGGCACGGAGCTCGGCAACCAAAGCAGAGACAGCGGGGCGAGGAGAAGACCCCACACGGCAAAACAAAGGAGAAGAAGAACCAGACACCCAAACAAGAACCGAGCGGGAAGAAGGCTCCCAACCCAAGCGATCAAGCACAACCGGAACGCCCCAAGCCACCGAGGGCAAAGGAGACAAAGAAACAGGAGCAAAAGAAGCAACGACAGGAACCGCAGGAAGAGACACACCAACCCGAGAGAAAGAAGACACAGGACCACCAACAGAAACCGAAGGCACAACAAAAGAGAAAGAAGAAGACATAGGAAAACCCCACAGAAAGAAACGCCGAACCCCGACGCAAGGAAGGAACCAACACGGAACCCACGAGGACGCCCAGCCGGGAGGAAGCCAGACGCCCACGAAGACACCGCAGGGAAAAAGGAACCCAAAACGCAGAGAACCGAAACCCAAAAGAAAGGGGGGACCCACCACGAAAAGAAGGAACAAACCCAAACACACACAACAAACAGACAAACAGACAAACCTAACCCAAGTATACCCCCACCCCAACCTTAAAAAACAATACCCCCCATCCCAGTACAACCCCAATCTCCCCAGAGACTTTGCCCCCCTAAAAGTAAATTTGAGTACAACCTAAAAAATTATTTATTTTTTGTAGTAATTTAAGTGATCAGTCGGGCAAAGCCCTAATAACGCCTTCGGCGTGTATAGTCCCTTATTAAAAGGATTTTTTACTTTGTTATATAAGAAGATAAAAAAGTAGGGGTAAGGAAAACTAACTCCTCTGCATAAGGGCAAGGAGTTATTATTATGTTTGGATTACCTTTAGAATTAATTACAATGTTGGGCTCTACTGTTTTAGGTGGTGTTATGTCTATTTGGGGACAAAATATTAAATCCAAACAAGCACAACAAGAAATGTTAATGCAGCGAGCTAACTTTAATGCTAAACAGGTTAACACTGCCAGGAATGCAGGTAAGAATGATAAACACTTTGCGTGGACACGTAGGTTAATAGCCTTGTCTGCTGTGTTTGCTATCATAGTACTACCTAAGTTGGTTGCTGTATTTTATCCAGAAGTAAGTGTTATTGTAGGTTATACTGAAGTTGAAGGTGGTTTTACTAACTGGCTCTTCGGCGGTGGTGATGTAGTTAAATGGCAGGCCGCTCAAGGTTTTGTTATAACTCCCCTTGATACTCATATTGTATCTGCTATTGTAGGGTTGTATTTTGGTGCGGGGTTTACTAAGTAAGATGAAAGATAAAAGTATATCGATATCGTTTTTAGTAGGCATCTTATTCCAAACAGGAGCCTTAGTGTGGTATGTGTCTAGCTTGGCTAGTGCCATTGATCTTAATGCCCGTGACATTGGAAGACATGAAGCCAGGATTACTAATCTAACAACTATTATTCAGTCTCAGGCTGTGACCTTAGGGCGTATGGATGAAAATATAAAGTCTATTCGTGATATGATGGAGTCAAGTAGAGCTAATAAAGAATAATGTTGTGTGTTTTAGCTTTCATAGGTTTCAATCATTCATGGACTACAGGCGGTAATCAGTTGTTTCAATACTGCTACTATGACTGTGGGCTACCTAAGAATGGCTTGTGGTACGACAGAGTGTACAGAGTTAGTTATAACTATGTGTGCCCTATAGAGGTTAAATTCAAATGATTGATCCATTTACAGCTATGGCAGCGGCTACTACAGCTTACAATGGCATAAAGAAAGCTGTAGCGGTAGGCCGTGAAATCAGTGGTATGGCAGGTGCAGTATCTCAATGGTCTAAGGCTGTAAGTGACTTAGACTTCTTGGAGGAAAAAGCTAAGAACCCTCCGATGTACAAGATGTTTAATGACAACCAAGCTACTGCATTAGACATATGGTCACAAAAGCAGAAGCTCAAAGAGA